>JGI24502J29692_10002247_pt1 | contig 13459 bp, 16 predicted proteins | sample BioPla3RNA1_FD_29692 | JGI IMG/M metagenome (IMG submission 29692)
CCTTACTAAATACCCAATAGGGAGAGAGGAGGAGAGAGCAGTATGAAAAAAAGAACGATTAATGAACTTGGTGCTTTAATGCTGTCTAAACTTGGGAGAAAATCAACCGACAAAATCGGCGCTGTAAATGGTAAGAAGATTATGACTGCTATTGTTTATAGTAAAGATTTTAATGAGTATGAGAACGACGCACCCGATTTTATCACAGCAGTTTACAATTGCTTAAACGATTATGCTAGTGTATCAAGTATCAGCATTTTACTTGAGAACATTTACGCGGGTCAAAAGAAAAAGCCACGCGGTCAAGTTGAAGTGTTAACAGGTAAAGACGCGCAAGACTTTTTAACTGAGTTAATGAAAAAACGCCGTAAGGGATAGGACACGGGGGTGGCAAAGACCACCCTCCCTATTTTTAACACTATTAGGACAAGAACTATAAGTCCTATTATAAAAACGGATTTAAGGCAGATTACATAATATGAACTAGCCTTAATGGTATAGAGTCAATTTTATAATACGGCTCTCTAAATGAACTATTATAGATTATATGGAGGATTTTATAATATGATTAAAAATACTGAAAGACAGTTAATGACAGATTTAGCAAACTATTTAATTAAAGGATTAAATTACGAGGAAATGATGGAACTTTATAGTACGATAAGAAGTAAGAATAAAGATAGTAAAACAATAGGAGATATTTATATATGGAGATTTATTGATGATAAAGCATCCTATTCTTTGTTGCTAATAACAAAAGGTGACTATACGCTATCATACGACGGAATTACTATACAAGTAAATGCTAAGTATATATCTACTAGCAATGTTAAGAGAAAGATACTAATTATTCCTAGGGAAATGTTAAACTATCTATTTGCAGGACTATTAAAAGAAGTTGAAACGACTATTATTGTTGAGCAAAGCAAGATTAAATTACTATGGGAATTACTACTACAAGAAATTGATGGGAATATTGAGGAAGGAGTTATTTTTCAATGAATGAACCGAAAATGACAAAGGAACTTTTCAAGCGATTAAGAATTGAAGAGTTGGAACGAATGATGGTAGAGGATTATATGCGACCTATAATCCTCTCTAATAAAGATTCAGCATACGAATATGGTTTACTAGTATTAGATGCTAGAATGAAAAACAAAAAAGAAGTGTCAATACACAATAAAGATTATACGATAATCTACAGTAAAAAGACGGGGGTTTTTATAAAGCACGAACCGACTAAGACACACTTAGAATACGATAATAACTCACTATCTTTCGTAGATGGAAACAAAAGAATTATTATAAGTATTTATATAGGACAACCTTACAATAACTTTTGGACTACTGAATATGAGTTATTTTGTGAGAAAGTTACACAGGAATATCTAACTAACTTATTCGCACGAGTTTGGAAAAGGATATATGATACTATTATAGGGAAGGAGGAATAAGAGAGTATGGCAAATGTATTTACTGCGAAATTAGTTGCTAGAGAAATAAACTATCAAAAGACTAGTTTTACAGCCTATTCATTACTATCACCACACGGGAATTGGTATAGAGTGGCTGGAGTAGATGTTAAGGATTTAGACCTTTATGCTAATGAGATTATTACTTGCGATTTAATAAGAAAGTATGACAAGAAAGTATATGATAAAGAAACTGGAGAAGAAAAACTATATCCTACACTAGTTATTAAGAACATTAGAAAACCAAGCGACAAAGAATTACAAGATTATCAAGTAGTAGTTGATAAGAACGATAAGGCGACTTTGATAGATGTAAAATAGATAATATTATAGCATCCCCTATACTAATGTTAGAGATTAAACAGTTTATCGGTGCGAACATCGACGAGATGCGATAAACTAGTTAACTACGCAAGTTATTACTCTATAGTATAGTAAGGTCAATAGATAATGGACTAATGTATTTTGAGATTATATCTTAAGATATGTTAGTCCTTTTTTAACGCACTAATTACCGTAAGAGAGGTGATAGATTTATGAGTAAGAGAGTGGTAGGACTTGATTTTGAAACTGAGATAGATAACGATGGGAACTGTAAACTATTATTGTGTGCGTTATACAGTGAGAAGTATCAGCGAGTATTTGAACTCGAGAATAGAGTAGAGATGTTAGAATTTATTATCACACTATTATTTTCAGGAGATAAATATGTGGTATTCAACGCTAGTTTTGATATAGAAATTATTATGACAATTCTTCTTAGGAACGGATACAAGTTTATAGATGATATATCAGAGAAAGCACACAAGACTATGAAACTATTAGCGAGCCAGAGCAAGATATACAAGTTAACAACATATACAATGTGGGAAGAAAAGAAAAGGATTATTGAAACGGAATATATAGATTTAGGCAATATAATTGTAGGAGTGAAACTAAAAGATGTAGCAAAGACTTTTACAGATTTAGAAAAAGGAGATTATGAAGTTTCCAAAAAGGATTGGGAAAAGTTTAAGGAATACTGTTTATTGGATGCTAAAATAACATACGAAGCATATAAGAATATTTGTAAACAATTAGGTGGGAACTATATTACTATTGGCGCTGCGAGTTTTGATGCTATGTTAAAAATGGCTTTTGGGAATAATAGCAAGGAAACTAATATGAAAAACTTTAGAGCAATATATGGAGATAGTTCACTAGAAATGGATACACACTTAAGAAAATGGTATATAGGAGGTTTTGGTTGGTGTACACACGATGAAAGAGTAGAATTGAAAGTGAATTCATACGATATCAATTCTGCTTATCCATACGAATGTATACAAGGACTACCTACGACTAATGATATGTTAATTTACGATGATTATAAAGAACCTAATGAACGATATAAGTATGCGTTTTATAAAATTAGAGCCACAGGACAGATAAAAGAAGGATATGCTCCGATTTCACCTAGTAAGAATATATACGGAGATAGTAATAGATATATATACGAGCAAGAATACGTTTATCTAATAAAAGAATATGGTAAGAAAAGCGAATTTGATTGGTGGCACGAAAATATGGAAATAGAATACTATGAAGTTGAAGAAACTATTTTAATGAAAGAAGCAAGAAATGATATTGTAAAACCATTTATATTACACTATTATCACATAAAAGAAACTAGCACGGGAGTAATAAGAGATTTAGCAAAAAGGATTATAAATTCTTTCACAGGAAAATTAGGAACTAATCCTATAAAAGATAGTCCTATATTTGAATTAGATGAGAGAAATAAACTAGTAAAAGCAGGAACTTTTGAAAGTGAAACTGAGACTTATGCAGTCCATTGTGTGGCAGTAATTACGTCACGAGTAAGAAGTAGACTTTATGAAATGGATAAATTTTTACGAGAAAAAGGTGCTAAATTTCGTATGTATGCTACAGATAGCGTAAAGTATGATGCTAGTATTGGAAAGGTAATTCCTACTAGTGATAAAATGGGAGGATGGGATATTGAGCACGAAGATTCAGACTTTATTTTCTTAGGACTTAAAGCATATATTTTTGACGCTAATAATAAGCAAGGAAAGCGTGAAGTTATATGTGCTGGAATATCAAGAGATTATAAGCAACTAATTCAAAATGATGAATTCTTCGGGAATAATTTAGTCAAGTCATTGGTAAGTGTTAGAAGTGGGAATGGTAGAATTATTTATGAAACCTATAAAAGAATAGTAAATCCTATTAAGAAGAAAAGGAGGAGATAATATGGGAGGAAAAATAAGAGGTTATTCTAAGATAGTAGCAGATTTAGGAATGGTAAGAAAAACAAGATATGAGAAACCTGATTGGGATAGTATTGCTACACTAGACTTAAGAACGATAACTAATAAGCGTATGGCAAGTGCCGAATGGGAACAAGATAAACGTATAATTGAGAGATATTTTTACGATTTACAAATGGAAAGTAATATAATAAGAGGTAGAGTAGACAATGAAGGTTATATTAAACAAGAAGATATGTTTGAATATAGGATAGAAGGTAATAAACTAATAAGAGAAGGAACTACTATACAAGGGAGACGATTTAAGAATGAGATGGACTTAAAGACAGCATTAAAGATTGGAAAAAGGGATTATTTAGCACTACATAAGGGAATATATTTACATATGAAATATGATGAAGATATTATCACGCTAGAAAGTCTAGTAGGAACGGGACGAAGTCCTATTCAACATCTTACTATTAAAGAAAGAGAATATGAAGGAATTAAACAAAAAAGTATTAGAAGGAAATATGAGAAGTTTTATGATAATGCGATAGCATTTATTAGTGGATACGATAATCTATATGAATTGGTAGGAAAAGCGATGCCAGATATTGATAGAGATAGATATTGGTATAATAGGAAAGGAAAATTATATCTTAGAAAAAATAAACGACTTATAAAAGAACTTGCAGTAGAATTTGTTAAGAGATGGAACGATTTATCCGATAGAGAAAGTGGCTCTCCTATTGCTGCGATTTTACAGGAAAAATTACTGGGAGCAGTTAAAGATTATATGGATATACCTCAAGGACAAACTATAGCACAAACTGCACGAGAACTAACCACTAAAGACTTCGTTGATTTGTTAGGACTTCAAGCAGTACATGCTACAGTAACTTTTGCAGAACATCAAGGAGAGGGTATAGAGCCTTCTATGGAACAATACTTTGATATATTAAAAGGTATTTCAGTGAGAAGAAAACATCCTAATCTATTAACAGAATATGCGAGAGATATGATAGATACTATAAGTGAAGATAAACTATTCCAAATGTTCGGAAGTTCCGTAAGAAGAAAGATAGGTAAATAATATGAAAATAGTAAATGACATTAAACTACCAAAGAAAAAGAACAAGAAAACTAGTTATAATCCAGTATATTGGTATGGAACTAAACTATTTTCATACGACCCTAAAAAGTATTGGTTCCTAATTGCTATAGGAAGTAGAGGGAGAGGTAAAACGACTTCAGCGTGGAGATGGGTGCTAAAAAGTTATTTGAAAAGTGGTAAGAAGTTTGTATGGTTAAGATTGACAGATGCTCCTATCAAGAAAATGAGGGGAACATCAAGTAAGACTTTAGTCCCTAGTTTCTTACTAAAACAACTTGGGATATCAGGCTGTTTTTTGAAGGGAACATCTATCTTCATTAACATAGAGCGTGGAGATGAAATTGTGACAGAGTTTGTAGGAATTATGGATAGTATTTCTACATACTATACTACTAAGGGAACTACTATGGAAGATTTTGATAATATAGTATTTGATGAAATTAACCGAGAAACTACTGAGAGAAATACATTTGATATTACTACAGCATTTATCAATCAGATTGAAAACATAGCAAGGTTTAGGAGAGTAAGGGTATTGATGCTAGGAAACACTATTAACGATACTAGTGATATACTAGATTTGTTCGGATTTCACCCGAAACCAGGAGAGTTTGGCATCTATAAACTGACACGAAAACATACGATACTTGAGTATATGGACGATAGTGAGGAATTCAAACAGCAAAGAGAACAGAGTTTGGCAGGAGTATTTCTTAAGAAAAATGATAGAGTTGCTACAAGTTTTACTAACATTGCTGCTGACAGTATGGATACAGTTATTCCATACGATAATAGAATGAGGCAAGTGTTCATATTTCATACGGGAAGACTTGAACGATATGGAGTATATTCAATGCCAGAAAATAAATACGAAAAAGCAGGACTATGGGTAGGACAAGTAAGGGACGAGAATATGAAAAGTTATAAAATAAGTCCTTTCCTAAATTGTGAAGGAATTTATAGTAGAGAAATATATGATGACTTTTACGAATTGATATCTTATAATAATTTATACTTTGAAACGACTTTCATAAGGTCAAGGTTTACGAGAGCCCTTAAGAATAATCGTACTATTGTTTAATACTATGAAAATAAAATGAAAACGCACAATGAAAAAGTATGAAAATAAAGCGTTTTCAATAATGAAAATGGATGAAAATGAAAACGTTTTCATTATAAAATTTACTGAAAAGACTTGAAAAAGTCTTTTTATTATGTTATAATATAATTGGTGGGAAGGTAAAGCACGAATTAGCACTCTCTTAATCTCATACTATAAAACAAGAATTGTCGCTCTACCTTCCCATCATAATTATCATAAGGAGGTATAATATGGAATTGGAAAACAAAAATCAAACGCAAACTGACGAGAATGGCAACCCTAATCCTACAGTTGACGAATTGCTAAAAACCATAAGAGAGTTGCAAGCGAATTCAGTATCTAAAGAAGAGTATGAGAAAGCACAAGAAGACAACAGGAAATTGGTAAAAGAACTTACGGAAAATCGCAGGGTTGTAAGACAAGAAGATTCAGAAGAACCTACAAAGGAAGATATTTTGAATCGTTGTAAGGAAAGGACTAAGAAATTAGATAAGACTAATTCATCTTACGAAAAAGTATCTATTCTCATAGATAACTATGACGATATGAAGACACTAGGAATGGATACTAAAATAGTTGACGAAAAAGTGGTAGAGGGTTTACGTGCTATTCGAGAAGAGAGTAAAGGAGACCCTAAAGTTTTTTCGGCACTAATGAATGCTAGGATTGAGGATAGACCTAGATAATGATTAAAGAAAGGAGAAAATTATGGCAGTAAAACTATTTGATGGCAAGTTAAATCAAAACGCCGTCTTGGGGACATTATATAATATGATTATTTCCCAAGAAGTATTTGCAGATAATATCAATCTAAAAGGGACGCTTGCTGAACGATTTAGAACTGACGGAACTCTATACGGTGATACGAAACTATTTATCTCTACGGATATTGGATATGTATATAACTTTGGAGGAAGTGGTAAGTCTTTACTTAGTAAAACACATCCGAAAGAGCCTAAGACACAAGCAATTACTATTGATACGTTTAAGCAAACGGCTATTACTATTGACAGTGTGAAATTAAAGCAAGCCTTTATGTCAAGTGATATCTATGGAGCGTTTATAAGTGTTGTTACGAGTTGGTTACGAAATAGTATGGCAATACTTAATACAACATTAATCAATGCATATATCGGTACTACTACGACAACGGCAGATAGAGCCGAAATAGAGGTAGAACTTCCTGACGTATCTTCAATTACGGATATAGCAGAGAAAAGACAAGCCGAAAGTTATGTGGCAGAATTAATAGGAGCATCAATTGCTAATGTTATGGTAGAATTGAAAGATGTTTTACGTGAATTTAATGACTATAATTTCCTAAGAACTTATCAACCTGAAGATTTCATCTTAGTTTGGAATAAGAGATGGATTAACAGAATTAAACATATTAGTTTACCGAAGATTTTTCACGATTATGATGTCCTAAAAGACCATATGCTTGAAAGCGATATTTTGAACGATAGATATTTCGGGACTGTGGTAAGTGATGCAGGAACAGGTGATGGAGCAACTTATAGAACTTTAGTAGACTTTTATGTTACGGATAATGATGGAGTTCAACATCAATATTTCCCAGGAGATATTATACCGAATGGTGTAACATATAAAAAGGGAGAGGCATATACTGTTGACGATACTATTATTTGTAAATTAGTACATAAGAATTCAGTAAAGTTTATGTCAGCACTAGTTATTGAAACGGAATTTTATAATCCAATGGACTTAGATAGAAACCACTATTTAACATGGGGATTTAGTAAACCACAATATCTTGCTGAATATCCACTATTAACATTTAAGGCTGATATAGAGGAACCAGAGGAAGATGAATTCCTAGTAGTATAATGGTAAGAGATTATGAAAAGTACCGTATACTTTGGCTATACTACTTATGGTAATTATCTTGAAAATTATTATACAGATAACTATAATATCTTAATACAAGATTTGATAGAACAATTCTCTCACGACAATCCAGAGATGATACAAGAAGTTAACTTAGGAATTACTGATGGCGTTGCTATAAAGAATAATTTCAAGGGGGATTTCACAAAATTTAATACTGCGATTGTCGTGAGAACTATCAATGGAGTTCAAGAAAGTGATTTATATTTTATTATCAGTAAGACTTTTGTTAGGAGAAACATATGGAGTATCACACTAATGAAAGATGTTATAAGTAAGTATTATCAAGAGATTATCAATAGTGATATAAGTGTTAATAGAATAGGATTAACTAATAGGAATACTTATAATGAGTTATTACTATTAAATGAAGGAATTGATGTAAGTAACGTTAAAAGAAAACAAATCCTATTAGAACATCCTAACAACAAACCTTGTTATGCTATTTTCTATACTAACAAATCAACCGATGAAGAAATTGGAATAGAACTGAATGAACTCCCTAATTTCTATGGAGAACTTACAGATTCATTAAAAAATCAATTTGATGAGAGTTATTGTGGTAAAGTAATAAGACTTTATTTACCATTTCATATAGTAAAAAATAATAAAATTACCAACACTATTTATTACTACATCATATATACTAGAATTACCGATACCCAATATACTATTAAATATGAAGTAAAATATCATACTCATAATCCTAGTTTAGAAGTGGGAACATTTCCAGGAGAAATTGAACTACCTTGGAATAGTAATATCGATAATATTAACTGGTCTACTGAATTACAGAATTTCACTACTACTATGAGTACGGCTTTAGCGAAACTCCCAACCTATCAAATGATAGTACCGGTCCTAGAAACTGTAATAGAATTTAACAATGATTACTATGAATATCATAATAAATATATGGAAAGGACTATTGACGGAGTTAAAAAATCATTTTATATTGAGAAGAAAGTTGCTAGTGAACCTACTGATATATTAAACGAAAAAGAATATAATTTTGAAACAGTATATACTATGGCTATTGAGATAGGCGATTTAGAAAAGATTATATTAAATGGACAATTACATAATATATATCCTACTTTATACCAGCAAGCAACAAGTTTTAAGTTTAAGGCAATTTATACTAAAGAAACTACAATTTATTACGAAAGAGCATATGACGATTCATACGATGATAAAGTAGTATTACCTAAAATTAAATCTTGCGAAGACCAACCTTATTCAATAATAATGATACCACAAGAATTCATATATGAAAATAATATAGTATTAAAAGAAGAAATTGAAAAGATATTATACGCTCTTTCAGCACAGTATAGTGGGAATAATGGGCGAGTTATTGATATCCAACTTGTCCCGTATGGTATGATAAAGTTTAGAAAAGATGGTCAATATTATGAACCATGGGAAGATTATACAGGGACTATTACAATACCAAGAAAAGGAAATTATTATAAGATACCTTATAAGCAAGTTAATAATACTAACTATAGTATAAATATAGAGTTCAATCTTAATAATATATTAAGAGAATTCTCATACTATAATGATAAGAAACTATTAGACTATTATAAAATAGTATTCAAATCTCCTAGTGGTGCCACAAGTTGGGAAATAAATGCACTAAAAAATGGTGGTAATATTCAAACTTTAGAAATACAATATAATTTAAGACCTTATACTAGTTATTATAGATTAGTCCCACAATTTAATGGTATATATGGACAAAACTATAATGATATACGTGGGCTTATATGGAAGGAAAATAGAAGTATTACACTAGTAAATGATGCTTTTAGCACATACCAAAGACAAAACTTAAATTATATTCAACAATTTAGTGCTAATATAGAATATCAACGAAACGAACTTGAACTATTACACGAGGCTAATCATACGAATTTTAAGTTTGATAGTGGTAAACGAAAACTTGAAGGGTATATAGGAGCAATAAGTGCACCATTTGAAGGAGCAGCAGCAGGAAGTATTATGGGACCATATGGGGCATTAGTAGGAGCAGGAGCAGGAACATTACAAGGAATTGGTGAGGCTATTGGAACTGCTGTTTCAGAAGGAATTGAAAAGAGACAAATGCTTGCTAATGAGAAACACGATATTAGATTACTAAATAATAGGCTAGAAACTGAACGAAGACAATTCAATTACAACCTATCTAATATACGAGCATTGCCACGAAACGTGGAGAAAATTACAGGAATTTATTTTACGGATAATAATGTGCCATATGTTGAAATTTATAGTCCTACTAATACGGAATTAGAGCACTTAAAACAATACTTTGATTTATATGGAGTTAATGTAGGAAAAATTATAGATTTATCACAGTATGATTTTAATTATTTACAAGCAAGTATTATACGATTAAAGACAAAAATTACTATTGAAGAATATGATGAGATTAATCATAAACTTAATGTAGGAGTTAGAAAGGGGGGTCTAAATGGCTGGAAACTACAGGAGTAATAAAAGTGGTGTTAAAAACGCTATTGCAGGAATCGGTAGGACAATCAATAAGACAGTAGAAACTAAAAATAAAATGAAATATTTTAGTAAATTACAAACTGAAAAAGAAAAAGAACTTATCGGTGCTAGAAAAGATGCTAGTGTAGCCATAATAAGAGAAAAGGGAAGACAGGCTAGAGCAACTTATAAAGCAAAGCAAAAACATAAAGGAAAATATGTTGAAAAGAAAAATGAGAGTGATATAAAAGCACTTGAAAAAGCGCAGGCTATACGCAATAAATATAGTGAAAAGAATACTAGTAGAAAAGAACCTACAATAACTACTACAAGACAATTAAATAGGAAACCTAAAGGAAAAAAGTGGAGGAATAAATAATGGCAGATATATATAATGGATATATAAACCAGCAGGCATTAGTAAAAATGGCAGGATTTGACGGTAAATATAATCCTATTGCTAAAACTAAAGACCTTATTGATAAATACGAAAGAGCGCAAGAAATTAGGGAAAGACAACAATTCGTATCAAGATATAAGTATAAAAACACACCTAAAGGGATAGACACTGAAATACTAGAACGTATACTATATTATCGTGGTAGAGTATGTTTATTTAAGATAGACGATACATACTATGCTCTACCGTTTGCATTAAAAGGAACGATAGATGTTTATGGTAGATATCGTGCTATTGTCCCTCTAACTTTCCAAGGTAGTGTTATGGTAGGTAAAGATGGTAAAGAATATATGGGAGATGGTACGTTTTTACCAGACCTTACTCTTAAAGTATTATATGATACTGACCAAATAGACGGAACACAGGACTGTGTTATTATGGACGACTATACGAACGGTATAAGTCAATATATCCTACCGAGATATATTGTAAATGAGATTTATCGTAAGGGACTAGCCGAAATAAATATACTAATAAGACACAATTTAATAAGTAGTGCTAGAGTATATACTATAAGAGTTTTAGACCAAGGTCAAAAAGATGCTGTCCTAGAAGAAATAGGTGATATGGAAGAAAGTATTCTGGAGAGTGGAAAAAGAGTATTCCCTATAACATCTAGTATAAAACTAGAAGAAGTTTTGAACGATAAAAAACTAGAAACTCAAGACTATTGGGAATGCTATGTATCATTAGATAACTTAAGAGAGAATATGATAGGTATTGAAAATAACGGTATCTTTAAGAAGAAAGAACGCCAATTAAAAGGGGAAATGGAATTAGAGGCAAGTAGTGCTGATTTAGTATACCAAGATGGTTTGACACAAAGGAAAAAGGCTTTAGAAAGATTTAATGCACTATTCAATACTAATTGGCAAGTAGAAGAAAGCGAAGTTATTAGTGGATATGATAAGAATATGGACGAAGAAATATCCAATTATCCACAGAAAGAAGAACAAGATGATTAAGTTTGAATTTGTATGGGAAAGCGTGGAAGAACTTAATAAGGATAAAAATAAGTTTTTCCCTTCTATTCCTAATATGGAACAAGAGGAATTTACTGCCCTAGCAGGTAGATATTGGGGTAGTGAAATAAGATACACTAATATGATGCAATTTAAGTTTGCGTTTTTCAGTATACTAGTTGACGCACTGCCAAGGTTGCGAGCTAAGTTACGAATTAATGAAAGATTGAGAAATCTTAGTGTAGAAGAAGCAATGGAAGGAATGGAAATCATAACAAACGTTGCGACTAACCCTGACACATCATATCCTGAACCCGATGAGATTTATGAACCTTTAGAGTACGTAAGCAGTCAGAGTGCTCAAAAGGAAAAGCAAGGAATTGCTAGAGGATTATTCAATTGGAAACATATGGTAGGTGGACAGAGTTATAATGAGTTTCTTGACAGTTTTAAGAAACTATTTAGAGTAATACTAAGTGAAAGGAGTCTGGAGGTTATTGAAAACGAAAAGCATAGTATTTAGTGGCACTAGCATTACCTGTGGTAGTATAGTGCTAGGAATGAGACCAGAAATGATACAAGAGATTATTAGTTGGATTATTGTAATAATCGGTATCATATCAGCAGTGCTATCTATTGTTAATACCGTGTTAAACTGGTATAACGAGAAAAAAGAAAAGATAGATGGAGGGGAAATGGGAGTAGAGGACTATCAAGAATTAATAAAAGAATTACATAAAGAGATAGACCGATACGAACAAATATTGATGATTGAAAAGGAGGAAGATAAGGATGTCAATCAAGATAAATAATGTTAATTATAATACTATACCCGAGCAGGTAGTATTAAACAAAAATTCAATCGCAGGATTGGATACGAGAGTAACAGCACTAGAAAACCAAGGTAGTGGTGGTTTTTCAGTAAATGATATGAGAGTAAAGTTAAAAGTAAATGATACGATTAACTTTACTTCATTAGGGATGACTAGTAGTATTAATAGATGGTTATTATTAACCGATTTAACATTCCAAAAAGGGACGGGAGAATATAGTATTCCTAAAGGAGAATTAGTCCATTTTTCATATAGTGGTGTTGATGAGAGTTGGAAAATAGTATCTACGGCACAATATATGGATACTGATGGAACTATGAAAGAGTTTGAACTAGATGTTACGGGAGAAAGTATCGCATTTACAGGAACTATTTTACAGTTCTTAATAGCCTAATTTAAGGGAGTGTTAATTATGGGAGTTATTATAAATGGACAAGAACGAAAAAGCGTGGCAGAGCAAGTAGAAGAAAATAGTAAGTATAATGGGAGATTCTTTGATGGATATGGTCATATAATTCTATATAAGAAAGATTTACCCTGTTTTGTACGAGTGATAGTAGTGACGGTATACGAAGACCCTGCTCCAGAAGGACTACTAATTTATGGAGGGGGTGGACAGTTTTTATATGAGATGGAGGTTGAAAACAAGATAAAAGATTTATTAGTAGTTGAATATGGTAGTGGGGTAAAGGTATGGGAAATGAATGGGACTAATTTATCAGGGAAGTCGGCGACTTATGGACAAGATAATGAAGCCTTAATTATTTATCCTGCTGAGGTTTCTTATTGTATAGTAATACCATTAAAGAAGTAAAAGTTATAAGGAATTAAGACGGGAGAAAATAGGACGGGAG
>JGI24502J29692_10016974_pt1 | contig 13454 bp, 16 predicted proteins | sample BioPla3RNA1_FD_29692 | JGI IMG/M metagenome (IMG submission 29692)
GCAGGACAATTGAATTGTCGTCGTGATGATATTGCATCCACGATTCTGAGATTGTGGAATGTAGATAAAACAGGAATGTATTCATCATCTAGTGGAAATAGGGTTAAAAAGGATACTGTATTGTCAGGTCGTAATAACGCTCCTGACAAAGTCCAACCCGTGTACTGTTAAGGTGAAGGAGTCATAGAACTCCTTAAATTTATATTATTTTGGATGATTTAGTTGGAGGTTATTATGGGTTATCTTAAGAAAACTAGTTTTGGTCTTGTTACTATCCTGAGAAATGGATATGGATGTTACATTCGGATTGGAGTATTGATTATACTTATATCGTACCTAAATCCAAGATGCTTATCTTATCTGATTATTTTAGATTTTAATATTTATATAAGGAGTGATTGATGGCTATTCTGAATGAATTTACTGGGGATTATGATTTCTTATCAAGTCGTTATCCAGTACCACTGAGATTAGGAGACTTCATGTATTCTAATCTCTACGATGCTCTGTATGCAATCTTTGCTAGACCTGATCAGTTAGAACTGATTGCACAAGGGAGTACTGAATTTATCAAAGATTCGATTAGGATTGATACTGAAGATCCTGAATTGTTCATTGATAAATATGTGGATGTAGTTATCCAGAAATACAAAGATCGTAACATTATGAATATGATGTTGAATTTTGTATCTGATGATATAGAGTTGGACTACTCTAAGGATGGTGCACCACTACCTACTCTACTGAGTAGGATTACATCACTTATCTACAAGTATGGAACTTCTTATGATTTAATTATGCAATTATTAAGTTATGAATTATAATCCATTTGATATCTCGGGAGGAATCATGGCAATAGTAGGATCAGGAGTCGTCAGTATTATTAATACTGGAGACATGGAATCAACGGTAAGATCAATGTTATCTCTTTACAATACTCCTATAAATGTTGATCGTAGAATCAATGAATTCAAGAGTATTGAATCAAAAGGTAGAGATCTTATTGATATACTCGCTGATAATAACAGTAGTATTGAAAATCTTATCAACAGTGATACAGAAGAGAAGTTACTTATTAATAGTATTAAGAATGAGCATCTCATCAAGACTATCATGGATACAGTATCAATCATCGCTGATTATACAGATAAAGCATGTTGCATGATATTCTTTATGAATAAAGGTGCTCATCTTAGGTTCAAGAAGGGATTTAAACTCAGTCAGATTAAAACTGATTATGATTATATCAATGAGGACAATGCTAAGATTAATGAGATAGTAAAAACTATCACTGAAGAAGTATTCAATAAGAGTGCAGAAGTTGATGCTATTCGTGAGGAATTCCGTGCGAATATTGCACCTGAAGTATTCAGCTACTTCTTCGATGATCATGATAACTATGATATCTTGAATTTCACTACTAACAATTTCAAGAGGGATTTAGGTAGGAGATTGAAGGAGGCATTTACTGCAGCTGATTGGAATATCTGCTCAAAATTCCTTATAAAGTATAAGGCGGCATTGAGAAAGATAGCAGGTACTGATACTGCCTATTATTGTAAGATGTTCGGTATCTCTATGGATGATTGGTATACTCGTGGTGAATCCTATTTAGCACTAGAACCAGTTATACAACTCAATGCACTCGATTTATTAGCATAAGGAAGTATCAAAATGATGAAGACTAATTTAATTTTTAATTCTGATGGATATATAAAATCTCATGCAGTAGGTGAAGTTGATAAGTCCAAGGACTACTTCTTCCGTACTAAAGGTAATCGTCCTCGTGCAGTACGAGGTGGTATCTACGATGAGATGATATTTGGATTGACTGGTAAATGCAAATGTGGACTTACCAATATTGATAAGTGCCCTCATTGTGGTTACACTGTATATGATGATAATGAGTACTTATCCAATTATGCATATTATCAATTGAGTAATTACTACGTAGCTGCTACTAAATTTGATGCAATGATCAATAAGTTATCACAAGTAGGTATCAACATCCCACTGTTCACTAAGGACAGACTCAAGAGTCTATGGTCAACTGTATTTTATATCTATGATCCTTATGTTGATGCACTTACTGCAGCAATATTCGAGGATGGTGAATCCACTGATAATTCATACACTATTCAAATTGATGGAAAAGATATGAAATTATCCATGGTAGAGATGGACGAGGATAGTGACATTGAATTAATCGGTGCTAATGGATTAGCTGCACTAGCTGACTATAGCATTGATAATCAACCATTGTCATTCCTGAAAGATTATGTGAATTCACTGCTCGTCATCATATCACCTGGATTACGTGAACCTAGTTTCCCTCTTATCAAAGGAGTGATCCATAAGCACTTTCCTAGTATTCATACTAACTATAAGTTCATTATTGGTATGGATAAGAATGTACGAGTTATAGATACTAAAGTACGACTAGGAGTAGTTGATAAGGCTACAATTTATTATATGATGAACTTGATTATGGATTATCATTTTGCAAGTTCTGCATTATTTGAGAAGTCCAAGTCATCACTGTGGAGGTCGTCTGTCTCTACTCGTAATCCTGAGTCTCTACGTCCTAATATTGTATCTCATCCTACTGCAAAAGTAAATGAGATATATCTACCTAGATCAGGTTGTTATCACGCTCTACAAGCTCGTATCATCAGTAAATTAGTGAAAGACGAGTCTATGGATGACTGTGATGCATTCATGCTTTATGAAAAGATGGATCCTAGAGCAATAGCAGCATTTGAGGAGATTGTACGTACGACTCCTGTACTTGTGAATAGACCTCCTACTCTACAGAGGAATAACATAATGGAATTCACTCATGTCAAGTTATGGGATGAACCATGTTTAGGATTGAACTCATTAATATGTAAAGCGTACAATGCTGACTTCGATGGTGATGCAATGGCAGTTCACTTTGTAGTTGATGAGAGTCTTAGGATGCAACTAGGTAATTCATTGAAAGTGGAGAATCTATGGCTATTCGATAAGAATCATGCACCTGTATATATGCCATCGAATACTACGATCTATGGATTATTCTGTGCTACTCGATTCAATACTGATGAATCAGTTCGTACTTTTGATAAGTTTGAATCAATTGAATCAGCTTATAATGCCACTGAAATTGAAGTGGATGATAAGATCACTCTTATGCCAGCTAAGATTACTACTTATGGACGTGAGAAGATAAGTAAAATCTTAGGTATGGATATATCACTTATCGTAGGTGATAAACCTCTCGACGTATCTGGAGTAAGTAAGGTCATAGCTGGACTATTTAATAATCCTGATAGAGTAGATATTATTCAGAATCTTCGTGATTTTGGTAATGAAGTAGCTACTTTGATAGGCATTGACATTATTCCAGTGAAGAATCTTTATGCAGGTATGAGTGATGAGATTGATGCCATCCTTAATGATCCTGAACTTGAAGATATAATCAAGATCAATAAAATCACTAAAGTAGTACCTGAACTCCTATCTCGTGAGATTAAGAAGTTACCTGACAATAATCTCGACTTACTCATGGAAGGGAGTAGGATTAATGCATCTACTGTAAAATCATTATATACTCCGTACATTCGAATGGATGATAATGGTAAGATTAAAGTAGGTGATTCTACTATTGTAGGAGGACTATCTGAAGAAGAGTACATTACTGCAGTACATACTCAGAGGAAAATCCTAGGAATTAAGAGTGAGGCATTACCTAGAGGTGGATTCAATGAAAGACAACTTCTGATTACTGCACTCGATCTTAGGTACAAGGATGCTGATGCTCCTGATGAATCTTATGTTGAAGTACCTAAAGAAGCTGCAGTTGATCGAGAAGTCCTAGGTGATTCTGATATTCCTGGAATGGTCAAGATTCGTTCATCAGCCAGTAATGTTAATCCAACCATTTATCGTAATGAGATTAATCCTATTAGTACACGACTATTTGATTCTGGAGCTAGAATTGGAGTGGCTTATTCAAAAGCACTTACTGAATTCATGACTCAGGATCAGTTGTCCCTCAAGTACGGAGGACTCCTTGAGGAATTTACTGGTGATGATATCATTTCTCATGTTAGCGGTACTCCATCTTATGCTGATGGTACGATCAGTATTGGAGGGTACAAGTACATACTTACTAAAGGTGTCCTTCCATCAGAAGCAGTAGTCAAGGGATTACATGTTAATGTTGGTGATGTATTAGCCATCAATACTAACCTACTATCAGTAGAATTAAGACTAGCTAACTTCATCTCACTATTAGACCTCAATGTAGCTACTCGTAAAGGTGATAAGCATAAGTATAAGATAAAATCAGCATTCTCTTACGCTTATAACTCAGGTAGAGTATCGTACGTAGGTGGAAAACTGAAAATAGGTGATGTTGAATACGGTGATGTAATAGAAGGATTCACTTATTTTTATCCTGAAGGGTATGAAGTGAAGTATGGAGATCATCTATGCTCAGCAGTGCTAGCAGTAGGTCGATTAGTAGATAGGATTGGACCTGAAAAAGCATTCTACTTATTCTATCTGGAATTGTCCAGAATCGCTAAGATGAAGAATTTGAATATGGACCTAGCTGAAGTAATCTTCAAGGTATTCAGAATCTCTGGGTACAGTATTAGTAAGAGGCTACTGAATAATCCTGATTTCATTACTCGTCAATATTATGGAGCTGCTAAATCAGGATTTAAATCAGCTGCTCGCTCAGCTAGTAAAAAAGCAGGATTGGATGATATGAAGATCAGTATCGATGAATCTAATCCTATATTTAAAGTTCTGATGAGATCTTCAGTAGAACTGGCTAGTAAGGTTGATTATGAAGTGCAAGATTAACATTGAGTACGATGATGAGTCACCATTAGATAGGATAGTAGTGGATTTTCTTAGGAGCGATAAACCTAAAGTATCAGTGAGTACAACTCCTGATGAATCCATTCCACCTCCAGTGGTGACCTCATCTATTGATGGACCTTCTCCAGAGATGTTGGAGGAGTATTAGTATTAGCTTATAAGTATCGTATGATGCTTATTATATTATAATTATTTTTTTGATGTAAGGAGTCGTTATGGTAAGGGTACTCTCATTGGACGAGGGATTTGGATTCACAAAAGTAGTGCTTATGGAGGATGGTGTAATTGTAGATAGAATCAAGGAGATGGATTCTATTGTAGAATTGAGTGATGCTGATAACTATACTAATCTCAGTTCCCTCAATGACATCATTTATGACTACGAAGGTAAGAAATACCTCGTAGGTGGTAATGCACTTCAGGCAGTATCAGATAATGCAAAAGTACTGGATGTGACTGATTACGATACATTCAAGTACGTAGCACCTATCCTGGTAAATAAGTACATGAAGAAGTTCGGTGGTGATTTCAATCGCATCGTACTCACTATTTCTTATGCATTCTATGACAAGTCACAGGATTATAAGGAGTATGTAGCTAAGAAGACTGGTTATCCTGTTGAGAATATATCAGTCATCCCTCAAGGTGCCGCAGGTAAGTTGGCAGTGGATAACATTGGACTCGATCCTAACAATCCTAGTAAGAAGGCTAAGTACCTTAACTATCTTATCGTAGATGGTGGATTCAATACAGTAGATATATCACTTGTATTGGAGGGTAGGTTGATGCCTATCAATATTAAAGGTTATCCAGGAGAAGGAGTAATCAAAATTGCTCGACAATTGATTGACCATGTGAAAGAGTTGTCAGGTGAAGATATATCACTATCTAAAGCTCGTCAAATCATTGAGACTCGTAAGTATGTTCTCCGTGGTAAAGTTTATGATGTAGCATCAGTTATTGACGAATACATTAATAAGTACATCATCGGATTGAGCCAGCTCCTCAATTCAAAGTACGGTACTCAGCTCAATAATATTGAGATGGTGATCATCTTTGGAGGACTTGGAGAACTCATTCGGTCCAAAATGGATGTATGGGATACATTGTATAATAAATCTTTTGTCCGTATTCCTACTGAAGATGCTGAGTACTTCAATGTACTTGGTGGAGTATTCTACGAACCGAAGAAATAAGTGAGCACTATGCGGGTAGGAAAGTCCTACCCGTGTATACTCAAGTTAAGTAAGATCTACGGGAGGATCGTCAATGTATTATTCATCAATAGAAGATTTTGCTAAGTATCTATATACTGCAAAAGCAAACTCAAGATTAGGTTATAATGTATCAGAAGTACAGTCAGTAACTAAAGTATCTTCTACATTACAGAGTACTAAGTATAAGGTAGTAAGTAAGATTACTGCTGGAGCATCGTCTCCTCGGATGAGGGAGTTCACTTTCGATGTACCTCAATTAGGTAATAATAATACTTATCAAGTAAGTATTAACATTGGAATTATCAATAAATGTGTAAAACTATATACTTCACGTAATAATACAGTTATTGGTGCTGCATTTAAGGGATTATATATCAGTCCAAGTAAGGATAAAGTATATATTGGATCATCAAAATTCAATTTTAATGAAGTTGATATGTTTATCAAGGATCCTACAATTGATGTACCTGCTGAGAAATTCAAAGTCATTCAGGATTTCGAACTCAAGGATAAAGTTATCGAGTCATTGAAATTGATTGTAGATAAGGACTTCATCTCTAATAAGATTACTGACCTGGATACATGGAAGATATTATTGGATGTGGCATCAGGTAAGTACGAGACTGATATCACTCCTTATGATATTGAAATGTTTGATTATCAAAAAGGACTTCTGTATCATCTTAATAGTGAGAGGAGGAAACTCAGAGATCGCGTCTACTCAAGACTTAATCAGAATGCCAATATTTATGAATCCACTATTGCTAATAGCATCAAGAGTTACTTCCTAGGTAACTTAGCGATGCTCAATATGGTTCAATATACTCAGGACACTAATCCATTGACGATGCTATCTCAATCTAAGAAGATCTTCTTTCTGGATTATAAGTCATTAAAGAAAGTACCAGTTAATTCAATTTATCTTGACGGTATTCTTGATCCCATTAGGACTAGTGAATCAGTCAATCTCATCAATATTAAGAATGAGATTTCATTAGCTTGTAATTTTGGTGCTAATACTGCCATCACTATTAAAGTATTCGATAAGGACTTTAATGAAGTGGATATTCCAATTGATGAGTATCATAATAGTGCAATCCTATCTTATGATAATATCAATTATAGAACTAAGACTCTTAAATTAAATAAAGAGGGTAAGTATAAGTACGTCAAGAGATGTAGGTATTACTCCACTGATAGTCTTGATGATATTAAGTATTATCGTCATCAGTCGAGCATGCTATCTGCATCAACTGCACTCATGCCTATGATTAATAAGAATGACGTTACTCGTGACCTACTCCAAGCTCATTTTAATACTCAGGCTATCCCAGTAAAAGGAGCGATGCCGAGTATAATTCATACATCTTATTCTGATAAGTTGCATGATAATACCTCGAATATTAAGTCTAGTATTACTGGAAAAGTAGTAGATATTAATGCAGCAGGTGATAAAGTAAAAGTAGAAGTAGCTGAGGGTGAGTACGAGTATATCAGTACTGAAAAAGTAGTGAAGACTAAGAATCATACTAATAATATCTATATACCGAATGTAAAAGTAGGTGATACTATTTCTGAAGGTGATGTAGTATTTCACTTGAACTCATTCAAAGGTAATGAATTAGCTATGAATGTCCCACTCCTCACTGCATTCACTACTTTAAGAGGTAGGGAGGATGAGGATGGATATGTAATGAGTCAATCAGCAGCTAAGAAGCTATCCCATCCTAAGTTGATGAATCTCAAGATTAAACTGCAGAAGGGTAAGTACATACTTGACCCAGTTTATCTTAACATTAAATCAGGTGATCATCTTGATATGGATTCAGTCATATTTAGTTATGAACAGGGAGTACCTCCTTATGAAGCTACTGCTCATATACTAGATAGGAAGGAGTTAGTATTCAAGAAGGTGGATTATACTCTACCTAAGTATTCAGATGGTGCAGAAGTAGATAGAGTGATGATACACATCAATCCTACTGTAGATACTACTACTGAAGATTATACTAAGATGAAATCATGGCAGGATGAGTCCCTGAAATCAGATAGAGAGTTCTACTCCAATGACATGTATATACCTAAATTCCCAGCTGAGTACTCTGATTGTGATTATGTAATCGAGATATCAATCACTTACTACAATCAGTTCAAATTGAGTGATAAGATTACTAATAGAGCTTCTAATAAAGGACTGGTAGTAACCATCGCTCCTGATGAAGAATTCCCTATGACTCAAGATGGAAAAAGGGTAGAGGTAATCTTACCTGCACTAGCTGGTGCATCTAGAAAGAATACTTATACAGTCCTTGAATGTAAATTGACTAAGTTATCTGAGAAGATGTATCAGATTATCAAATCAGGTAAGATTGATACTATCAGGAGTATCGTCGACTTTATGTACCAAGAAGTCCCCGAGGATCTTAGAACTGCTGAATATCTCCTAGCTAATAAGTCAGTTGAGAACTTCATGAGGTTCACTATCGACCCATTTGATACTGAAGTAGATGATGAGAAGATAAATGAGCTACTAGAACTCGCTGGTATTCCTAATGAAGGTAGAGAGATCCTTATCGATGGACCTACTGGTAGAAGGATTAGAACTCCTATACTTGTAGGTTATAATGAGTACATGAGATTGCACTTTATAGCTGAAGAAAAGATGACTGCAACTCCTGGAACTACTTATACATCCAAAACTGTAATGGGAGTAGGTAGGCATAAACCTGGTGGTCAGAAGTTTGGTGAGATGGAAACTCATGCACTGATGGCTCATGGAGCAGAAGGTTATATTAGTGAGATATCCATGAAGGATAATAAGAAGGATGCTCGACTTAGGTCAGCATTCACTAATATTATGATGAGATTGGCAACTTCAACATCGGAAGATGATTGAAGTCCTACCCGTGTATATATGAGGTGAAGATATGAGTGAAGATAAGTATTCTGAATTAGAGTTAAAATTTATTGCTGCAGCTACTGCATTCTATTCAGGTGAGAAGCTCCTTATGAATGATAAGGAGTACGATGAAATGGAGAAGGAAATACTGAAAGTGAATCCTACTTTTGATATTAAGCGGATCATCCTCAGCAGTCAGGCAGGTAAGAAAGTAGCTCATCATGTTAAGTATCCATCAGTGAAAGCTAAGTCAACTAATAAGCTGACTTATGATCAACTCACAAGTATCTATGAGGATAGATCTTACATACTTCCTAAGTACGATGGGTGCAGCATTGTAGCTTATTATCGTGATGGAGAACCTTATCAGATCCTTACTCGATCCACTGATACAGTAGGAGTTGATCAGACTGGTAAACTCCTGAATAAAGTACTGCATAATATCGATCCTAAAATTGACGTAGTATTTTATGAAGCTGTAGTCAATAAGATTCATGGCGACAGAGCAAAAGCTAATGGACTGATCAATTCTAAATACATGCAGTCAGAAGTTGATGCAAAATTGAGTCTGATTCCATTTGGATGTACTTCTGATGATGTTAACTCCATCCATGATTTCATGAAGAATTATACTTCTGAAGTGAGTCCAAAAGATTTCGAGTCTATTATCAGTACGGGATTTAACAGTGATGGGATTCCTTGTGATGGAGTAGTAGTGAATAATCCCACTCTTAACTCTATTTACATTATGAAGATTCACAATAATGGAGAAGCTACAACTAAGATTAGATCTCATTCATTGAACTTTAGTGGAGTTACTGGTACTTATGCTCCAGTCATAAATATTCAGACTGTTAAAGTCGATGGAGCTAATCTTAGTAATGTTAAGATGGGACCTTATGCTACGATTAAAAGTAAGCATCTTGGATTAGGTGCAGAAGTTGTAGTAGTCAGGAAGAATAAAGTAATCCCTTATATTACTAAGGTAATTACTCCTTCTGATGATTTCAATCATATTTTGACTTGTCCTAAGTGCAGCAGTCCTATGACTACTTTAGGAAGTGATCTCATCTGTACTAGTGAATCCTGCCTCGCTAAGAATCGATGGATGCTAAATCGAATCTGTAATGTAGTTCTAGGTAATGCAGAAGCATCAGTGATACTCAATGCATCTAAGATGAATATTAAAGATATTAAGGAGTTAATCACTGTATCACCAGATATAAAGTCCAAGTTTGAAAGTATTAACAGTATAGGGATAGATCAGTTAGTCAGGATCTTCAACATTCCTCGATTCAATAGTAAGACTATTCCTAATAGATCAAAAGTAGATGACGAGATAAAATCAGTCAATTTAATTGATAAATCCAAAATCTTGAGGAAGTACCTGACTTCAGCACTTCAGGTAGCACATTTCAATTACATTACTAATGTAGTTGAATATATTTTTAGGGAGTTGAGTATTTCGATTATATAGTAGTAGTTGAAATACTAGTAATAAGGAGATCTTTATGATTGTAGACATCGTATTCGGTAAGAAGGTAGGATTAAGTCCTTACCATGTTAACTCTATGTATATCAATAGAGTGGAGATTAAGGATAAAGAGGAGATAATCTCTCTTATACTATCTAGTATTCCTCTCATTATTGATAATTCTGAATTGGAGGATGATGCAATTATGCTGCTTCATATTATTGAAGAGAATCTCACTCCTCAGCAGGGTAGTGAAGCAGTGGAATTTAATCTTAATAAGATTAATAATTGTATTGCAGTGCTCAATTACCTCGGTTATGTATTCTCCGTCATTATCCGCAGTGACCTTGAAGATATGATCGAGATCGGTGACATGGACCGAGTCTATGCAATGAATAACTTTAATCTTGAAGGTTATCCTAAATTCATCAAGAATGGTGTAGCTTCATTGATGCAAGATAAAGCATTAGTGAATACTAACTCCATGGTAATGGCATTCGTAGTTAATGGTACTCTACCTACTTTTGATGAAGAGATAGCATCGGTCACTGATATTCAGGAAAAGGTGGAGGAGTATCTACTCCTCGAAGCTACTAATGAAACTGCACTGATGGATGCATCGGATCTCATCCTCATGTATGAATCGTTGGGTTATAACTTCATGATTATATTGAATCCCATGGAGGTATAAATGTCGCCTAGGGAATATTGTGAAGTACTATTAAATCTCTACATAGAAGCTTCTAAGTATCCTATTGTCAAGTTGACTAAAGTTGATGATGACCATTATTCTCTTTCATTCAGGAGGGTAATGAGTCATCATCAATACAACTTGGGATTTAGACTTAAGAAATGTAGTTGGTTATGGGCTAATCATGTAAATAAGAATCGTAAACTCTTGGAAGTACTGATCCAACCTGAGAACGATAACTTATTATTCACTGTAAAGATCAAGAAGTCTTACTGTATATTCTATTTGTATGATAGGTATGGAATCAGAAGGAATAAGACTAAAATCAAGTATTTATCAATAAGTATTTAGGAGCAGGATTGATGGCTTTATACGTAGAAAAAGTGCTCAACACCGTCGATGCAGTCCAGTACTCAAATCCTATGACTGAAGAATTGAAAGAATTCTTAGAGTCAATACCTGGACTGTATTACTTTAAGCATGATCGTATGTACTTATACACTATTTATAAAGAGGAGAAATTAGTCAATTGTGGTGATTTCATTATAAGGTTTAATAATGGAATGGTTCATTCAATGAGTAAGGATGAATTTGAAATCAAATACACATTAGAAGGAGGTGTAGAATGAAGTGTTACGTAAATGATACACCTATCAATTACACTAAATTCAAAAATTATGATGTAATAATCTATACGAAGGATGATAGACCTAAGATTATCAAGAATAAATTCAAATTACTCAATACTTTCACTTATTTAGTTGATAATCATGGATTCGATTTAGTCGATCTTGCATGGATTTATTTCAACAGTATAAATAAGAATATTGTAGGTACTGAATTAGCTAAGTACCTGCATAAAGTGTTATCTAAATTGGATTTTAGGTCCATCAATTTTACTGAAGACTTTTCCCAAGTAAAAGATGATGAACTTATAGATACTCAAGCATTCAAAACTGAGGACAGAGGACTGGAAGTTACTCTATCCAATTATTATGGGACTGATAGTAATGTCAAGATTAACTATCAGTTGTCAGATACTGATATACGAGTCACTTATAATAGGTGCTCTATATATATTAAGATTTTATAGGAGTTGAACTATGGATGGTAACAAGGTTGTACTAGGTAAGAAGATGTACACGATCGAACGTAATGAAGTATTCTTTGACTTCATTTCTCATGCTCAGCAACTAGGTGACTGTAACGAGGATAACTACGTCGACGTAGGTAAAATCCTGCATCAGTTAGTATTAAATTACATTAAGTCGGATACACCAGTACTTAAGGAGTAGTACTTCATGGCTAAACTTACAATTGTAAGAGGATTACCTGGATCAGGAAAATCCACCTTCATAAAGAATTTTACTGCACTCAAGATTGATCGTGACGATTTCTTTACTCGTGATGGTATATATGAATGGAGTCATAGAGAAGCTGATTGGATTTATCCACTGATTGATTCATTTATAACTATTATCATGGCTACTATGAAATGTGATATAGTCGTATGTGATGTATTCCCTACAATGAGTAGCTACAGTGCACTTGTATCTGCTGCTGAAAAGTATCAATACGATCTTATTATCAATAAAGTAGTCAAGGATGATCCTCAAAGTATTCATGACGTAGACCCTGATGATCTTGCTGAAATGATAAATACTTGGGAGGATGATCCTAGGGAGGTAGTGGTACATGGATAAAGTAGAATCGATACCTCAGGTGGTTCTTACTGTATGACTAAAAGTATGGATGAAACTAATAGTGTCAGTCATAACGAGCTTATGCGCATTCTTAGTAGTGTAAAAACTAATATTCATGGATGTATCATATCAGTACATACAGAATGTAAGGATGATCTTAGGGAGGTATAGTATGAAGTTATGGTTACATAGTAAATCTGATAGAGATGCTGTAGTTTGTATTCTTTTTGACAATGGCTATGTTATTAGAAAAATAGAAAGGCCGAATGAAAAGTATCCTCTAACTGTAGTAGATTATGGCATAGAGATTATGGACGATCCAGATAAGTCGAGTGAGTACGAGATACTTGACATACCTGATATAGGTGATGAAGTATATGTATCTAATATATCAGAACTCGATGCTACACTCAATCCTAATCCAAGGGTATTACTGGATTACTATGAGAAAGCTAAGAATCCTTACTTATGTGTATGTAAAGAGGAGTATGATAAGGATGGATTCAGTGCTGAGTTGTGGAAGCACGTAGTTAGAGTTAATGTAGCGAAGAGGTCCTCGTTAAATACTGGTAATAATATTGATAGAGTTGAATAATGG
>JGI24502J29692_10061082_pt1 | contig 13433 bp, 15 predicted proteins | sample BioPla3RNA1_FD_29692 | JGI IMG/M metagenome (IMG submission 29692)
AAAATATTGAAGTAATAGATGATAAGCTAAATCTTTTATCTAAGGGATTAATTGATGACGAAAATACATCTCATTTAGTTGGATCTCTAGATAAGCAACAAGAAACTAAGAGAGCCTTTGATAAAAATTTGGAAGATGCGGCTATGGAGATGCTTTCTCTTGCCTTTGGAAAGAACAACGTAAATGTGACAGTTAATAGCAAATTGGATTTTGATGCTAAGGAAAAGACTGTTATTTCCTATGACCCCAATAAGGTGGAAGTAAGCACGCAAATAATTAGAGAGAATAGTTCTAGTGGGGGTAACATACCTTCTCAGAGCCCTCTAGATGGAAATATGAATAATACTACACCAGATGATAATGGCGGTACTACTTCTTCTAGTGAAAATATTACTAACAATTACAAGGTAGGAGAAACTAGAGAAACTATTATTAGTGCACCAGGGAAGGTTGAAAATATAACAGCTGCAGTTATAGTAAATGGAGATCTAGATGAAATTACTAAAGAAGAAGTTAAGAATTTAATGGCAGGTGTTATCGGTTTCAATGAGGACCGAGGAGATGTTATAAACATTGTGTCCATGCCTTTTGATGATACTGAACAGCAGCAATATGCTGAACAATTAAAATTAATGGAAGAATTAGAGGCTAAAGCTAATAGACAAAAGTTAATAGAAAGAATAATTATTGCTGCAATTGCAGGAATTGGTCTTGTATTTTTGATTTTCTTTATAATAAGATCATTCCGTAAAAATAAGGCAGACAAGGAACCACAATTAGATGTGCTTATAGAAGATCCTACTCCTGAAAAGGAGCCTGTTAAGTTTGAACCTTTAGACTTAGAAGTTAACAATAGAAATTATCAGGTGGAACAAGAAATTAAAAAATATGCAACAGATAAGCCAGATCAGGTGGCGGATATCGTAAAGTCATGGTTAGCAGAAGATGAGAGGTGATAGATATGGCTAGGGATAATAATAAACTTACTGGAGTGCAAAAAGCAGCTATATTATTCATTACTTTAGGACCTGAGGCATCCGCTGGAATAATTAAAAGATTTCCTGAAAGTGATATTCAAAAGATTACTTATGAAATAGCTAATATTACAGGAGTAGGAGTTGAGCAGCGTCAGGAAATATTAAGTGAATTTGTAGAAATGAACAAGGCTAAGGACTACATTGTAGAAGGTGGCCTTGAATATGCTAAAAATTTGCTAAGTAAAGCATTAGGTCAGCAAAGAGCCAAGGAGATCCTAGACAAGGTTACTGAGGCTACTCAACAGTATAGGCCCTTTGCTATAGCTAGAAAGGCTGATGCACACCAATTGATGAATGTTATTTCCAGTGAACATCCTCAAACTATTGCCCTTATTTTATGTTATCTTCAATCTGATAAATCTGGACAGATTTTATCGGCACTACCGGAAGATGTTCAATCGGAGGTTGCTTACAGAATAGCATCTATGAGTAATACTTCACCAATGGTTATAAAGGAAATAGAGAAGGTATTAGATAGCAAACTATCTTCAGTAGTTAAATCTGATATGACTGTTTTAGGTGGGGTAAATACTTTGGTTGATATATTAAACCAAGTAGATAGGACAACTGAAAAGAATATTACAGAATCCTTGGAAAGAGAAGACCCAGAATTGGCAGAAAAAATCAAGGAGTCTATGTTTGTATTTGAAGATATTATTACTCTTGATGATGTATCTATCCAAAGAGTACTTCGAGAAATGGATGCCAAGGAATTGGCTATGGCTCTTAAGGGATGTTCTGAAGAAGTGGCTAATGCTATTTACAGAAATCAGTCTAAGAGAGCTGCTGCAGCCTTAAAGGAAGATATGGAATTCTTAGGTCCAGTAAGACTTATGGATGTAGAAAAAGCTCAGCAGCGTATTGTTGGTATCATAAGAAGATTGGATGAAGCTGGTGAAATTGTTATAGCAAGAGGTGGAGAAGATGCAATCATCATTTAAGGTTATTAAGGATACAAAGGTTGTAGCTCAAGGAAGTAAACCAATTATAACTCAATATTCACCTACCAACAATACAATTAGTAAGTTAGACAATGACGATGAAAAGTCAATTGATTATAATGCATCTTTACAACTTTTAAATGATGCAAAAAGAGAAAGTGAAAGAATTATTAAAGAAGCACAAGAAGGAGTTGAAAGACTCCAGCAACAGGCCTATGAGGAAGCCTATAATGCAGGCTACCAAGAAGCTCAAAAGAAGGGCTATCAGGATGGCTATGAAGCAGCTTTGCAAAAAGCCAAAGGGGAAGCTAATCAAATTATTGAAAATGCTGTACAAACATTAAATAAGGCTAAGGAAGAATATGAATTATATTTAAGAGATAAAAAAACTGAAATAATTAATCTTTCAATTAATATTGCAAAGCACATTTTAAACCGTGAGGTTAGCCAAGTAGATGGCCTAGATAAAATGGTAGAGGAAGCAATTGAGGAGTCTAGGAATGCAAAAAGTATTATAGTGAAGGCAAATTCTCTACATATAGAGAATTTAAAGACTAAAATATTAGAATGGAAAGAAAGATTTGCATTAAAAGCTGAGGTTTTTGTATTGATGGACGATTCTCTGGATAAAGGCTCTGCTGTTATAGAAAAGAATAATGGCAAAATTACTATAAATATAGACGAGGCTTTAGACAATATTAGAGGGGCAATAATATAAGTTGACGAGAGGTGCTGCATAAATGCTTTCAATAGATTTTGATATGTTAAACAAGGCGGTATCAGAGTGTAGAACTTTATATGCTGAAGGAAAAGTAAAGAAGGTAATAGGTTTAACAGTAGAAGTAGAGGGTATAAAGGCCTTTGTAGGAGAATTATGCACCATTTATAATGACAGAAACAATCCTATAATGTGTGAAGTTGTAGGCTTTAAGGAAGAAGATGTAATTTTAATGGCTCTTGGTGAATTAAGTGGTATAGCCCCTGGTTGCAAGGTAGTTCCCCAAGGGCGACTATTAAGTGTAAAATGCAGTGATGATTTACTAGGAAAGGTTTTAGATGGTTTAGGGGAACCTTTGCAAGGGTCTAGTTTAAAGTCTGGAACTTACTATCCATTAGATCAAGACCCTCCAGACCCTTTAAGAAGAAGAAGAATAAAAGATATACTTCCTACAGGAGTTAGGGCGATTGATGGATTTCTTACCTGTGGAGAAGGCCAAAGAATTGGTATTTTCGCAGGTAGTGGTGTTGGTAAAAGTACCACTTTAGGAATGATAGCAAAATATGCTGAAGCTGATGTCAATGTTATTGCCCTTATAGGGGAAAGAGGAAGAGAGGTATTGGACTTCATTGAAAAGGATCTTGGAGAAGAAGGGATGAAAAAATCCGTAGTAGTTTGTGCTACATCAGATAAATCTGCCTTAGTTAGGTTAAAGGGTGCTTTTACTGCTACAGCAATAGCAGAGTACTTTAGAGATCAAGGCAAAAAGGTTATCTTAATGATGGATTCTGTTACAAGATTTGCTATGGCACAAAGAGAAATTGGACTAGCAATAGGAGAGCCGCCAGCTACTAAGGGGTATACACCTTCAGTTTTTGCTAAGCTACCTAGACTTCTTGAAAGATCAGGAATGTCAGATAAGGGCTCTATCACAGCCTTCTACACAGTGCTGGTAGATGGAGATGACTTTAATGAGCCTATAGCAGACGCGGTAAGAGGTATACTGGATGGACATATAGTATTATCCCGTGCTCTAGCCCACAAAAACCAATATCCTGCTATAGATATATTAAACAGTGTTAGTAGACTTATGCCGGAAATAGCCGATGATGAACATAAAAATGCAGCTTCCCAATTAAGGGATCTACTTTCTACCTATAAAAACTCTGAAGATTTGATTAATATAGGGGCCTATGTAAAAGGTTCTAACCCAAAAGTAGATAAGGCAATAACTTACTATGATCATATAATTAACTATTTGCGGCAGGGTATTAAGGAGCATACTACTTTTGAAGATTCAAAGAATAGATTGATTACTATGGTTTCTGTATAAAAAGGAGGGGTCTTATGGCTACCTTTCGTTTCTCGTTACAAAAGCTACTGGATATTAGAATTGATAAGGAAGAAGAATCAAAACTTAAGCTCATGGAGGCCCAAAGGCTACAAATGGAGGCAGAAGCAAAGCTTAATAGCTTAAGACAAAAGTATGATAAATACAATACCATAGACACTGATCTTTCAGTAGTAGAGAAAAAGATAAAGAATAATTATATGAATGCACTAGTTCGAAGCATAAATGATGCCCAGGATGATTGTGTTAAGAAAAATGAAATAGTTGATAGCTGCAGGAATGATCTCAAAACAAAACAAATTGAGAGAAAGACTGTAGAAATAATCAAAGATAAAAAATATGAAGCATTCAAAAAGGAAGAGGATAGGAAGGAGCAGGCTCAACTAGATGAGTTTGCCTTATACGCCTATGTAAGAAATACTGAAAGGGGGTGAAATAGAAGATGGAAGTTAATATGCCTGTTGCAGTGGAGCAATCTATTAATACCAATACAAGTTTAGCTAAAAAAGAGGCTCCTCCTAAAGATAAGCTAGAAGGCTTTGAACAAGCATTAAGGAATTCTCAAAGTAAGCAAGAAAAGAGTAAGGATAGCAAGGTTGATCAACCATTAACTGAAAAAGTAGGTGGAAGGCTAGAGGAAGAAATTAAGACGGTAATAGAAGCAGAAGATTCAACAATAGAAGAGTTAATATTAACCTTATTAAGGATTTACAAGCTCAATACTGAAGATAGCAAGGTTGATACAGGAGCTGTTGATTATGTTGCCGCAAACTATGAAACCATGGGAGATAAATTCTTTCAAGATATAGATCCTCTAGTATTAGGAACTTCTGACAGCAACAATAATCCTGTGCTACAAATGGTAAGTGATATATTATCAACGGACAAGCTACCTGTAGAAATAAGAGAAGTTTTGCAAGAGTATCTTAAGGGAAGTGTAGAAAGACAGGACTTTATATTAAAGGATTATAACACCTATGGAAATAGTGTGGTTGAGTCACTTACACAAGCTAACCTTACTGAAGGAGATACTTTAAGAAATAGGCTTATAGGTGAAATTAAGACCTTGTTAAAGGCCAGGGAAAGTGATGAGCCAGTTAAGAAATTAACTGCTGAGGCAAAGATCTTAGACATTAAAGAAAGTCTTCCTACTGACCTTAGAAAGACTGAAAATGTAGAAGTAAAGGCTAGAGTAAGTGGACAAGTAGCAAAGAACTCTCAAAGTTATGAGTTCAGAGCTAATAGTTTTCTTAATGAAGGGAACAACTTGAAAGAAACTAATAATTTGACCTTTGTAAGGGAAGATAAAAATGCTTCAAATAACAATTCTATACTAGAAAAAGAAGAGGCTTTCCTTAAAGGAATCTTGGAAGATAAGGACAAAGGGGAAGGGAAAATCAATCTCTTTATGAACTATCTAAAAGTAAGCACTAGTGCTGAAAGCCCAAATGAAAATCAATCTGAAGTAGTAGTTAGCAAGGTAAATTTTGTTAATGACATCATTAAAACTGTTAAGTTTATGGAAACTTCTAGTTTAAAAGAATTGAAGGTAAGTATCAATCCTAAAGAAATTGGAGAATTATTAATTACTGTAACTATGGAAAGTGGCAAAATGAAAGCTAACATAGAGGCTAATAGTAAGGATTCTTATAACTTATTGATGTCCAACTTAGAAGATATAAAGAAGGCAATGGTTAGCAATGAAGTAAGTTTACAAGATATTAATGTTAGCATAAATCAAGGAGATACTACTTTTTTCAAAGATAGTTCCCAAAGGCAAGAAAATCAAAATGACAGTTCTAACACTGGACTAAGAGCTAGAAAGCTATCATTGGATGACGATGTAATTATAGCTGAAGATTCTGAAAGTTTAATTGATAGCCAGATAAATATGCTGGCATAAAAAGAGGTGATTTAATGGATGTTAGTGGAGTTAACAGTGCAGCTCGTGCTACAGAAAAGGGTACTAGAATAGTAAAAGCCGGTGAAGGAATGGACAAAAATGCTTTTCTAAGAATTTTGGCAGCTGAACTTACAAACCAAGACCCAACAAATGCTCCAGATTCTACTCAGTTTGTTTCTCAAATGGCTCAATTTGCATCTTTAGAGCAGATTTCTAACTTAAATACTACTATGACAATGTCCTCGGCTAATTCCATAATTGGAAAGGCAGTAACAGTGTCCCAAACAGATTTAAGTGGAAATAACTATGCTGGAATAGTAAGGGCTGTTACTAATAATTTTGGTAATGTAAAGGTGACTTTAGAAGTAGAGGAAGATGGATTTAGAACTTATAAAGATTTTGCTTATGAGGATGTTAAAGAAGTAATAGAAGTGCCAGACAACAGGCTAGATGTGGTTAATGAAAATATGTTGATACTTACTGCATCTGCACTTATAGGCAAAAAGGCGGAATTTAATAGCCCAGATCAAGAGGGCAACAATTATGTGGGAACCGTTAAGGGTGTATATATACAAGATCAGAACATTATGATGACCTTACTACCGCAAGGGTCAGAAAATACAGTGGATTTACCCTATTCTCAACTTATTAAAGTGGAGGAAGCTTAGGAAAAGTTATGGCGTTCAGGGTTATTAATGGTGTTGTATACCCTATAGGTAATTTTCCCGCAGACAACTTAAATAATTACCAAAAGCCAAAAGATATTAACAGTAAAGAAAATTTTGCTGAGATTCTTAATTCAAAGTTATCAAAAAGTGAAAGTTTTAAAATATCTAAACATGCTGCAGACAGGCTGAAAAATGTAAGGCTAGACAGCAAGGACATGGAAAAAAATAAATGATATTATAAATAAAGCTGCAGAAAAAGGAGCAAAAAACTGTCTTATTTTATACAAGGATGTGGCACTGGTTACCAGTATAGAAAATAGGACTGTCATCACTGCTGTTGAAGAAGAGAGAATGAAAGAAAACATCTTCACAAATATAGACAGTGTGGTGATTATATAATGAGCTGGACCTTAACATAGGAAGCTCAGCTTCACTGAAGGATGGATGTGAGGTAACAGAATAAAAAATTAGGAGGAAACTTTATGTTAAGATCGCTTTATTCAGGAATAAGTGGAATGAAGGTTAATCAAACAAAAATGGACGTTATTGGTAACAATATATCTAATGTTGGTACTACAGCTTTTAAATCAAGTAGAGCTAGATTTCAGGATATGCTAAGTCAAAGTGTTACAAATGCAATGTCACCATCAGCAAATCTAGGTGGTGTTAATCCAAGTCAAGTAGGATTAGGAGTTAAGCTGGCGGGTATAGATACCATAGTTTCTCAAGGTAACATGCAATCTACTTCCAGAAGCTTAGACGTGGCCCTTGACGGTGAAGGTTATTTTATGGTAGGAAAAGGTCCAACAGTTTTCCAAGACAACAGTATACAAGTGAATCATCAACCAGGAACTCACAACATAAGCAATGAGTCATTAACTAACTCAAGAATGCAAATCAACTATACAAGAGATGGTTCCTTTACACTTGATAGTGATGGAAATCTATTGACTTCTGATGGTTATAGGGTACTAGGATATTCATTAACCAATGACATAGCTTCTGTTGAGCCATCAGCTCAATCACCAAATGTAGTTACTGCAGCAGGCTTTAATTTTGCCTTTGGACCTGGAGCTTCTTTAAATGGCTACAGTGTAGTTTTAGGAAAAGTAGGACCAGATACAGTAGCTTCAGCGGAAGTGGATCCAGCTACAAAGAGAATCATATTAAACGGAGATTTTTCTAAGACAAAGGGTATAACTAGCGAGCAGGCAGCTTCTGCTATTAATAAGGCCCTAAATGCAGCTGGAATACCACAAACAGTAAGTGTGAGTGGAGATAATACAATTTTGGGTTCTTTGAGCAAAAATATTTTAGGAGCTACAGTAACTGATGTATTAGGTTTTGACTTCGCTATTGATACTAACGATGTTGCTACCTTGAATGGTTATTCTATAGAAATAGGAAGGATAGCTCCAGGAACAAGCACTAGTGCAGATGTTGATACTAAGTATAAAAAGATTGTTATAAACGGTGATTTGGCAAACTTGACAGCTGCAGATATAGAAAATGCTATAAATAGTGCTTTGCAAAATAAAGCCATTGGTAGTTCAGCTAATGTAGTTACAGTAAGCGGCACAGCAACAGCGGTTACAGGTGTTACTTCAGGTATAGCTGATGGCGGTACCCCAGTTCAAAGTATAGATGCAGATGGAGTGATTAACTTTGTAGATGCAACTAAGGATGTTAAATCTTACGATGGAAGTTTAAAAACTTTGAGAATACCTGATAAAGTTAGGATGCCTGGTGAAAATACAGATTTAAGAATTATATCCTATAGTATTAGTAAAGATGGATTAATAAGTGGTGTATTGGAAGATGGTAGAGTGGCTGCTCTTGGACAAATAGCTATGGCATCTTTCAAAAATCCAGCAGGATTGGCTAAGATGGGAAATAATCTATACACAGCTTCAGTTAACTCTGGCGAAGCTACGCTAAGAAGTGGTATTGGTACTCTTGGAGAAGATAATAGCCAGGGCTATGGGGATGCTCTTCAAGGTATGCTGGAAGCTTCAAACGTTGATTTGGCTGAACAGTTTACTGAAATGATTATAACATCAAGAGCTTTCCAAGCGGCAGGAAAAATGATAACTACAGGAGATGAAATACTTCAAGATATTATTAACCTAAAGAGGTAACATTGGGTACTTAATATAGTAATTACAGTTAGATTTAGAGGGTCGTATAGGGTATAATTAACCTACTCTATACGACCAATGATAAGAACTGTGGAGGTTAAATATGATAAGAGTAACAGGATTTAACGGAAAAGAATTTGTGCTTAATGCTGAACATATAGAAAAGATTGAAGAAGTACCAGAGTGCCTCATTACATTGATTAATGGTAAAAAGTATATGGTTAAGGAAGATTGCCAGCAGGTAATTGATAAAGTAATGGAATATAAAAAGAAAATTTTTAGTTTAAGTTTGTAGGAGGCATCAAGATGAAGAAAGTGGACATAATGACCTTCATAGGTTTTTTCGCAGGTGTGTTTGTTATTTTATGGGGTATCTTAATAAACAGTCCATTGTCGGTCTTTTATGATTTTGCATCAGTAGTAATTACCCTACTTGGTTCTTTAATGGCAGTAGCAATCAACTATCCTTTTTCTGAATTTAAAAGATTGTTTAAAGTTATTTTAAAAACTTTCAAAGGTATGAATATGTCTAACTTTGAAACCATAAGCCTATTTGCTAATTTATCTAGGAAAGCAAGACGTGAAGGTCTATTATCCTTAGAGGATGAAGTAAATGAAATAGAGGACAAGTATTTGAAGAAGGGACTTCAAATGGTAATTGACGGAATAGAGCCAGAAACTATAAGAAATATAATGGAACTAGAAATAGATGAAATGGTAAAAAGGCACGGTGTAGGTCAAAATATGTTAAAGTCATGGGCGGCTTATGCTCCAGCTTTTGGTATGATCGGTACCCTTATTGGACTTATACAAATGCTTGTTAGTTTAGAAGATTCTAGTAAAATCGCATCCGGTATGGCGGTAGCATTAATAACTACCTTCTATGGATCGGTATTAGCCAACCTTGTTTTTACACCTATGGCTTCTAAGTTAGCTTTAAAAACGGAAATAGAAGCAAGTGGTAGAGAAATGATGCTAGAAGGAATTATAGCTATACAGTCAGGTGTTAATCCAAGAATTGTGGAAGATAAACTACTATGCTATTTGTCTCCAAAGGATAGAGAGAAATATGCAGAACAAAATACTGAAAGAACAGAAGGAGTGCAGTAATATGGCAAGGAAAAGACGCGGGGGTGCAGAAGGACCATCAGGTAATGAATGGCTAGCAACCTATTCAGATACTATGACACTTCTGTTAACATTCTTTATACTTCTGTACTCTTTTTCAACAGTAGACGCGGTAAAGTTAAAACAGATATCTTCAGCACTACAGAATTTACTTACGGGCCAGGGCAGTACCTCTATCTTTGATTACAATATGGAGTCCGGTAATGTGCCCATTGTAGGAGAGGAAACCCCAACAAATCCCATACCAGTTGGTGATGGTTCAGGAGAGCCTACCATGTATGAGCAGGTTCTAGAATTTATAAAAGAAAACAATTTAGAAGCTGTGGTAACAATAACTAGAGATAGCAGAGGGATAATAATTCAACTGAGAGACAACATACTTTTTGAGTCTGGTAGTGCAGAATTAAAACAGAACAGTAAGCAAATACTAGAAAAAATAAGCACCCTTATTTTGAGTTTTGACAATGAAATAATAATTGAAGGACATACAGATAATGTACCTATCCATAATGAAAGGTTCGCCAGCAACTGGGAACTATCTTCTGCTAGAGCGATCAATGTATTAAAATATTTTGTTAATATTAAAAAAGTGGATCCATACAGGGTTTCTGCCCATGGCTATGGAGAGTATAGACCTGCTATGCCCAATGATACAGCTAAGAATAGGGCAGCAAACAGGAGAGTGGATATACTCATAGTAACAAAGGAGCAAAAGGAGTAAATATTATGAGGGAAGTAAAGAACAATAAAGCAAAAGGGAATACTAAGATCACTATATTAATTATAATATTAGGTGCTATATTAATAGGAGCAGCTGCTTTTGGTGGATATGTACTTGCTAGTAAAGCTTCCAGCAATGCCAGTGCAGAAAAAGAAGGTAATAAACAGGAAATAAAAGAAGATGTTCATCAGGCTGGAGAGTTTTTAGTTAATTTGGCTGATCCCAACGGTAAAAGATATTTAAAGACTACAATTGTATTAGCTTTTGATGTTAGTAATAAAGATTTAAAAGAAGAATTAGAAAATAAGAATGATGCTGTAAGAGATTCTATCATAAGTGTTTTAAGAACAAAGAAAGTTGGGGACTTGTCAACTGCTACTGGCCCAGAAGAGCTTAAAAAAGAGATTATAGCCAGAGTTAATTCAATTCTCGGCAAGGGTAGGTTGTCAAGTGTTTACTATAATGATTTCGTCATTCAATAAGGATGGTGATTATGAGCGATACTTTATTAATGTTTCTTCAAGTGATAATTTTTTTACCTTTTATACTTTTACTAATTTATCTTTCTCTTAAGCTGGGTGGTACAAAATTTCAGAGCCTGCAAAATAACAAATTTATCAAGGTCTATGAAAGAACAGCAGTGTCGAAGGATAATAGTCTGGTAGTAGCACAAATAGGTAAAAAGGGTTATGTATTAGCTTCTAGCAATGGAAGGTTGGAGGTACTGCTAGAGCTAGAGGATGAAGAACTAAAGGATTTAACGACACAGAAAAAAATACCTCAATACAATAACTTCAAAGACTTATATAAAAAAATAGGATTAAAGAGGAAAGATACGAGATGAAAAAGTGGACGAAAACAGTATTGTTTGCTGCTACCCTTGTAATTGTTTTGATGGTTATGTCCCAAAAAGTATTAGCAGCACCGGAAAATATACCTATCCCTAATATTAATATTTCAGTGGATGGTAACAACACAGCAGAGGATTATGTTAGCAATATTAAACTTTTAATAATGTTAACAATTCTTACACTATTACCATCTTTTATTATTATGATGACTAGTTTTACTAGAACTATAGTGGTTTTTTCCTTTCTGAAAAGTTCCATTGGTGCTCAACAGTCAATACCAAATCAAGTATTAATAGGCTTGGCCTTATTTCTTACTATATTTATCATGGCACCAACCTATAATCAAATAAATGACAAGGCTCTTAAGCCTTACATGGAAGGTACAATAACACAGCAGCAAGCTATAGAAGAAGGTTCCAAACCTTTAAGGGACTTTATGCTAAAGCAAACTAGGCAGAAGGATTTACAGCTTTTTGTTGAAGCTGCTAATGTCCAAGGGGAAATAACTAGAGATAATGTGCCCTTATATGTAGTAATACCGGCCTTTGCTATAAGTGAATTAAAGACGGCCTTTACCATGGGATTTTTATTATATATTCCTTTTCTAATAATAGATCTGGTAGTTGCCAGTGTGCTGATGTCAATGGGTATGTTTATGTTATCACCAGTTATGATATCTTTACCTTTTAAATTATTGCTATTTATAATGGTAGACGGGTGGAATCTGTTAATTAAGACACTAATAACAAGTTTTACATGAGGTGAAATAAGATGAGTGAAAATATGTTAATAGGAATTTTGAAAGATGCAATTTCCACTGGCTTAACTATTGCAGCACCCATACTATTAATTTCCCTGGCTGTTGGTTTAACAATAAGTATATTTCAAGCTACAACTCAAATTCAAGAACAAACTTTAACCTTCGTACCAAAATTAATAACTGTAGCCCTAGTTGGTCTTTTAGCAGGAAGTTGGATGCTCCATAAGTTAATTGATTTTACCACAAGGATATTCAACATAATGTCTAATATAGTACAGTAAACTTAGGAGGCATAAGTTGATAAATACAATTTATTTCTTAGCCATTTTAATGGCTTTCTTAAGAATGTTAACCTTTTGTACCACTGTTCCTATATTTTTCCCTAAAGGAACTCCTAATAAAATGAAGGTTTTTATAGCTGGTATACTAGCTTTTGTCATAGTGCCAACCATAGATACAAGTTCATTACATCAGTTAGATAATAATTTTTATTTAATTATTTTTGCAGCAAATGAAGTTATTTCAGGCTTATTAATGGGTCTGGTTACAAACACTGTTTTTAACGTTGTGAAGATGGCAGGACAATTTATGGATACTCATGTAGGATTAGGTATGATAAACCTATTTGATCCTACTACCAATACTAATAGTACTTTAATAGGAACCCTATTATATTGGATGAGTTTAATGATATTTTTTATAATAGATGGCCACCTTTTATTAATTCGGCTTTTAATTGAAAGTTTTAATAGTATAAGTCTAGGTCAATCCATATTAAGCTTAGGAAGCATAGGGATAGCCATAGATTCAATTATTAATTTTTTTACAATTGGTTTGAAAATAGCAATACCTATCGTATTGATTATACTTATAACAGATATAGTTTTGGGCTTGGTTTCCAGAACAGTTCCTCAATTAAATATAATGATACTTGGACTTCCGGTAAAATTGTTAGTAGGGCTAACAGCTCTAATGCTGGCATTGCCCACTATCTTTAAGGGAATTGTTTTAGCTTTTGATGATTTACCGGATCTATTCAATAAATTATTTAAGGCCGTACCTTTTGTATTTGTATTCGCATCGGAGGAAAAGACTGAAGAGGCCACACCTAAGAAAAAAAGCGATGCTCGAAAAAAAGGGCAGGTAGCAAAAAGTAAGGAAGTATCTTTAGCTTTAACCTTGGTCACTAGCACTTTATTAATAACTTTGCTGGGAGG
>JGI24502J29692_10000699_pt1 | contig 13325 bp, 9 predicted proteins | sample BioPla3RNA1_FD_29692 | JGI IMG/M metagenome (IMG submission 29692)
CGGCCTTTTTTCGCTAATATGAGGTCGGGAGGTGAGGAGAATGAGCATCCGGTTCAAGTTGGCCGCCACCATGATTGTACTAGGCGTCTTTTCACCGCAACGCCTTTGTTACCAGCCGTTTGGAGGCGAGTCAGAACGCAGCCCAGGCCATTGCCATCCACATTGACGGTCACCTCAAGGGTTTGGCCAGGACCACGGCCACATTGGCCACCATGCCTGCCCTGAAAGGAAGTGTACTGGCGAGTAACGCCGCCTACGACAGTCTGGATCCGTTGGAACGGGAGGCGGAAATTGACAGGTTGGACAAGCTGTGGCGGGCCGCAATTGACGCAGAGGATCCTTTCCTGGAGGAGTTTCTGCATAACCCAACTGCTGACTTGCTGCGGGAACAACAGAACATCGTCGATGACCTATTTGGTGAGATTTTTCTCACGAACCGATACGGTGCTGTGATCGCAGCAACTGGGCAGCTCACCAACTTCGCCCAAGGCGATGAATACTGGTGGCAGGCGGCAGTTCATGGCGGTGAGGGTAGGGTTTTCTTTGATGACCGGGGCTACGACGTGAGTGTGGGTGATTTCGTGTTGGGTGTAACGGCACCGGTGTATCACGACGGGGAAGTGGTTGGGGTTTTGAAAAACAACCTCAGGATCCTCGATCTCTTTGGGGAGATTATTGAACACTATTCACCCCTCTATGAACCGGGCAGCGTTCAGATTGCCCGCAGCGGTGGCCTTGTGATCTGGGAACCGGAGCAGGCGTCCCTGTCCACCCAGGTGCCCAGGGAAGTTGTATCCCTGCTCGGTACCGAAACGACCGCTGCCATCCTCGCTGATGGGGACGGACGTGGTAGTCTGTTTGCCGTGAGTCCCATTGTGAGCACCACTGCCTTAAGTGAACAGGCCTTTGGCGGCAATGAAGAAGCGGCCGATCAAAGGCTGAACGAGCCCCTGTCAATTGCCATGCTGGATTTTGACCACTTTAAAAAGATCAATGATAGGTTGGGCCACACCGTTGGTGACTCGGTGCTCAAGCAGCTGGCGGAGATTATCCAGGCTAACATCCGCGCCTCAGACGTTTTGGCTCGGTGGGGAGGGGAAGAGTTTATTCTGCTTATGCCTAAGATCACTTTGGCAGATGCTGCGAGGGTGATGGATCGGCTCAGGTTAATCGTGGCAGATGAGGAATTCGTAGGCGGCAGTACGGTTACCATCAGCGTCGGGGTAACGGAGCTGCGGCCGGGAGATGGCTTTGATGATCTTTTGAAGCGGGTGGATGAGGCTCAATATCGGGCCAAAGCAAGTGGTAGAAACAATGTTCAGACAATCTAGTATCCTGGTAAAATCTTACACAGCGGCCATTTTCAGGCGATCTTTTCAGCGGGGAGTTTAGGAGGAATTTCATTTTCCGTAACGAAGTATCTTACCGTACCGACTCCGTATTAAGTTTGTAAAAACCAAAACAAGAATTAAGGAGGATGGTTTATGAAGTTGGTAAGGAATTCAAAAGTCTTATTGCTCGTCTTAGGTCTGATGCTGGTTTTCTCTTCTGTGGGATTTGCAGAAGACAGTGCACCTAGGGTAGCCATCGTGTTTGACGTGGGTGGCCTTGGCGACCAGTCTTTTAACGATGCTGCATATGTAGGTCTAATGCGGCTGCAGGAAGAACTCGGCGCAGACGTACGGTATGTAGAGTCCCGTACACCTTCTGACTATGAACCCAACCTGTCCATGCTCGCTCGCGAGGGCTATGATGTGGTATGGGCCATCGGCTTCCTGCTGGAAGACGCCGTCAAGAAAATTGCGCCTCAGTATCCGGAAACAAGATTTGGTATCATTGACTCCGGCTTTGACGAGGAAGTTCACGCTACTGAGCTGCAGAACGTTCTGGGTGTACTCTTCAAAGAGCATGAAGGTTCCTTCCTGGTAGGCGTATTGGCTGCCGAAACCACCAAGACCGGCAAAGTTGGTTTTGTGGGTGGTATCCAGATTCCGGCAATCGAGAGATTCGAAGCTGGTTTCAAAGCAGGTGTTTGGTCCGTCGATCCTGACATCGAGATCATCGGCAACTATACCGGCGCATTCGACGACCCGGCCAAGGGTAAAGCAGTTACCGAGTCCATGATCCGCCGCGGTGCAGACGTTATCTTCCACGCCGCTGGTGCAACCGGCCTGGGCATGATCGAAGCCTGTGAAGAGCAGGGCGTATGGGGAATCGGTGTAGACTCCGACCAGGCTCACGTAGCACCCAACGCTGTTCTGAACTCCATGATCAAGCGGGTTGACGTTGGTGTGTTTGAGGGTACCTTGATGCTGCTCGATCCCAACTTCAAGGGACAGACCATCGCCCTCGGCCTTGATGTAGAAGGCGTAGGCATCGTAACTGGTGACACCAACAATGCTTCTCCTGAGGCAATAGCTGCCGCTCTGGAGTGGGCTGAACGGATCGCTTCCGGCGACTTTGTTGTACCGGAGTTCCCCAGCGACGTCTACAAAGTAATCAATAAGTAAATCTGTAAGAAGATGTAAATAGGATATTTGGGCGCCGGGATAAATGTCCCGGCGCCTCACACGATAGGGGGGATTTGGATGGTATCGCCCCATGAAAAGCTTGTATTGGAAATGCGGGGTATCACCAAAAGATTTCCTGGTGTTGTTGCAAATGCCGATGTGGATTTTACATTGAAGAAGGGTGAGATTCATACTTTATTGGGTGAAAACGGAGCCGGTAAAAGCACCCTGATGAAAATCCTCTATGGTTTGTACCAGGCGGACGAAGGGGAGATTTACGTCCACGGGGAAAAGCGGGAGATTAATGAGCCAAATGATGCCTTGAGCTTAGGTATCGGCATGGTTCATCAGCACTTTATGCTTATTCCCCAGTTTTCCGTTGTGGAGAATTTGGTTCTGGGGACAGAACCAAAACGCGGCGGGGTCTTTTTAGACATGGCAGCTGCCGTTAGACAGGTGGAAGACGTTTCAAGGGAATACGGCCTGGCCATTGATCCCCACGCCAAGGTTATGAATATTTCCGTAGGCATGCAGCAGCGGGTGGAAATTCTCAAAGCACTTTTACGCGGGGCTGAAATCCTGGTGTTGGATGAACCTACCGCTGTTTTGACACCCCAGGAAGTCGGGGAGCTGTTTACAATTATGCGTAACCTGACGGAAATGGGTAAGTCCATTATCTTCATCAGCCACAAGCTGAAGGAAGTAATGGAGATTTCCGATCGGGTGACCGTTATCCGCAGGGGACGGATCATCGGAAGCGTTACCACTGCGGAAACAAACGTTAACGACTTGGCCCGAATGATGGTGGGTCGCGATGTGGAACTTGTGGTGAGCAAGGAACCGGCCAAACCGGGACCGGAGATGTTCCGCATTACCGATCTCCATGTGCAGGATGATCGGCACTTACCTGCCTTATCAGGTGTTTCCCTTTCCGTTAGGGCAGGGGAAATACTGGGCATTGCCGGTGTAGACGGCAACGGTCAGAACGAACTGGCTGAGGCCATTACGGGTATGCGGAAAGCCACTTCTGGTCAGATCGTGTTAAACGGTAAAGACATTACCAATCTTTCCTCACGCCGCGTGTTTGAATCCAAGGTGGTGCACATTCCGGCGGATAGGCATCGCCATGGCCTTGTTCTGGAATTTTCCATTGCTGAGAATATGGTTTTGCGTACCTATTACGCGCCGCCGTTCAGCAACAAGACTGTCTTGGATTGGGAAGTAATCAAACAAGAGGCACGGGAATTGATTGAAGAGTACGATGTGCGCACGCCCAATGAAGACGTGCTTGCCAGTTCCCTTTCAGGCGGCAACCAGCAGAAGGTGATTGTGGCCAGGGAGTTGGCTCAGGAACCGGAGTTGATTGTAGCTGCCCAACCTACTAGGGGACTGGACGTTGGTGCCATTGAATTTGTCCACACGCGCCTAATTGAGGCCAGGGACGCCCAAAAGGCAGTGCTTCTCTTTTCCCTGGAGTTGGATGAGATCTTGGCCTTGGCGGATAGGATTGCGGTTATGTACGAAGGGCGCATCGTGGGCATTGTGGACCGGGAAGAGGCGACTGAAGAGAAACTCGGCCTCATGATGGCGGGCGTATCAGACGACCGGACAAGTGCGGTAGCCGGAGGGGGAGAGCTATGACCAAGAACAATAAGTGGTGGTCAGGGATTGCCGTTCCCTTGGCTGCTATTCTGGTAGGACTAGTAATTGGCGGAGTGCTCATGTTTATCACCGGTAATAATCCCTTTGCCGGTTACGGAGCACTGCTGAGCGGTTCCTTTGGTTCGGGTATTGACTTTTCCGAGACGCTCGTTTATGTGAATCCGTTGATTTTCGCCGGTCTGTCCATTGCGGTTGCTTACCGTGCAGGTTTGTTTAACATTGGTGCGGAGGGTCAAATCATTGTGGGTATGCTCGCCTCCGCTTTTGTGGGTTATCAGTTTGCAGGCCTACCTAGGCTGCTGCACCTACCCCTGACACTGGGGGCAGGTATGCTGGCTGGGGCACTGTGGGCATCTGTGCCCGGGTATCTGAAGGCCAAATTTGGAGTGCACGAGGTAGTAAACAGCATCATGATGAACTACATCGCCTTGCACCTTTCCCACTATTTGGTTACCGGACCCCTACAGGATCCGAATACAACCCTGCCTTACAGCCCAGATATTGCCCAAAACGCACGTCTGTGGCGCTTCCTCAGCGGCATCGGCAGCGAGTACAGGGTTAACACCGGGATTTTCATCGCCATTCTAGCCGCCTTTGTGGTCTACTGGTTGCTTTACAAAACCACAATCGGTTACGAGATTCGGGCGGTTGGCTTTAACGCCGATGCCTCCCGCTACGCAGGTATGAATACCTCCCGGGCCATGGCAACGGCCATGCTCATTTCAGGCGCTTTGGCGGGACTGGCCGGAGCGGTACAGGTAATGGGTATTCAGTACAAATTCCTGGATATCTTCGCCTTTGAGGGCTGGGGTTTTGACGGTATCGCGGTAGCTTTGGTGGCCAAGAACAATCCCATTGGTATCCTAGGCAGCGCATTTCTCTTCGGCGTGCTGCACCGCGGTTCCCAGACGATGCAGGCCTTGGCAGGTGTACCCAAGGAGACGATTGGGATCGTGCAGGCCCTAATCATCTTCATCGTAGCTGCAGAAGGCCTGGTTAAGGGTTGGATACCTGGCTTGGATAAAATCAAGGCTCTTTTCAACAGAGGAAAGGAGGCTGACGTCTAATGGGTATTGATTGGGCGAACCTACAATATTTCTTGATTGACCTATTAGCGTCCACCGTGACACTGTCAGCGCCTCTGATCATGGCTTCCATCGGCGGGGTGTTCAGTGAGCGGTCCGGGGTAGTAAACATTGGTATTGAGGGCATGATGCTCACCGGCTCCTTTGTGGGAGTGCTGTTTTCCCACTTGACCGGGAATCCCTGGATTGGCTTTTTGGCGGGTTCGTTGGCCGGTGCAGTTTTGGCAGCGCTCCATGCCTGGGTTAGCATAAAATACCATGCGGATCAGACTGTTTCAGGTGTGGCCATCAACATGTTGGCTACTGCCCTAACCGGGTTTTTACTGCGGGCCATCTTTAAACGGGCCGGCCAGACGAACAGGGTGGCAAAACTTGCCTTCTGGTCCTTCCCCTGGCTGCGGAAGATCCCGGTGATTGGTGACATTTTCGCCCGCAACACACCGCCTGTTTATTTGGCTTTCCTGATCGCCATTGTGGCCCACATCGTTTTGTTCAAGACTCCCTTGGGCCTCAGGATCCGTGCCGCCGGGGAACACCCGGAAGCAGCCGATACGGTTGGTGTGAACGTGAACCGCATTCGGTATTTCTCCGTTATTTTGAGCGGGTTTTTGGCCGGAATGGGCGGCGTCACCTTGTCCCTGGGTAACCTGTCCCTGTTTAGGGAGGGTATGAGTGCGGGTAAAGGCTTCATTTCCCTTGCCGCAATGATCTTCGGCAACTGGACGCCCTTTGGGGCGATGGGTGCTTCCCTCCTCTTTGGAGTGGCAGACGCCCTGCAGCTAACTGCCCAAAACTGGGGCTTGGTAGCTATCCCAACCGAGTTCTTTGCCATGTTCCCCTACGTGGTGACAATGGCGGCCTTGGCAGGGATTATTGGACGCTCTACCGCCCCCGCTGCCTCTGGCAAACCATACATCCGCCGGGGGTTATAAGCAAAAAGCAAGTGCGGGAGTTCTTAGGAACATCCCGCACTTTTTCATGTGCTCAATCGGTGAGGTTGTAATCCACTACTGAGAAGATGCGGTTGGGGAATTTCAGTAAGGCAGTGGGATAGGTGAAGGCCATGGTCACCATGTCGTTTGGGCCAGGCTTTTGCAGTTCAGCTTCGATCACAAGCTGGTTGGGTTCCCTTTCGATCACACCCTTTATCCTCACTCCATAACCGCCCGTTGGTTTCGGGCCCGCGGCCACTAAGACGTAGGTGTCTGTGTTGATTACCAATACGTGCAAACCTTCTGTGCGGTGGTGGTTTTCATACCAGGCGGCCAACTCCGGTTCAGATTGCAGTTCCCATCTGTTTAACAGGGTGTATTGCACCGTTTTTTCCTCCGCTTCCCAAGTGTTATCGCTCACTACCACGCAGCCGCTCCGTTGGTCCCAATAGACTTCTGCACCGAGGCTTTCTGCGCAGTAGCGGAGGGGCAGATAAAGTACCTTGCCCCTGAGGCGGGGAGCCGCTTCGAGCCAGGTTACCTCATAGCGTCCATCCTTTGTTGCAACTGCAATATCGGTATCAAGCTGCATATTGATGCGGATCCCTTCTCCCCTAAGGACAATGCCCGTTTCACCCTGCCTTTCACACTCCACGTGGAAAAGCCGCATTAGATCGATTATGGAGATGAGCATGCGGTCCCCATCTAAAAGCAGTGGGTGCTTTAACTCCACCAAGGCGTTGTTCAGAATCAGCGAGGGGGTAAGTTCCGGTCCTGCATTCCCCAAGACGCCCATGCTAAAGGAAAAAAGCAGTAGCAGTGACAGAATTACTCTACCCTTTCCCATAATTCTTGTCTCCTTTGCCAAGTTTTGGTTACTATTGTTCTGTTTTCGCTCGCCGATTCCTCCCCAGGGGCAGGAGATTGCCCTGGGCAGGACATATATACAACAGAGAAAGGGAGGATTGCCATGGGCAGCATACGCTTTATTCATACCGCCGACGTACATCTGGGGCGTATACCCCAGATTGGAGGTGCTTCCCTCCCAGATCAGCTGCGGGAACAGGTCCATGGGGCTACCTTTGCCAGTTTCAGCCGTCTCTGTGATTTGGCCCTGGCGGAAGGGGTAGATTTCGTGGTTATTGCGGGAGATCTGTACGATGGGGAAGCCAGAACGGTCAGCGCTTTAGAGTTTTTTGTGAGGCAGTGCGAGCGGCTGTACGAGGCAGGTATAGGCGTGTACGTTTTGGCGGGCAACCACGATCCCCTGCGGGAGAGGGAAGCGCTGTTCAGGCTGCCCCCAAACGTTTTCACTTTTCCCAGCAGTAAGCCTGAGGTTTTTGAGGTGAAGGATGACCAAGGAGCACCTATTGCCCGTGTAGTGGGTCAAAGTTATGAGCGCAGCGCAGAACGCAGGCGGCTGCACCAGGACTATCCCAGTCTGCCGTCGGATTTGTGGAATATTGGCGTTCTCCATACCCAGCTTGAGGGTGAGCCTTCCACCTACCTTCCCTGTTCTGTGAGTGAGTTAAGGGAGAAAAGCGGTTATCATTATTGGGCTTTAGGTCACATCCATCAACCGGGTATCCTGCATAACGCAAGGCCCCATATTGCCTACCCGGGCACACCCCAGGGTAAGCACGTGAACGAACTGGAGCGGGGCGGCTGCCTCTTGGTGGAGCTGAACGACCAGGGAGAAGATGTAATCACCCACGTGCCTCTGGCACCCATCGTCTACAAGAGAGTTACACTCAAGATAGATGAAGATCCGGTTAGCATACCTGAGACCCTGCCCGAATTGGAAGAGCGGATGGCAGCGGCGGCCCAGGAGCTTCTCTCCGAGGGGGGAGACGATGCCTATCCAATCCTTGGTTACATTGTGCAGTGGAACATTGAGGGCAGGGGAACGATCCACACTCTCCTGGCGGAGCAGCAGGACGAGGCCCATGACTCCCTCCTGGCAGGACTGCGCGGGCGATTTGCAGATGACAAGCCCTTTGTCTGGACGGAACGGATAATGTTTAGAACCAAGCCTGAGCTCGATTTGGACGAGCTTCTTAAAGGCAGCCCGGTGGTGGAGGAATTGGATCGGGTGGTGCAGCGGTGCCAGACAGAAGAAGAGCTTCAGAAGCAGCTGAAAAGGGAACTGGGGCAGATCTGGTCCGGGCACGGCGATGAGGAAGGGTATCAGGACAAGGATGACTTTGTCTTTTACTTAGACGATGAAACACTGCAGGATCTGCTGGCCGATGCCCGTCAGTTGATCCTGGAAAAACTGGCAGAGGGGAGGGAGTAGCAATTAAAATTAGGCGTTTGTACATTAGGGATTTTGGTATTTTACGCAACCAAACGCTGGCCGATCTGCACCCAGGTTTGGTGGTGATCGGCGGTTTGAACAGGGCGGGTAAATCTACGTTTATGAACGTCTTACGCTATTTAGGCTACGGCTTTCCCCGGGATGGTAGTCTGCCGCCTGCCACTGTGCAGTACGGTGTGGAGGCGGATATCAGCTTGGGAAACGCTTTGTATAACCTCAGCCTGAGCGGCTACGGGGCACCGGAGGTAAACGTCCTTTCAGGCAGGCAAACCGGTCAAGTTGATGTGCGGGAGCTGTATCCACTGGACAACTACACTTACCGCCAGCTCTTCACCATCAGCCTGGAGGAATTGAGTTCGATTCAGTCCCTGACTCCCGGGGCTAAGCGGGATCTGCAGTCCATTCTGCTGGGTGCTGGGCTGAAGGAAGTGACGCTCCTGCCCCAGTTGAAAAATGAATTTGGCCGTCAGGCGGACAGCATCGGCGGCACCAGGGGTAATCCCAGTGTGAAGTTGTTTAAACAGTTCCACCAGGCCATTTCCGAAGGCCAACAGCTGAGAAAGAGCAGTCAAGCTCATATTCACGCGTACTCTACTAATCAGACTAGGCTGGCGGAAATAGGGGAAGAGTTGGAGAGTGTAAGCGCGGAACTGGACAGGCTGGGCAAGGAAGTGCGGCGTTTGGACCTTATTAAGAACAATTTCTCCACCTACGAGGAAATGGTTCGTTTAGAAAACGAGCTGAAGTACAGACAGGCTGAACGCTGGGAGCATGTCCCAAGTGAGGATCAACTGGAGCGCGTAAGGAAGCTGGCAACAGACTGCCGGGAGCTGGAGGAAGAGATAGGGGCCAAGGAGATTTCCATAGGCCTAAGCACGGAAGCGGTAACTAAACTGATTGCCCGGGGTAATGAGCTGAATGTGTTGGCCTCGGGCGTATCGGGCATTAAAGAACGCCTCCGGCAGCTGCAGGCTGCGGAGGACAGGTACGCCCAGCAGCGACGGAATTTAGCGGATAGGATAACGAAACTCAACGTCAATTGGTCCTTAGCTGATGCAGAAGCCATCTCTGCCCTCAGGTTGGATGAGATTGAGAAGGACAACGTAAACGAGTTGGTGGAGAAGTACAGTGACTTGGTGGACGACCAAGGGGATGCCAAGCGAGAACTGAAACGCCTGAAAGAGGAAGAGGACCGGATCGCAGAAGAGATTAAGAAACTCAGCGAAGGCAAATCCGCCTTTGGCTTAGCGGCCTATGGAGTAAGCACACTGGTTGCAGCGGTGCTTGGCGTTTTAGCAGGAGTGTTCCTTAATCCGCTGGTGAGCATAGTCGCTCTAGCCCTCATTCTTGTTCTGACCGCCTCGTACTTTACCCAGCTGCGTTCTGCTAGAAGCTCACAAGAGATGCTCAGCCGCCGCCGGGAGAGGCAGGAAGAACTTAAGGCGGAGAGACAGGCAGTGGAGAGTACCTTAACTGAGTTGGCTGAGGCGGAGAAGGAATGCGCAGCCCAGCTTGAGCAGTACCAAAACGCGTTGAACCTGGAGAGTGAAGTACCCTACAAACGCTTACCCAGTTATTTAGACCAGGTGCGGAGTCTGCAGGAGCAGATCACCGAACTGAACAGGCTCAACTTGGATGTAGTGAGCCTGGGTGAGCAGCTCGATGAGGATTACCGTCGTTACCTAGAGTTCCTAACGGAACTGGCATCCGATCTGCCTGTTCAGGCCAGCGGTGAGCGGGAGCAAGACTGGAACTTGCTGTTCGTCCTCGTCCAGGATTGGCAGGCTAAGCTGGCTGAGGCAGAAACTTTACGGAGAAAGGAGCGAGAACTGACCGCCAAACAACGTGAGATTGGAGAAATTATGGAGCGGAGCAGTTTCTCTGTTCCAGCTGCGGGATTGGATGAAGGGATTGATCTTTTCCTCGTCCAAGCAGCCCGAGCCAGGGAAACGGAGAAACTAGCCGCCAGGCTAGTTGAGCTGGAGCGGGAAGTGCGGGCCTCGTTTGCCTCCGATGCGGTGCGGGAAGCCTTTGAGCTCGAGGATGGGGCAGATGTATTGGCAGTCTTTAAGGACCATTGCAAACCTTTCCCTGCGGGGGAAGAAGCGGAGCGTGCCCATGCCGCCGCATTAAACAAAAGGACCGAACTAGCTGCCCAATTGGGGAATCTGCAGGACGAAGAGCGGCAGGTGAAGGAAGAGCTGAAACGGCTCTTCAGCCAGCGGGACTTTGAGGTGGCCAAGCAGAAAATAGATCACAACCGCAGCGAACTGCGGCGCCTGGCAGAGGCATATGCCCTGAACCGGACGGCCGAGTTCCTCCTCCAGGAGACGGAGCGTACTCTCCTTGATCAGATGAAGGACAGCCTGATGGCAGGTGCGGGTCGCATCTTCAGCCGCATTACCCAGGGGGAGTATGACGGGGTGGAACCTGGCAAAAACCTTTTGGAAGAGGATTTCCAGGCAGTGCTGTCCGGTACGGATGATCGGCAAGGGGCAGCCATTCTGAGTCGGGGAACACGGGAACAGCTGTATCTATCTGTGCGTTTAAGCCGGATTCTGGAGATTGAGCCTGCCCTGCCCATCATCATCGACGATTCCATGGCCAATTTCGATGGGCCCCATCTGGACGAAACGTTAGGGATTTTGAGCGAAGTTGCCAAACGGCACCAGATCTTTGTGCTAACTTGCCACGGCAGCCTGCTCGAACGCCTGAGTAAGCTCAACAGCCCAGTTCAGTATTGGAAACTGGAGCGGGGGCAGTTCGCCTTAAGTGAGCGCGACGATTTAATCAGCCATTTGGCTTAGTGTGGAAAACTAACCAGCTTGAGGAGAAAAGAATGGAAAGAGGTTGGAAAGTGGAGAAGAGGCAATCACCGCGTAAAGTCGTACTAATTTTGTTCCTTATGTTCAGCATCCTGTTCGCGCCAGCGGCGGCGGGGGCTGAGAGTTTGACCATCCTGTTCACCCACGATCTCCATGACCATCTGCTGCCCTATACAGTGCTGTTGGATGGGGAGATAACGGCTGTGGGTGGCTATGCCAGGCTGCTTGCAGCCATTAATGCCGAGAGAGAGCGGGATCCGGAGTTGCTCCTCCTGGACGGGGGAGATTTCTCCATGGGTACGCTTTTCCAAACCATTTTCGCGAGCCATGCGCCCCAACTCCGTCTGATGGGTAGGATGGGCTATGATGTGGTTACTTTTGGCAACCATGAATATGATTTTCGGGCCAAGGGTTTAGCGGAGAGTATAACGGCGGCTAAGGAGAGTGGGGAACGGTTACCCCAGATAGTGGCCTCGAACATCCTCTTTCCCCTGGATGAAGAGGGGAACCTAACGCCCACCCTAGAGCAGCTTCAGACTGCTATGCACAGATACCCGGTGAAAAGCTATGTGGTGCTGGAGAAAAAAGGCGTTAAGATTGGTGTCTTCGGCCTAATGGGCAGGGACGCCGCTTCTAACGCACCCATGTCCGAGGTTGCCTTTGAGGAGTACCTGGATGCCGCCCAGCGCATTGTCGACATTCTCAGAAACGAAGAGGGCGTAGACTTGGTAATCTGCCTCTCCCACGCAGGTACGGACGGGAAGAGCCCCAAAACGGAAGATGAGATGTTAGCCAAGGAAGTTCCTGGGATCGATGTGATTGTCTCTGGTCACAGCCACACGCTGCTGCCTGAACCGCTGCTTGTTGGCAATACTGTGATAGGATCCTGCGGTGAATACGGGATGAACTTAGGGGTTATCCGCCTGGCCAGACAGGGGGATGGCTGGGAGTTGGTGGAATACAGTCTTAAGCCTATTGACGAGAGTGTGGCGGAAGACGGTGAGCTATTGGGGGTTATTGCCGAGTACAAAGAGATAGTGGAAACGGAGTATCTAGCCCGTTTTGGCCTGGAGTTTGATCAGGTATTGGCCCACTCACCTTTCAGTTTCACACCTTCCTTTGAAATTGGTGCCCAACATAGGGAAGAGCCTTTGGGTAGTCTAATTAGCGACGCCTACATCTACGCGGTAGAACAGGCGGAAGGTGACGCTTACGAACCGGTAGCGGTGGCCATTGTCCCTGCCGGTACCATCCGCGGCTCCTTTGTGGAGGGTGATATAACCACCTCCCAGGTGTTTATTGTAAGTTCGCTCGGTATAGGTGCCGATGGGGTCCCCGGTTATCCACTGGTTTCTGTCTATTTAACCGGAAAGGAGCTGAAGACGCTTTGTGAAGTGGATGCGTCCGTAGCACCTATTATGGGATCAGCCCAGCTTTACATGTCCGGTCTCAGGTATGAGTTCAACCCCAGGCGTTTGTTCTTTAACAAGGTCACTACTGTTAAGCTGCAGAACCCAGATGGCAGTTTAGTGGAGCTTGAAAACGACAAGCTCTATCGGGTGGTGGCGGGGTTATACGCGGGGCAGATGCTGCCCGCTGTAAGTGCCAAGTCCTTTGGTCTCCTGTCTTTAGTGCCCAAGGATAGGTACGGCAATCCAATTGAGGATTTTGAGGAACACATCATTTACGATTACTCCCAAGGCGAGCCCCGGGAGGTCAAGGAATGGTATGCCATTGCCCAGTACCTCCAGTCCTTTGGGGAAGTGGATGGGCTGCCGGAAATTCCGGCCAAATACAGGGAAGCTGAAGGAAGGAAAATTGTAGATTTCAGTTTGCATCCCATCGACCTTTTGAAAAACCCGAATAAAATCTCCTTGGTCGTGTACGGAGTGATAATTGCTTTGGGCGTCACCGCCTCCTTGATTACTGGTCGGATCAGGCGTAGGCGCAAGGAGCGTGCTAGGAAAATCTATCGTTAATAAGTTAAAATGGAC
>JGI24502J29692_10013285_pt1 | contig 13300 bp, 7 predicted proteins | sample BioPla3RNA1_FD_29692 | JGI IMG/M metagenome (IMG submission 29692)
AGAGATTATGCGCAAATTACTGCTATTGCTTACATCCGTATTCCTTTTGGCCGGCTGTCTGCGGGCCAATCCGTTTACAGAAGACGAAAAACGAAATGTGGAATCGGATACAGAAACCGTCATCGCCGACGGAACATCAGAACCCGCTGCCACGCAGGATGCAAACGAACAGACAGAGCCTGCAGAAACCTCGGAAGAAACCGAAACCCTTCCGGAGGCGGACCCTGCATCCATCGACTTGTCCTATGAACCGTCCGAAGGTGGAAGGATAATGATTCTGATGTATCACAATATCGGACCGGAAGAAGAGGAGTGGACGCGTACGCCCGATAAATTCCGGGAAGATCTGCAGATTCTTTACGATAAAGGGTATCGCCCCATCAAGCTGACCGATTATGCCCGGGGGCATATCGATGTGCCGGCCGGCATGACGCCGTATGTGATTACCTTTGACGATGCGCGGGAGAATAACTTCCGCTATCTGGAAGACGGCCGTATCGACCCGGACTGCGCCGTCGGCGTACTGATGGACTTTGCCGAAACCCATGAGGGTTTCTTTCCGCACGCAAGCTTTTTTGTAAACGGGGACATCCCGTTTCGCGTCGAAGGGGAAGAGGAACAAAAGGTGGCCTTTCTTTTGGAAAACGGAATGGATATCGGCAATCACACAGTCGGACACGAAGACTTCAGTGATTTGACGGCAGAGGAGCTGCAGGAGACGATCGGACGCCAGGCCGCTTATCTGGACTCGCTTACGCCGGATGATTACGAGATCAACACCATTGCTTTGCCTTTTGGCAGCCGGCCCGACGATGACAGCCTCACGCCGTATCTGAAAGACGGCAGCTACGACGGTTTTTCTTATCATCATATCGCGATTCTGAATGTGGGCTGGGACCCGGCCTATTCGCCTTTCCATACGAAATTTGATGCGGAATACATCCCGCGCATCCGCGCCAGTGAGATGCATGTTGATGAGGTTGGAATCCGAAACTGGATCGATTATTTTGACAACAATCCGGAGGAACGCTATATTTCCGACGGCGATCCGCGGATTGTATCTGCGCCGGCAGACTGGGAAGAGGTCATGCAGGTGCCGGAAGGATTGGTTCTGAATTTATACGAATTGGCGGAATAAAGAAAACGGCATAAAAACACGCTCTCGTCTTGACGTAGAGCGTGGTTTTTGTTATCCTAAAATGTATGAAACTTTACTATGGGGTTGTATGCAGAAAATTTCTCTGAAACCATATTACCATAGTTCGTGGAAATAGAAAAGAGGGGCTCAATATTGTTCAAGCGCAAGGGGAGTGGTGTTGTTCATGGTGCATGACGTATATTACGGAAAGAGACGCAGAAAGAGCTATTCAAGGATTCCGGAAGTGTTGGAGCTTCCGGATTTAATCGCGGTTCAGAAGAAATCCTACGAATGGTTCATAACAGAAGGCCTGCGGGATGTGTTCGACGATATCTCGCCGATTATCGACTATTCAGATACCATGAGCCTCGAGTTTGTGGACTACTATCTGGAAGACAATCCGAAGTATTCCGAACAGGAAGCAAAAGAACGGGACGGAAACTATGCAACACCGTTAAAGATTAAAGCGCGACTGATCAACAAAGAAACCTTTGAGGTAAAAGAACAGGAAGTATTCATGGGGGACTTCCCCCTGATGACGGAAAAGGGAACCTTCATTATCAACGGAGCCGAACGGGTTATCGTAAACCAGCTGGTGCGCAGCCCGGGGCCTTATTATCATGACGAAATCGACAAGTCGGGAAACCGGCTGTTTTCTGCTACCATTATTCCCAATCGCGGTGCGTGGATCGAATACGACTCCGACTCCAATGGCGTTGTGAATGTGCGGATTGACCGCACGCGAAAACTGCCCGCCACGACTCTGGTGCGTGCCCTCCTTCTGGAAACCGACGAGGATATGCGCGATGTATTGGGAGACAGCAAGTATCTGAACGCTACTTTGGAAAAAGAAGTCTCCCGTACGCGGGAAGAAGCCCTCATAGAGATTTACAAAAAACTGAAACCCGGTGACCCGGCGGCTTTGGAGAGTGCCATTCCGCTGATCAACAATCTGCTGTTTGACCCCAAACGCTACGACCTGGCGCGGGTGGGCCGGTATAAATTCAATAAAAAACTGTCGGTTTGCACCCGAATCACCGGCCATACCAGCGCCGATGACATTGTGGACCGCCGCACGGGAGAACTCTTGTGTGAACAGGGCGAAGTCATCACGCGGGAAACCGCCCAGGCGATTGAAGATGCCGGTGTCAATCTGGTTGTTCTGCAGGTAGGCGAAGAACGCGTGCATGTGGTGGGCAATGAATTTGTGCGCCTGGAAGCCTTCGACCTGCCGTTTGACGGCCGGGCCCTCGGCTTGAGCGAGAAAGTCTTCTATCCGGAAATGCGCGCCCTGCTGGATGAACACGAAGGCACCGACAAAGAACTGGAACAAAAAGTGAAAGAGCATGTGCGTGCACTTTCGCCCCGTCATATTACCAAATCCGATATTTTAGCCACGGTCAGCTATGAGCTGAATCTGTTCTACGGGATCGGCAATGTGGACGATATCGACCATTTGGGCAACCGTCGCGTGCGTTCGGTGGGAGAGCTTCTGCAAAACCAGTTCCGTATCGGCATGAGCCGGATGGAACGGGTGGTAAAAGAGCGCATGTCCACGCAGGACTCCACGCAGGCGCAGCCGACAAGCCTCATTAATATCCGACCGGTATCCGCGGCGATAAAAGAATTTTTCGGTTCGTCGCAGCTGTCGCAGTTTATGGATCAGACCAATCCGTTGTCGGAGCTGACCCATAAAAGAAGAATGTCGGCGCTCGGACCGGGCGGTCTCTCCCGTGACCGGGCGGGTTACGAGGTACGGGACGTGCACCATTCGCACTATGGCCGTATCTGCCCTATTGAAACGCCGGAAGGTCCCAATATCGGGCTGATCACCTCCATGACGACCTATTCCCGTATCAACGAATACGGCTTCATTGAAACCCCGTTTCGCGTCATGGACAAAGAGAATCTGCGTGTAACCAACAATATAGAATATTTAACCGCCGACGAAGAGGACCATTTCGTGGTCGCCCAGGCGAACGAACCTTTGGACGAGGAAGGGCATTTTGTCAACGACCGGGTATCCGGCCGCGGCATCAACGGCGAAAACGACATTTACCAGGTCCAGGAGATCGACTATATGGACGTTTCGCCGCAGCAGATCGTTGCGGTGGGGACGGCGATGATCCCGTTTTTGGAAAACGACGACGCCACCCGGGCGCTCATGGGCGCAAACATGCAGCGGCAGGCCGTGCCGTTGTTGAAAACCGAATCGCCGATTATCGGCACCGGTATCGAATACAAAGCCGCCTATGATTCCGGCGTGGTACTGATTGCCAAAAACGACGGGACCGTGATTAAAGTGGCAGCGGATCAGATCCGCGTGCGCCGATTTGACGACAACGGCATCGACGAATACCAACTGATGAAGTTCAAGCGCTCCAATCAGGGCACAACAATCAATCAGCGGGCCATTGTACAGGAAGGGGAAGTGATCCGTGCGGGCGATGTCATCGCCGATGGTCCTTCGACGGAGCTGGGGGAAATCGCCCTCGGCAAGAATGTGCTCGTTGCGTTTATGACCTGGGAAGGCTATAACTTTGAAGACGCGATCCTGATCAACGAAAAACTGGTTGTGGACGATTCTTTGACATCGGTGCATATTGAAGAGCATGAATCGGAAGCCCGCGACACCAAACTCGGCCCGGAAGAAATCACACCGGACATTCCCAATGTAAGCGACGATATGCGCAAGTATCTGGATGAGCACGGCGTCATTATGGTCGGGGCCGAAGTAAAGGCTAACGACATTCTCGTCGGAAAGGTCACACCGAAAGGGGAAACCGAACTCTCCGCCGAAGAACGCCTGCTGCGTGCCATTTTCGGTGAAAAGGCACGGGAGGTGCGGGATACGTCGTTGCGCGTGCCGCACGGCGAATCCGGTATTGTCGTCGATGTCAAACGCTATTCGCGGGAAAACGGCGACGAAATGAGCCCCGGCGTGAACGAAGTGGTGCGCGTATACGTTGCCACGAAAAGAAAAATCAGCGTGGGCGACAAATTGTGCGGACGCCACGGAAACAAAGGGGTTGTGTCCCGTATACTGCCGGAAGAAGATATGCCGTTTCTGCCGGACGGACGGGCGGTGGATGTCGTGTTGAATCCTCTCGGCATACCGTCCCGTATGAACCTGGGACAGGTTTTGGAAGTGCATCTGGGCATGGCGGCCAAAAAGCTGGGCTGGCATGTGGCCACCCCGGTATTTGACGGCGCAAGCGACCACGATATTATCGAAACGCTCGAACTGGCGGGTTATCCGGCTTCCGGCAAAGTGAAACTGCGCGACGGACGCACCGGCGACCCGTTCGACAACGATGTAACCGTGGGCTATATGTATCTGCTGAAACTGCACCATCTGGTCGACGAAAAGATCCACGCGCGTTCGATCGGTCCGTACTCCCTGGTGACGCAGCAGCCGCTGGGCGGAAAAGCACAGTTCGGCGGACAGCGTTTCGGGGAGATGGAAGTGTGGGCGCTGGAAGCCTACGGCGCATCCCATATGCTGCAGGAAATGCTGACGGTAAAATCCGACGATATTGTCGGGCGCGTAAAATCCTACGAGTCGATCGTGAAAGGGGAAAACATTCCGCAGCCCGGCATCCCGGAATCGTTCAAGGTGCTTATAAAAGAACTGCAGTCGTTGTCGCTGGATATCAAAGTCCTGACTGAAGATGAGCAGGAAGTGGAATTCCGCGAAAGCGACGACGATATGTACGACTATAATCAGATTGACCAAAACATGGACAAAGATCAGATGATCGTAACCGATATAGACGAACGCTCCCCCTTCATTATTGAAGAAATTGACGATGAAGACGAAGCGGACACCTTTGAAACGACAGCTGAGTAACGGGAAAGGAGACCTCTTTGCAAGAACTGAATCAATTTGACTCCATCCGAATCGGACTTGCCTCTCCGGAGAAGATTCGTCAGTGGTCCAAAGGAGAAGTAAAAAAGCCCGAAACGATCAATTACCGAACGCTGAAGCCCGAAAAAGAAGGCTTGTTCTGTGAAAAGATCTTCGGGCCGACCAAAGACTGGGAATGTTCCTGCGGAAAATACAAACGCATCCGGTACAAGGGCGTCGTATGCGAAAAATGCGGCGTGGAAGTAACCAAGTCCAAAGTGCGCAGAGAACGCATCGGCCATATTGAACTGGCAGCACCCGTATCGCATATCTGGTATTTCAAGGGAATTCCTTCGCGCATGGGGCTGCTTTTGGACATGAGCCCGCGCTCTTTGGAAAAAGTCCTGTATTTTGCCAACTATATTGTGATCGACCCGGGCGATACGGACATGTACCCGAAACAATTACTCACAGAAACCGAGTTTTACGAAGCCAGAGAAAAATACGGAGACGGATTTCGTGCGCAAATGGGCGCGGAAGCCATCCGGGAACTGTTGATTGCGATCGACATCGACCGTGAGGCGGAGTCTTTGAAAGAAGATATGCAAGACGCCACCGGCCAGAAACGCGTGCGCATTATCCGCCGTCTGGAAGTCGTGGAGGCATTTCGCAAGTCCAAAAACAAACCGGAATGGCTGATCCTTGAAGTGATCCCCGTTATACCGCCGGATCTGCGTCCGATGGTGCAGTTGGAAGGGGGCCGTTTTGCCACCTCCGACCTGAACGACCTGTACCGCCGCGTGATCAACCGCAACAACCGGCTCAAACGCCTGCTGGACATCGGCGCGCCGGATATTATTGTACGAAACGAAAAACGCATGCTGCAGGAAGCGGTCGACGCACTGATTGACAACGGCCGCCGCGGAAAAGCCGTCACCGGCCCCGGCAACCGCAATCTGAAGTCTCTGTCGGATATGCTGAAGGGAAAAACCGGACGCTTCCGCCAGAACCTCCTGGGCAAGCGGGTGGACTATTCCGGCCGTTCGGTTATCGTCGTCGGTCCGGAACTCAAGTTTTACCAATGCGGTCTGCCGAAGAAAATGGCACTCGAACTGTTCAAACCCTTTGTCATGCGGCAGCTGGTTCTGGACAATAAAGCACACAATATCAAAAACGCCAAAAAACTGGTGGAGCGCATGAACCCCGTCGTTTGGGATGTGCTGGAGAAGGTCATCGCCGACCATCCGGTGCTTTTAAACCGGGCGCCTACGCTGCACCGTCTGGGGATCCAGGCCTTTGAACCTGTGCTGGTGGAAGGGAAAGCCATCAAGCTGCATCCTTTGGTCTGTACCGCTTACAATGCCGACTTCGACGGCGACCAGATGGCTGTGCACCTGCCGCTTTCGGTGGAAGCACAGGCCGAAGCCCGCCTTTTGATGCTCTCAACCAACAATATCCTTGCACCCAAAGACGGCCGGCCGATCACTACGCCGACCCAGGACATGGTGCTGGGCGCCTACTATCTGACGACATACAAACCGGGCGCCAAAGGGGAAGGGCACAAATTCAAAGACTATAACGAGATGATGAAGGCGTACTTCAACGACCAGGTCCATCTGCATGCGAAGGTTCTCGTGCGCCGCAAAGCAGAAGGAGAGGAAGAGGGGCACATGGTGGAGGGCACCGTCGGCCGCTTTATCTTCAATGCGGGTATTCCGCAGGATCTGCGTTATGTGAACCGCGATGAACACCCTTACGATCTCGAAATCGATACGCATGTAAACAAAAAAGTGCTCGGCGACATTGTGGACCGCTGTTTCCGCCGGCACGGGAATATCCGCACCTCCCAAATGCTCGACTATATCAAGCAAATCGGATTCAAGTATTCGACGATCGGTGCACTGACCATCTCCATGGGAGATATCATCGTACCGTCGGAGAAGAAAGAGATCCTGGATGCGGCCGAAAAAGAGGTCCGCGAATATGACGGCATGATGCGCCGCGGTCTGGTATCGGAAGAAGAACGCTACGAATTCGTCATCCGTACCTGGAATGAAGCAACCGATGCGGTCACCGCCGTTTTGATGCGCACGCTCGATCAAAGCAACAATGTGGCAATCATGGCCAACTCCGGTGCCCGGGGTTCGGAGAATCAGATTCGTCAGCTGGCCGGTATGCGCGGCCTGATGAGCTCGGCAACCGGGCGTACGATCGAAATTCCGATCAAGGCCAATTTCCGCGAAGGACTGTCGGTGCAGGAATTCTTTATCTCGACACACGGTTCGAGAAAAGGACTGTCCGACACGGCGCTCCGTACGGCGGACTCGGGGTATCTGACCCGCCGCCTGGTCGATATCGCACAGGATGTAATCATCCGTGAAGAAGACTGCGGCACCGATCAATACCTTCTGGCGGAAGACTTCCGCGACGGAAACGAAGTGATTGAAGAATTACGGCATCGTATCGTCGGGAAGTATTCGTTTGAAGATCTGCTGGATGAAACCACCGGTGAACTGATCGTCCGACGCAATGAGATGATCACCGAAGAGATCGCTGAAACCATCGTGCGAAAAGGAATTACGCAGGTGAAGGTGCGTTCCGTACTCGGCTGCAAAACGCATCGCGGCGTTTGTGCCCGCTGTTACGGAAGAAACCTCGCTACGGGCAAACCCGTCAACGCCGGCGAGGCCGTTGGCATTATCGCGGCACAGTCCATCGGGGAACCGGGCACGCAGCTGACCATGCGTACCTTCCACTCCGGCGGGATCGCCGTAGAAGGAATCACTTCCGGTCTGCCCCGTGTAGAGGAATTGTTTGAGGCAAGAAAGCCGAAAGGTCTGGCCTTTATTTCCGAAGTATCCGGTACCGTGGAAATTGTAGACAATAAGAAACGGCACGATATCATCGTGACAACCGAAGAAGGCGAAGAGCATTCCTACAATATTCCCTACAATGCACGGCTGAAAGTCAAAACCGGCGAACAGATTCAGGCCGGCGACATGCTGACCGAAGGTTCGTTGAATCCGCACGATATTCTGCGGGTACGCGGGCTGGAAGGCGTCTATCAGTATATAACGAAAGAAGTACAGCGCGTGTACCGCCTGCAGGGGGTAGACATCGACGACAAGCATATCGAGATCATCATCAAGCAGATGCTGTCGAAAGTACGCGTGGAAGATACCGGCGACACCGACTTCCTGCCGGGATCCATGGTAAACGTAGGCGACTATGATCGCGAGAATCAGCGCATGGAAGAAGAGGGCTTACGCACCGCTCAGGGAGAACGCGTCCTGCTGGGTATTACGAAAGCGTCCCTGGCGACCGACTCGTTCCTCAGCGCGGCGTCCTTCCAGGAAACGACCCGCGTGCTCACCGAAGCGTCCATCAAAGGAAAAGTCGACCATTTGATCGGTCTGAAAGAAAATGTGATTATCGGGAAGCTGATTCCGGCCGGTACCGGTATGAAGCGGTACAAGGCGCTGGAAATTGCATACGAAGGCCAGGAATACGATCAGGATGAAATCCACGTGGAAACCGAGGAAGTCATGCTGGAAGATGTGCATAACGCAGTCGAATTGGTCGAATAACCGTTGGTTGACAAGTAAAGGGCGCGGGTGTTACAATTTACAGTGGTTTATTTTGGCGCGTAACACCCGCGCCGGTAGTTGGATAAGGAGAAATTCATGCCCGACGAAACAGACCGGCGACAGCTGATCGTCGGTTCGAAGCAGGTTATACGAAGCTTAAAAAAGAAACAGCCACTATCGCGTGTCGTGATTGCCCGCGACGCGAACAATACCGAAGATATCGACTACATTCTCACCGAATGCAAACAGCAGAATATCGATGTCGCATGGTATGATTCCATGAAGGAATTAGGGCAAACCTGTCATATTGACGTTAGCGCAGCCGTTGTTGCGTTAATGATATAAAACAAAAAAAGAAGGAGGTGCACGAATGCCAACCATTAATCAGTTGGTCCGAAAAGGCAGAAAAAAAGTCGAATACAAATCGCAAACACCCGCACTGGGCTCGACGATGAACAATCTGAAACGAGAAACGACGGATGTCAATGCGCCGCAAAAAAGAGGCGTATGCACGGCGGTACGTACCGTTACCCCGAAAAAACCGAACTCCGCGCTTCGTAAAATTGCCCGTGTCCGCTTGACCAATGCCATGGAAGTATACGCATACATTCCGGGTATCGGCCATAATCTGCAGGAACACAGTGTTGTTCTTATTCGCGGCGGAAGAGTAAAAGACTTGCCCGGCGTACGTTATCACGTAGTCCGCGGCGCGTTGGATACCGCAGGCGTTGCCAACAGAAAACAGGCGCGCTCCAAGTACGGCGCAAAAAAATCCTAACGAAAACAAATCACAGTGCATTACCATTTCTATGATTCACATATAAATGATTCGTGCACAACGGCCCAAAGCCGAGTACCAATGAAACTACTTTTTATGGTAAGGAGGGAAGCAAGTGCCGAGAAAAGGACATGTCCCAAAAAGAGAAGTGATGGCCGATCCGGTCTATCAGGATGCGGTTGTCACAAAACTCATCAACGGCGTCATGCTGGATGGGAAAAAAGGAGTCGCGCAGAAAATTGTATATGGTGCGTTTGACTACGTAAAAGAAAAAACCGGCGAAGAACCGCTGGAAGTATTCTATAAAGCGCTGAACAATGTCATGCCCGTGCTGGAAACGAAAGGCCGCAGAATCGGCGGTGCCAACTATCAGGTGCCGATCGAAGTCCGCCCCGAACGCAGACAGACACTGGGACTCCGCTGGTTAGTGAATTTCAGCCGCAAACGCTCGGAAAGAACGATGCTGGAACGGCTCGCCAAAGAGCTGATCGATGCATCCAACAATACCGGAGCAAGTGTTAAAAAACGAGAAGAAGTGCATAAAATGGCTGAAGCCAATAAGGCTTTCGCTCATTATCGCTACTAAACCCATTTGACAGAATGTAGAGAGGAGACAACCTGTGCCAAGAGATTATTCGTTAGGAGCCACACGTAATATCGGTATTATGGCTCATATCGATGCAGGAAAGACAACCACGACCGAGAGAATTCTCTATTACACCGGAAAAATCCACAAAATGGGCGATACGCACGAAGGCGCAGCACAGATGGACTGGATGGTCCAGGAACAGGAACGCGGCATTACGATCACCTCGGCGGCCACTACCTGCTTTTGGAAAGACCATCGCATCAACATTATCGACACGCCCGGACACGTGGACTTCACCGTGGAAGTCGAGCGCTCCCTTCGCGTTCTGGACAGTGCCGTTGCCCTGTTTGACGCAAAAAGCGGGGTAGAGCCGCAGTCGGAAACCGTATGGCGTCAGGCCGATAAATACGGGGTACCGCGCATCTGCTTTATCAACAAGATGGATGCTACCGGCGCAGATTATTTTGCATCGATAGAGACAATCAGAGACCGCCTGAAAGCCAATGCCATTCCGATCGAGATTCCGATCGGCGCCGAAGACAAATTCGTAGGCGTTGTGGATCTGGTAACCATGCAGGCGACCATTTATAAGAATGACCTGGGTACGGAAATTGAAGTCACGGATATTCCGGACGACCTGAAAGATCTGGCCGAAGAACATCGCGCCAATCTGATGGAAGCGATCTCCGAATACGACGAAGACGTCATGATGAAGTATCTGGAAGGCGAAGAAATATCGGAAGAAGAAATCCGCAAATGTATCCGCAAAGGAACGCTGGACCTCGGATTCTTCCCGGTTCTGGCAGGATCGGCATACAAAAACAAAGGGGTACAGCCTCTGTTGGATGCCATCATTGAATATATGCCGTCGCCTTTGGATGTACCGGCTATTTCCGGTTTCAATCCAAAGACTGACGAACCGGATACGCGCTCCTCGTCAGACGACGAGCCGTTTTCCGCCCTGGCCTTCAAAATTGTATCCGACCCGCATGTAGGACGCCTTTGCTATTTCCGCGTGTATTCCGGATCGCTGGAGTCGGGCTCGTATGTATACAACTCGACCAAAGGCAAGAAGGAACGCGTGGGCCGTATCCTGATGATGCACGCCAACAAGCGCGAAGAGATCGACAAGGTCTACGCCGGCGACATCGCCGCTGCGATCGGAACCAAAGAAACCGCCACCGGGGACACCCTGTGCGATCAGAATCATCCGATCGTTTTGGAAAAAATGGAATTCCCGGAACCGGTTATCTCCGTTGCCATTGAACCCAAAACGCGTGCTTCACAGGAAAAGATGAACATCGCCCTGGCGAAACTGGCAGAAGAAGACCCCACATTCCGCACCTATACGAATGAAGAAACCGGCCAGATCATTATCGCCGGGATGGGCGAACTGCATCTGGAGATCATCGTCGACCGCCTGTTACGCGAGTTCAAGGTAGAAGCAAACATCGGTAATCCGCAGGTTTCCTACCGTGAATCCATTTCCAAACCGGCCGGATCCGACATGAAATATGCCCGCCAGTCCGGCGGACGCGGCCAGTACGGCCATGTAAAAATCGAGATCGAACCCGCCGAACCGGGCGCCGGTTTCGAATTTGTCAACAAAATTGTGGGCGGTGCGATACCGAAAGAATATATTAATCCGGTACAGCAGGGAATTGAAGAAGCCTGTGAGGGCGGAGTACTGGCCGGTTATCCGGTTTTGGACATCAAAGTCACTTTGGTGGACGGCTCCTATCACGAGGTTGACAGTTCCGAAATGGCATTTAAGATTGCCGGTTCCATGGCAATCAAAGATGCGATTATGAAAGCGGATCCTGTTTTGCTGGAACCCGCAATGAAAGTGGAAGTAACAACTCCCGACGAATACCTCGGGGATGTTATGGGAGATATCAACTCCCGACGCGGCCGGATCAGCGGGATGAATCCCAAAGACGGTATCCACATTCTGGACTCCTATGTACCTTTGTCCGAAATGTTCGGCTACGCGACCGATCTGCGTTCCAATACGCAGGGCCGTGCCACCTATTCCATGCAATTTGACCATTACGAACCAGTGCCCAACAGTATTGCTGAAAAAATCTTGGGCGAAAAAAGCAACTAAACCATACCAGGAGGGAAATCATGGGTAAGCAAAAATTTGAAAGAACCAAACCGCATATCAACATCGGCACCATCGGCCACGTTGACCACGGCAAAACCACACTCACCGCCGCCATCACAATGACACTCAACAAAAAATACGGCACCGGCGAATACGTCGACTACGCACACATCGACAAAGCGCCCGAAGAAAGAGAACGCGGGATCACCATCTCCACCTCCCACGTCGAATACGAAACCGAAAACCGCCACTACGCCCACGTGGACTGCCCCGGCCACGCCGACTACGTCAAAAACATGATCACCGGAGCCGCCCAAATGGACGGCGCGATCTTAGTCGTATCCGCCGCCGACGGACCCATGCCCCAAACCCGTGAGCACATCCTGCTCTCGCGTCAGGTCGGCGTACCGAAAATCGTCGTATTCCTGAACAAAGCCGACATGGTCGATGACGAAGAACTCATCGAACTCGTCGAAATGGAAGTCAGAGAACTCCTCTCCGAATACGAATTTGACGGCGACAACACCCCGATCGTAGTCGGATCCGCCTTAAAAGCGATCGAAGAACCCGACTCCGAATGGTCCGAAAAAATCCTGGAACTCATGGCCGAAGTCGACGCCTACATCCCGACACCCGAACGCGCCACCGACCTTCCGTTCCTGATGCCGGTCGAAGACGTCTTCTCCATCACCGGACGCGGCACCGTAGCCACCGGCCGTGTAGAACGCGGCACCGTCAAAGTCGGCGACAACGTCGAACTCGTCGGACTGGCCGACTCCGCCCGCACCCTGGTTGTCACCGGAGTAGAAATGTTCCGTAAACTACTGGACTCCGCCGAAGCCGGCGACAACATCGGCGTATTGCTCCGAGGCATCCAGCGCACCGAAATCGAACGCGGCCAGGTACTGGCAGCGCCGAAATCCATTGCGCCGCACACGAAATTCGAATCCGAAGTCTACGTCCTGACCAAAGACGAAGGCGGACGCCACACCCCGTTCTTCAGCGGCTACCGTCCGCAGTTCTACTTCCGCACCACCGACGTAACCGGTGATATCAAACTGGAAGAAGGCGTAGAAATGGTGATGCCCGGCGACAACGCGAAATTCACGATCGAACTGATCACCCCGATCGCCATGGACGAAGGACTGCGCTTCGCGATCCGCGAAGGCGGCCGTACCGTCGGCGCCGGCGTGGTATCAAAAATTCTGTAAGAAAAACACAAAAACGCCCTGCGGATGCCATCATCCGCAAGGC
>JGI24502J29692_10079699_pt1 | contig 13299 bp, 11 predicted proteins | sample BioPla3RNA1_FD_29692 | JGI IMG/M metagenome (IMG submission 29692)
CTGCTTGCCAAAAACGGCTCCGGTTACGAAAATCTCTGCCGTCTGGTCACTCTGGCTTATGAGGCTGATCCGGATACCCCTCGGGTCAGCAAAAGCCAGTTGCGGGAGCATGCACGGCATCTGATCTGCCTGTCCTTCAGCGTGGCAGGCGAACTCTGCACCCTGCTGCTGGAAGGAAATGACGAGCAGGCCAGGCAGGTTTCGGACTGGTATCATGAGGTCTTTGGCGAGGATTACTATTACGAAATCCAAAACCACGGGCTTCCCTCTGAAGCGGTTGCCATGAACAAACTGCTGAACCTGGCCTGGCAAACCGGGATACCTGTGGTCCTCACCAATGACTGCCATTACCTGAGATCGCAAGAGACTCCATCGCCATCGATGCCCTGAACTGCATCAGGAAAGGTATCGATCTTGGGCATCCGGAGGCCAAACGCTTTGCCTGCAATGAGTATTACTTCAAGTCTCCCAAAGAGATGAAGTCTCTCGGCGGCTTTGCGCCTCAGCTTGTCAGGAACAGCCTGGCAATAGCCGATAAGATCGATGTGACGGATGGCTATATCCCCGTGTATGGCAGCGGGTTGCCGGCGTCAAAGGTGTTTGGCTTGCTGAATGGTTATCCATCCGCATTGAAGGTCAATTTGAAGCCTCGCATCGGACATTTAACGATTTCTTTGAATGGCCATAAATCTGACGGGGTATTGGAGTATCTGCGCCAGCAACTGCCTGATATTGAGTTCATCCGCTTTACCGAATACTATCCCTGGACGGTAAGAAGCATCTTTGGCGCAGTCCTGAACGCGATGAAGGTGCCGGAAGAGAAGATCAGGGAGTTTCGCGAATTGATTCCGGCTGGAGCAATGACCCTCCGTGAAGCTGCCTTGATAAGCACGGATTTCTCCTGCCTCTCCAGCGAGGACTATGTGTGCGCGTTAGCCGCGGAGATGGCAGACACCCTGATCAATACATTCAGAGAAAAAATGCTCTTGAAACACAACTATGCGTTGGTGCAGAAGGGAACGCCGATTCCAATTGCCAGAGAAACCGAAGGTAATTTGAGATGCATCTATAATCAAGAAGTTATTAATGAGATGGGTTTTATCACCATTGAATTCAAAGGATAGTAGAGTACAATTACAAGGAGGGTAAACATGACCAAATCCACAAACCAAGCCAACAACCAAATCTGTTTTGAGGAAAGAGACTTCTTTGGCAGCCGCTATCGTTGCCTACTGATGACCCATTTAGGGAAGGAAAGATTGTATGCGCAGCTTAACACGCTTTGCAAACATCCCAATGTACCTATATCATTCGATCCGAAAAAGGATAACTTTCTGCCTCAGGGATTTTGCCAGCCCTCCGAGCAGATGCTGACAAACTTAAGGGATGAAACCATTAAGAAAGTTCTCACTGAAGAAAAACAGCTGGAACTATGGGATTGGTGGCTGGAAGTAGGCAGCAGAGTCACCAGTACACCCACCTGGGACTTGATCAGCACCTGTAAGATCGATAATTGCAGGGGGCTATTGCTGGTCGAAGCGAAAGCATATAATGGTGAAAACTCACCCGCTGGTAAAACGGACGATGGCAATATCAATAATCACAAAAAAATCAAAGGGGCAATTGAGCAAGCTCGTGAGGCCTTGGGAGACATCACAGAAATAACTTGGGGAATACAAAGGGACAGTTATTATCAGATGAGCAACCGCTTTGCCTGGGCCTGGAAACTGGCCAGTTTGGGGATACCTGTGGTTCTTCTTTATCTGGGTTTTCTGAGCGCGGAAGACATGCAGGCTAAAGGGTATAGAATCTATCAAAACAAGGCTGATCTGTTCAATGAATTCCAAAGTGATGAGATTACCCGAATTGTGCCCTATGAGGCATGGGAGAAGCCCTTGGATGTGAAAGACTCTTCCGGCGATAAAACCCTGTTCGTTCCACTTTTGAGGAGTCTGAGCTGCAATGTAAGCCTATCCTGATTGTTCAGCCCGATCAGATACGAGTTCCAATAAATGCTTTGACATAATCTGATCCCGTTTTTTTATGTAACTCTCAGTGTTTGTCAGAGTATAGTACTTGTTATTTCTATTAACATGAGTATGACTTATGGCATAATTGACACATAGTTCAAGGAGTTGACTGTGGATGACAGATGGCTTTCCGTAACGGAGATTAGCAAATACTTGGGCATCACCAAGGATTCTGTGTATAAATGGGTAAAAGAAAAAGGCATGCCAGCTCACAGACTGGGCAAACTCTGGAAGTTCAAAACGGATGAAGTGGATGTTTGGATGCGACAAGGTGGGGCAAACGGAGCTAAGAGTGAGATCAAAAAACAGCATAGATCTTGAAGATCTTGGCTTTCGGCTAGATGCTGCGGGAACACATACTGCCAGAACGATAATGGTGCCTGAACTGGAATCGCTCTTTGCCGCGGTACCAGAAACATTCGCATCCTTTGAACTTTACTGGGACGCAGTAATCACAGATAACTGCCTGCAGAAACGTTCTGCCAGTAACAGAATGTGCACTCTTAACCATCTACGGGTTTTATATGGGCTGGATGGAAAGATCCCCCTATTCAGGCTTCTAAAAATCCTTAGGAAAAAAGATTCAAGCTCCTTTCCCCAACTGGCATTTTTATGCGCCTCAACACGGGATAAGATGCTTCGGGAGTTCAGTCCTTGGATGATTTCGCGTCCGGTAGGTTCGCAGGTACCGCGCTCAGATCTTGAAGACCAAATCCAATCGCGGTTCCCGGGTAGATTCAGCGACACCACTCTCAGATCCACCAGCCAAAACCTGAACGCCTCCTGGGCTCAAGCAGGATATACTCGAGGCCGGAGCACCAAAACGAGGATCAAGGTTAGTACTGGTCCGTCTGCTGTGACCTACGCGTTGCTGCTTGCCTATATGACCGGGGACAGGGGCATCCGCCTGTTTGAAAATGAATTTGCACTTCTTTTGGATTGCCCCAATGATGAGATGTTCGCCCTGGCAGGGATGGCATCTCGCAAGGGATGGATACGGATGAAGCGTATCGGGGACGTGGTGGATGTATCTTTCGATCCAATTCTGAATGAAGCGGAGGTAAGACTTGTCCAAGATTGACTTGCTGCTGCAGAATTACCATAAACATGTTCGTACGCCCTGGCAAACGGACGCTGCTGCCATGCAAAGAGTCTGGTTTTGTATATACGATCCCCATGATGAATTGAACCTCAGGACCAAGCTGGAGGAGTTTGAACTGGCCACTCTCCAAAGCTCAAAGAAATGGACCCAATATGACCTTACAGACAGCTTTGCCGAGTGGCTTTCGGGTCACAAATACGCTGAACAATACTTTAAAAATCCATCCTTGCTAAACACGATCCTTGCCGATTATAAATCATATTTGGTTAACATAATCTCACAACAAATAAAAGAAAGCCAAGCTGACGGAAACACAGTGCTTGCACTATATGGCGTGGGCTCATTGTTCGGTTTCTTAAAAGTGAAAGAACTGGTCGAGAAAGTTGCCCCACTGGTACCGGGCAGGCTTGTAGTGTTCTTTCCCGGGACCCATGAAAACAACACTTACCGTCTTTTGGATGGCTATGACGGTTGGGGCTATCTGGCAGTTCCGATTACCTCAGAAAAGGAATTATAAGTGCAAAAACCAATGTTAAACAGAGATATCTATCTAAGAGACCCCAGCACCATCAAACTTGCCAACGATGGCGTAGCCAACGTGAACGATGAAAAAACAGATCAAGCGCTTCAGGTCTTGCGTTACGAACTGGAAACCTTCGTGTGCGATGGACAATACGAAAAAGGCTTGAACCACATCCTGGAAACATATCTTCAGAATATTAACCAGCCCCAGCAGCCATCAGTATGGATCAGCGGTTTCTATGGCTCGGGCAAATCGCACCTGGCCAAAATGCTTCGTGCCCTGTGGTTGGATACTGAGTTTCCCGACGGCGCGACGGCCAGAGGCATAGCAAATCTGCCTCAAGCTACCCGGGACTACCTGAAAGAGCTAAGCATTCAGGCAAAACGGCATGGAGGCTTGCACGCGGCTTCCGGTACGCTGGGCTCGGGCAGCAGCAATGTGCGGCTTGCCTTATTGGGGATAGTTTTCAAATCCCTGAGTTTACCAGAACAGTATCAGAAAGCCAAATTCGTGATGTGGCTTAAGAAGGAAGGTATCTACGATCAGGTGAAAGCTAATGTGGAATCACAGGGGGAGGAATTTGACTTTGAAATAGACAATTTCTACGTTTCAGACGTTCTCCATGAAGCCCTGATGAGAGCAAAACCCAATGTGTTCATCTCTCCTGAGGTTTGTATGGAGACTCTGAACAACCTCTATCCGTACACAGGCGATATCTCCATCGACGAACTTGTAAATAGTCTGCGGGAAGCCCTCTCAATAAATGGCAAGATTCCCCTCACGGTTATTATCCTAGATGAGATGCAGCAATATATTGGGAGCAGCAGTGATCGTTCATTGGATGTGCAAGAGACAATTGAGATGTGCTCCAAAAACATAGGTGGGAAACTCCTGATTGTCGCGACTGGGCAATCGGCTATAACCGGGACCCCTATGCTCAAAAAACTGGAAGGGCGCTTTACCATACCTGTACAACTCTCGGACAATGATGTGGATACCGTGATCCGCAAGGTCTTTCTGGCTAAAACCCCTGCCTCCTTGCCTGCTTTGGACAAACTTTACAAAGACAATATCGGGGAGCTCTCACGTCATCTGAGCTCGACCGCCATAGCTCCCTGCAAAGATGACGATCAGTATTTCCACCAAGATTATCCCATCCTTCCGGTCCGCCGCAGATTTTGGGAGGAAGCGCTGCGGGTACTGGACCAAACCGGAACGGACAGTCAAGTGCGCAACCAACTAAGCAACATTCATAAAGCTATCAAGACCAACTTAGATCAAAAACTCGGTAATGTGGTACCAGCGGATTTTCTTTATTTCGAGTCTGCCGTCAAACTCCAGCAGGCAAGGCTCTTGCCAAGTAAGATATACAACCAGACCATGACCTGGATCAATAGCGCCGTTGAAGACGAACGGCTCATGGCCAGGGCATGTGGGCTGATCTTTCTTATCAACAAGATTAATGCCCATAACCCCGAACTGGGGATAAAAGCTGTGACTGAGACCATTGCGGACTTGATGCTGGAGGACATCAGCACCGACAGCAGCCTGCTAAGGGGAAAGCTGCCTAAACTTCTCGATGGATGCAGCCTCTTGATGAAAGTCCAAGACGAATACCGCATCCAAACCGAAGAAAGCGTAGCTTGGAGAAATGAGTTTCAGGCTCAGAAATCCTCACTGTTCAGCTCTCCGCAAGTGATCGATACTGACCGGGAAGAGCGGCTAAAACAGCAATACAGCGCCAATACTAAAGGTCTGAGCGTGTTACATGGCAGCGCCAAAGTACCCAGAGACGCTCAAGTGTACCATGGTAGCGGCAGCCCAGAGGACCATAAGAATAAGCTTTACATCTGGTTGCGTAACGGCTGGACTACAGATGAAAACTCCGTAAAAGTTGATGCCAGGCAACTGGGCAACGAATCTCCGCTGATCACAGTTTACCTCCCAAAAAAAGAATGCCGATGCCATTCATAGCTATCTTATCGAACTCAAGGCTGCCGAAAACACGCTGCGGTTTAAAGGAACTCCCACTACCACTGAAGGCATGGAAGCCCGTTCCGCCATCGAAACTTTCAAAAACGGCGCCGAACTCAGGCTAGATGAGCTTTTTAAAGACCTTTTCCAAGCAGCGGTGGTGATCCAGGCAGGCGGAACTCAGATCAGTGAGCATGATCTGAAAGCCAGCCTTGAGACTGCTATTAGAAACTCTCTTTTGCGGCTTTATCCCAAGTTTTCTGAAGCTGATGACAACAGGTGGGGCAAGGTGTTTGAAAAAGCCATGAAGGGAGCGCCTGACGCCCTTTTATCCATTGATTACAGCGGTGAAGCCGCCAGCCATCCTGTCTGCAAAGCCATTATCAGCTATATTGGTAACGGTAAGAAGGGGGACGAGATCCGCAAACATTTCGAGCAGGCTCCCTACGGCTGGCCCCGTGATGCCATTGACGGCGCTTTGATAGTGTTGCTGGTTGCCGGCAATCTCAAAGCCTTGGATGAACGCAATCAACCCATTGAACGGGCTAAACTGGAACGCAGGGCTATCGGCAAGGCTGTATTCAAGAGCGAAGCTGTGTTCCTCAGCGCCGAACAGAAGCTCAAACTGCGCAAACTCTATCAAAAATTCGGCATATCCTGCCCCTCGGGAAAAGAATCGGAGCACTCTGAGGATTTTATCGCCCAGCTTAAAAACCTGCTGGAAAAGGCCGGAGGTGAAGAGCCCCTGCCTGCCAAGCCCCAACTTGATCTATTGGATGAGATCAGGCTATGCAGCGGCAACGAGAGACTAATGGCGATCTACAATGCTTTCGATATCCTTAGCGATCTCATCGAAAAAGCCCAATCAACCGCGGATCAGATTGACAAACGCTTGCCAAACTGGCAGCTCCTGATGGGGCTGCTTGCTCAGGCTGAAGGTCTCAGCGATGTCGATATCATCCGCAGTCAAATCGAGCACATCAAGACTCAGAGGCTACTGCTGGCAGAACCAGATCAGGTAGCTCCGGCGCTGGCTAATCTCAGCCAAAAATTCCGGGACGTCTTGAACGAACTGAAGCGCGAGTATGACCAGGTCCATGATAAGGGAACCCAGTGCCTCTCTGCTGACCCCAATTGGCGAGCCCTGGAGCCGGAGCAGCAAGCTGAGATCATGAAGCTCAACCAAATCGATGTAAGCTCGGTTCCAAAAGTAGAACTAACAGATACCCAAGCGATTCTGAAAACCCTTAATGAAACTCCCATAAACTCCTTCAGGGATAGGATTGCCGCCCTGCCCTCCCGCTTCAATAAAGCGCTGGAAGACGCGGCAAAGCAGTTGGAACCCAAAACCAGGGCTTTGAAACTGCCCTCCCGCACCCTTAAGACAGCTCAGGACGTCGATACCTGGCTTGAAGATGCCAAAGCTACTTTGAGCGATGCCATAAAAGACGGCCCCATCATAGTTCAATAGAGACAAGGAATAGAAAAATGCAACCCCTCGATAAATCTCTGCGCAACAAGTTGGAAAAGACTGTTAAAGAAGCCCGGGAACAAGCTGAAGCCGGTGCTAAAGCGGCTCTTTTACAATTGGGTGTTGCCGATGCCATTGCGCCAAGTTTTTTAAGCCATGAAGATAAGGCTCTGCGGCGAAAGCTAAGAGTACATGGGCGCCAGCTGGGAGATGCCAAGTATAAAGATTCCCGGCAAGCGATAGATTTACTCACTGAGGAAATCGCCTACGAACATTGGCATCGTATGCTGTTTGCCAGGTTTTTGGCAGAAAACGATCTGCTCATGGACGACGATCCCGCGAATCCGGTATCGCTAAGCCTTGAAGATTGCGCGGCCCTGGCTCCCGAGCATAACGCAACAAGCGCCTGGGAACTGGCGGCTCGCTACGCTTCCCGCATGCTGCCCCAAATCTTTAGAACAGATTCTCCCGTCTTTCAACTATCACTACCGCCGGAGCATCAGCATTGCCTGGAAAAGCTGTTAACCGAGCTTCCCCCCGAAATCTTTACCGCTTCCGACTCCTTGGGTTGGGTCTATCAGTTCTGGCAATCCAAAAGGAAAGATGAGGTCAATAAGTCCGAAGTAAAGATCGGAGCCAAGGAACTTCCGGCCGTGACGCAGCTCTTCACCGAGCCATACATGGTTCAATTTCTGCTGGATAACTCCTTGGGTGCCTGGTGGGTAGGCAAGCGCCTCAGTGAAGATGATCTGAAGAACGCCAGATCGGAAGAAGAACTGCGAGAGAAAGCCTCGATTCCGGGTGTACCGCTCAGCTACCTCCGCTTCGTTCAGGAAGATGACGCCTGGCGTCCCGCTGCCGGCACCTTTGCCAACTGGGCTCAGGATGTAAAAGACCTTAAGATCCTGGATCCCTGCTGTGGCTCCGGGCACTTTCTGGTTGCCACTTTCAGGATGCTGGTTCCCATCTACGTTTACCTGACGCATTCCGAACCAGCTTCAGCCTGTGATCGGGTATTGAAAGATTGTCTGTATGGCTTGGAATTGGATAAACGCTGTGTGGAAATCGCCGTTTTTGCTCTGGCTTTAGCTGTATGGACCTATCCGGGTTCCGAGGGCTACCGTTCCCTGCCTCAGATGAATGTCGCCTGTTGCGGGCTCTCTGTCGGATCGGCAAAAGAGGAATGGACTGCCCTCGCCAATGGCAATGCAGCCCTGCGCCAGGCGCTTACCTGGCTGCATGACTTCTATCGGGACGCCCCGGTTTTGGGTTCCTTGCTTGATCCCAAAGCGGATCAATTCGGGGAGTTCATCAGAAGAAACTATCCGGAGTATGCCTTCGACAAACTGCTGGCCAAGGTGCGTCCCGAAGAAGAATTGGAAGCGGGTCTGGCTGCCAAGGGACTATTGGATGCCACCCTGATCCTGATGAACGAATATGACCTGGTGATCACCAATGTGCCCTATCTGGCGAGGGGAAAACAAAGCCCGGCACTGCAAAAACACTGCGAAATTCATTTCCCTGCCGCCAAGAACGACCTCGCCACCGTGTTCCTGGACCGCTGCCTGCAACTCTGCCATCCCGGTGGCACAGCCAGCATCGTGCTGCCCCAGAATTGGCTCTTCCTCATCTCCTACAAGAAATTCCGCGAGAAACTGCTGACCAACGATACCTGGCATCTGATCGCCAGACTGGGCCCTCAGGCTTTCCAAACTCCAATGTGGGATTTTAATGTGCAACTGCTTCTGATCAGCCAGGGACAGGTTGACAGGGATGAGGACATCTATGCCGAAGCAAGCTTTGCCAACCAACTCTGCGGATTGGATGTGTCTGAGTTCCGTTCTGCCCAGGAAAAGGGTGAAAAGTTGGTCGAGGCTGAGCTAATGGTGGTATCTCAGTCAAGACAATTGAAGAATCCTGATGCGAGAATTATATATATGGCTGATATTTCAACGAAGCACGAATTAATATCAGAATATGCGGAAAGTTATCAGGGTCTTAGAACTGGGGACCGAAATCGTTTTATTCAGGCTATGTGGGAACAAGCGGTAATTAATAATGGATGGATATTTCACCAAAATAGCAATACTATGACAACATTCTATGATGGTAGAACAGAAATACTCCTTTGGCAAGATGCAAAAGGAGAACTCCATCAAAGTGCTAGGGAACGAATCAAACACATTGCGGGAATGCATGAATCTGGAAATCGAGCTTGGGGTAAAAAAGGTATTGCTGTTAATCTTATGTCTCAACTATATGTATCTTTATATCACGGGACGAAGTTTGATGGTAACATTAATGTCATTTTTGCAAAGCAATACCCAGATTTGATTCCATTATGGTGTTATATTAGTTCAAATGACTATTTAACAGATATAAGGGCTCTAGATCAAAAACTAAGTGTAACGAATGCAACTCTATTAAAAGTTCCCTTCGATCTTGGATATTGGCAAAAAGTAGCGGAGGAACAGTATCCTAACGGCTTACCGAAGCCATATTCTGATGATCCCACCCAGTGGATATTTCACGGCCACCCTTGCGGCAGTGTGGTCTGGAGCGAGAAGAGCAAGAAGCTGGAGCAAGGTCATCTGAGAAAAGACAATACAGTATTGCAGGTCGCTATTGCCCGTCTCTTGGGTTATCAATGGCCTGCCGAGAATGATGCCAGCCTGGAGCTTTCTGAAGAGTCCCGTTTCTGGGTAGAACAAAGCCGTGATGTGAACTGCTTCGCTTTGCCGATGAGGATGGCATAGTCTGCGTTTCTCCGGTGCGGGGTGAGGAATCCGCCATGGAACGGATCATCAAACTGCTGGCTGCGGCTTATGGGGATGAGTGGTCTCCCGCGGTGTTGAATGAATTGCTGGCAGCTTGCGACCACGCGGGACAAAAGCCTGGAAAGCTGGCTGCGGGACAAGTTCTTTGCCCAGCACTGCAAGCTCTTTATGCACCGTCCTTTCATCTGGCAAATTTGGGATGGGCTGCGGGATGGATTTTCCGCCTTGGTGAACTACCACAAACTGGATAACCGCAAGCTGCAAAGCCTGATCTACAACTATCTGGGCGATTGGATCACCCGGCAAAAGCAGGACCTGGCTTCCGGCATTGATGGCGCAGCGGAAAAACTGGCAGCCGCGGAAAACCTGAAGAAACGCCTGCTCCTGATCCTGGAAGGCGATGCCCCTTACGATATCTTTGTGCGCTGGAAAACCCTCGCTCAACAAGCCATCGGCTGGAATCCCGACCTCAACGACGGAGTCCGCATGAACATCCGCCCCTTCGTGAAAGCCGAGGTGCTACGACATAACAAAAAGCCCACCCTAAACATCAAATGGGATAAAGACCGCGGCAAGGATGTTCCCTCCGCGCCCTGGTATCATCTGGATAAGGGTGATAGAATCAATGACAGGCATCTGAGTTTAAAAGACAAGAAAGGAGAATAAAATGCTAACCAAAATGTATGTACATAACTACCGCTGTTTGGTAAACTTCGAGATAGAATTTGACAGTTTGATGCTACTACTCGGTGCTAATGGTAGTGGTAAAACCAGTCTCTTTGATATTTTATATTGTATTAGAAAATTGGTGGTAGATAATGCGAAAGTTTATGAAGTATTTACTGCTGATGACTTGACAGTCTGGCTTGATTCACAACAACAGATTTTTGAACTACATGTGGAAGGGAATGGCGGATCCTATGTTTACAGGTTAGTTGTAGAGCATCAAAAAGAACTTGGAAAGCTAAGAATTGAAAGAGAAACATTAAGTTACGATGGAAAACCACTGTTCTCTTTTGAACAAGGAGAAATACATCTATCCAATGATCATTTTGGACAGGGACCTGTCTTCACTTTCGACTGGCACCTATCAGGTCTTTCCATGGTAGCACCCAGGAATGATAATACAAAACTGACTTGGTTTAAAAACTGGATCAAAATGCTGTTCATTGTAAATCTATATCCCAAGAATATCTCTGCTGTCTCAGAAGAAGAATCCTCTTGGCTTAACAGAGAGGGGACTAATTTTGTATCCTGGTATCGCTATATCTCACAAGAACATCAAGATCGTATATTCGATATCATAACTTATCTGAGAGAATCCTTGCCTGGTTTTGATTCGATCAAACTGGAAACTGCAGGTAAGCATAGAGTTCTAAAGGTTGGATTCAAGAGTTCTGAAAAGAAATCAAAGACCTTCTTCTTTGATCTAACTCAACTTTCCGATGGTCAAAGAGTTCTGCTAATACTTCATATGCTAATTATCAGTCTTAAAGGTTTGGGACATACTTTAATGTTAGATGAGCCTGAAAACTATGTAGCCTTGGCAGAGATACAACCATGGCTAACGGAACTCAGTGACGCTTGTGGAGTTAGCATTCCTCAGATAGTGATAATCAGCCACCACCCGGAACTTATCGACTATTTTGGAGTTGAAAAAGGTAGACTGATCGACAGAGAGCCATTGGGACCAACTCGTGTTAAACCAATACTTAACAAGTTTGACGGAAGTTTAAAACTCTCCGAAGTAATTGCACGGGGTTGGGAACATGAGTAAAAGGAAAGTAAGGCTGGTAATTTATTGTGAAGATAAACTGCAAGAGTGCTTTGCCCGAAGGTTTTTGTATGGAATGAGGTGGACAAAAAATGACATCCGTGTTACTCCTTATCCGATAGGAAGGGGCTCCGCTGAGCAATGGGTACGTGAAGCGTATATCAAGGAACTTGCCTTATTTCATAGAAAGCTTCGTACCTATGCAATGATTGTAATAACAGATGGCGACGACTTGGGTGTCGTGAAGAGAATTAATCAGCTTGAGCAAGCTTGTATTACAGCAGATGTTCGCCCAAGGTCAAAAGATGATGCCGTGGCAATAGTTGTTCCAACTTGGAGTATAGAGACTTGGATAAAGTACTTAGAGGGTAGTGATTACAATGAGCAGCAGAAGACGGTAAAAAAGAAAAAGGATGAATGTAAGTGCTATCCTGCGGTGGACAAACTTCTAGCATTATGCAAAAAAAAATGCTTGCCACAAGATGCACCAAGTTCACTACATGCTGCTTGTGTCGAATTCACGACAAGAATCCATAATAAAATGTAAGTTTTACGTAAATGACCCTAGAATTGATATCATACAACCAATGCCGACCCTAGTTAATGAGAATCCTTACTTAAAGATCAGAAACTTACCGAAAAGGACATTTGTTAGCATTGAACAACGTTGTGTGCTTAAGCAGTACCGATGCTATAAAAAAAGAACTTGGGACATGTGTGAATCGAATAAGATAAAACTTAAGGAGTTGAGATGAATATCAGCTACGACCCAGTGTCATGGAAGATTGAAGACATAATTGAAAAAGCATCAAAAGAAGCAACTATTTTAATTCCAGATTTACAAAGACCATATGTTTGGACTCCTAGTCAGGTAATATTGCTAATGGATTCCATTTTTAGAGGTTGGCCTTTTGGTTCACTGCTTGTATGGGAAGTCGGGAATGGAATGTATAGAGATAATGAAGGAATTCCCTACAGAAAATTTTGGCAAGTAGTTGACAGAACTTCTTCTAAGAGTGGTTCACAGGTTTCGATGAAGCAGCGTCCAACAAAATATTACATGATCTTAGATGGACAGCAAAGAATTCAAAGCCTTTTACTGGCACTGGGAGGTGACGACTGGGGGTTTAAGCTATACGATCATGATTGGGCAAGCGATAATGACGAAGGTAAAAGGATGAGAAAGGGAATTCATTGGTCTAAAGCTGTTTTATATTTTGACTGTGAGCTGTTTCTTGGAGAAGTTGAACGTCATGGTGACAAGGTTGCAAGTATTGAGGTTAAAAATATCCTGAAATGGGCTGTCAACTCTAAACAAAACGATTTAAACACGGTTAAGAAACCTGCTAATTATAACCCTCCAATAGCTTATTACGAAGATAGAAAGAATATGATGATAAGATTCAAGAGACTTTGGGATATTGCATTACAGGATAAACCTGAGTCCTACTACAGAAGAGAGCTGGAGGAGATGGAAGAATGGGAGATCTTTGAACCGACTTTGGGGACAAAATTGCTGCAACCATTGGCGGAGTTCATGCAGATCATTGCGACAGTAAAGTTTAAGACAGTTATCCAAACACTTCAGATTGCAAAATTTGATGATAGACAATGCACTATTGATGACTATAATGAAGCAATAGTAAAT
>JGI24502J29692_10002359_pt1 | contig 13225 bp, 14 predicted proteins | sample BioPla3RNA1_FD_29692 | JGI IMG/M metagenome (IMG submission 29692)
CTGCCGCAAGCGCGCTGGAAAATTGTTGAAGCACTCGAAGCCATTGGAATCCAAGCAAGCGGCACGATCGCTCGTTTCAAGCGCAGCGATATTGTCGGTAGAGTTTGCATTATCGACGTAGCGCATGAAGATTTTGAGGGGCGCACGACACACAAGGTGACGAAAGTTTACCCGCCAACACAGGAAACATTCGAGCACTCAAAAAATCAGCCCCTTTACTAACGTAACAGTAGCGAGGCTGAGATAAGATACTCGTAAGTAGCCACGGCAATCCTCGCTTTTTATGTGAATTTTTGTGAATAGGAGGTATGCCAGTAGTGTTAATTGATAACGACGAAAAATATTTAGCGATGTTAGACCGTCTGCGTACGGGGCCGCCTCTTATGGTCTACGACTTAGAAACATCTGGACTTGACCCGTTCCGAGGAGATAGATTGATCGGCGTTGCTATTCTCATACCAGACATGTCAGGTGAGACGCCAGGCGAGACTTTCTATATACCGTTCAGGCATTTAGCCGGCACTAATTTACCGATAGATAGGTTATACTGGCTAGCACCGTTTCTTGCCGACCCGCAGCGGAGTCTAGTTGGATTCAACTTGAAATTCGATGTTCATTCAACTGAAATTGAGCGCATACCTGTGTTTAATAGACATATGGACGTCATGTTAGCGGCCCATCTGGCTAACGAGAACGAGCTTAGCTTTGCCTTAAAGCATCTCGGTACTAAATATTTAGAATCGTCCGCTGCGGACGCTGAATCCGAGCTCATGCAAAAAATTAAGAAAAAAGTTAAGGAATTGGGTGGGTCAACTGCTAGCGCGAAATTGAAAGGCGAAATGCGAGTATTACCGCCCGAGCATGTAGCACCGTATGCCGAGCAAGACGTATATTTGACCTGGCAACTAGCGCGTTTCTACCAGGAAGTACTTACTAAACAAGGACTACTTCACCTTTGGCCAGAAGTCAACGCATATTCAGAAACAATCACAGCTATGGAGCGTCGGGGCGTGCTTATTGACCCAGAGCGCTGCAAGCGTAATTTAGAGTATGCTAAGCAACGACAGGAAGAACTCTACGGCCAAATGCGACAGATAGTTGGCAAAGACTTCAATCCTAACAGCGTACCTCAGCTGCGAGAAATACTCAAACAAAAAAAGACAGACAGAGACACGCTCATTAAACTAGCTCAACTTAAAAATCCGATAGCGCCGTTGCTGTTGGAATACAGAGCTTGGGTCAAAGTCGCCGGCACGTATTATGAAGAATTTCTCAAACTCATGGACGACAGCTATCGCATACACCCTAACCTGAACTTGATCGGAACCATTTCGAGCAGGCTTTCGTGCAGTCGCCCTAATTTACAAGCACTACCGAGAGGCACGGACGTTTACCGTGTTCGGGACTTAGTCATAGCGCCGCCTGGATACGTACTAGTATCTTTCGATTGGAATCAGGCCGAGCTCAGATTATTGGCTCACTACACTAAAGACGAATTTCTGTTAGATGCTTACCGTCATCAAAAAGACATACATCAAGAAACGGCAGACCGCATTGGCATTACGAGAACACAGGCTAAACGGACTAACTTCAGCATTGTATACGGTGTTGGTAAGATTGGGTTAGCAGAAGAACTTGGAATTAGTGTGCCGGAAGCGGCGCAACTTTTAGAGCGTTATCACGCCATGCTGCCTGGCATTCGCAAACTTTATTCGACATCTGAACAAATTGCGACGAGAAATCGACAGATACCCATGTGGACCGGTCGACTAAGGCACTATCGTGAGGAGGATCCAACACACCGTGCTATGTCGCATTTGATTCAAGGCGGCGTGGCTGAGATGGCGCGGATTGCTCTTACTAAACTACACCGCCGACTGGAAGGCACAAGAGCGTATCAGATTCTTCAAATACATGACGAAATTCTGTTTGAAGTCCCAATAGGACAAGAGATAGAAATAGTCAAAGCAATCAAAGCCATTATGGAAGACTATCCATTCGACGTACCTATCGTAGCAGAAGGTAAAATAGGATATTCGTGGGGCAATATGAAACCGATTGATTTTAGAGACGGTGAACCTGTCATTCCTAAACTCGAAAGGGAGAACGTGTGAAGATACGCTTGTTAATGCCTGACAGTAAAATAAATGAAATGGAGAGAAAGTATGAGAAATGAGATGTTATTGAAACTACTCAAAACCGATTTAATCGCTTTTGACCCAGGAGAGACGACAGGCGTCGTCGAGATTAAGCAAGGGAAACTCATTAAAGCGTACACGATTAAGCATGAAGAATTGTTTAAAGGTGTAGCTTTTGGCGACGCTCTAATCAAACAATGGCAGCAGTACAAGCTCTGGGTAATTGAGGACTTTCGTATCTATCCTTGGGCTGTGGTGGCCGGTTTTGACCCAGCGCTAGCTGCTCGGCTAATTGGCGCTCTGCAAGTAGCGGCGTTACAGAGCAATGCACAAATCGTCTTTCAGCTCGCTGGTACGGTAAAGCAATTTGTTAATAACGACAAATTGAAGTTGTTAGGCTGGTGGTCGTTGTTACGCAACGGCCATACTCGAGACGCTGCAAGACACGCTGCGTATTACCTTATTACTATGTTTTAATGGGAGGTGACAGGACTTGACAACTTTTAATCGATTGTGTTTTAATAGGGTGGTGGGCAATGTATAGCTGGCGTTGCCCGTACTGTCTTGAACGCATATATTCAGCTTGGGCGAATCGCGACAAACAATTTGTCGTTTGTGAGAATTGTCGTCGCGTATTCGAGAATCAGTATTACGATTACAATTACGAAATTAAAAAACGAAAGGAGCAAAAAATGGTTGGTTATGTTGACGTCGTCGTCGGTGGACAATACGGCGATGAAGGCAAAGGACAAATTTGTGCTTGGCTGGCCCACAACCGACGGTCAGCAAAAAACCCGTATCATTTCGCTATACGGGTAGGCGGTAGCAACGCTGAACATCGTTTTGTGCTACCAGACGGCAGCAAACACACTGCTCGGGTTTTACCCGTAGCTGCATGGATCGATCCAGAAATCCTAATAGTCTTAGGACCTGGACACATGATTAGACTAGACAGTTTCTTTGCGGAAGTAGCTGATTTAGAGGAACTTCATGGTCCTCAAACGGGGCGTATCTTCATCGATCCTCTAGCAGGCGTGATTGATCCAGAAACGCACGTTAAAGCCGGAAATCATAAAAAGACGACCTGGCGGGGGTCTACTTTCCAAGGAAACGGCCAGGCCGTGGCGCACAAGGTACTTCGAGACGGCACATTCAAAACGGCTAAAGACTATGAGGAGCTACAACAATATGTCTGTAAGTTTAACAACACATGGCAATTACTCAAGTTTTGGCTTAGTGACGGATACTGCGGGCTGCTTGAGGGGTCGCAAGGCGCGTTGCTTTCATTAAACCATGGCTATTATCCTTTTTGCACGGCCAAAGACGTTACGCCGCCGGCCCTACTTGCTGAGGCCGGACTGCCAATCCAGGCCGTACGTAACGTTTACGCCGTCTACCGGACAATTCCTATGCGGGTGCCTGGTAACAGTGGACCCACAGGCGGTAAGGAGCTAACGTGGAAACAGCTCGAAGAGTACATTGGTAAAAGTATACCCGAAAGTGCTAAATGCCAAACGGATTCAGGCAAGCAAGAGCGGATCTTTCTATGGTCTTGGAAAGACTTCAGCAAGTCAATACATTTATGCGGACCCACACACCTAGTATTAACCTTTGCAGACTGGTGGCCTACAAAACTAATGGCTTCACGAGGACATACGCTGGAAAAGCATATCAGCCGTATGTCGGCCATAGCAGGCGCTCCTGTCTTTATGGTTCGACACGGACCGGAGTGGGACGATTTCAAACTTTTAGGAGGTGAGCAAACTTGCAACTTATAGCAACGAAACTTATTGGCGCTCTTGGGCGCATTGTGATTCCGAGTGAAGTCCGCAAAACATGGGGCCTCGAGCCAGGAACGAAAGTGGGCATATATCTCGACAATGGCCGAATTGTGATTCAAGCCTTAAATGACAAACAACGTTGCGTCTTGTGCGGCGCTGTGACAGACGGCAAACTGGTAAGAGGCAAACACATCTGTGACGCTTGCATCGATTTAATTAAGAAGGGAGCGTGATAGCATCATGAGAAGAAGTAAACCGCGCCTTGTTTATCTTGCCGGTCCTATTGATCTTGACTTGACTGACAACAGGCTTGCGTGGCGAAACAGAGCGGCTGCAATGCTGGCGGAGCACGAAATTTGCGCTTATTCTCCGGCGGCGGCTTTTTATTGGACCGGTAGCACCGAGGGCGCCGAAAAAGTCGTTCGAATTAATTCCGTGGCGTTAAAAGAGAGTGACGCCGTGCTCGTGTATCTCAACAACCAACAAACCGTCGGCACCATACGAGAGTTACAACAAATAGTCGACTGGAAAAAGCCGGTCGTACTCTGGATACCAGACAACGTATACAAGCGCTATAAGAAATCTCTATATCTAGCATCGTTCAAGCGATGCGGAACGCTAGAACAAGCGGTAGAAACACTGGCTACGACCAAGCTGGAATGGTTAATCGCTCGGGAATAACCCGGCACTTAAAGACTGGAGGCGATAATAGTTGAAGAAATATCAAATAATTTATGCTGACCCACCTTGGGAATACCGGGATCGTGCTAGTGCTGGACAGCGTGGATCGGTATATAAATATCCTGTAATGAAAATTCGTGATATTCAAAATCTCGATATTGCTAGTATTGCAGACGATAATTGTGCATTGTTTCTGTGGGTTACAGCTCCATTGCTGGATGTTGGCATCCAAACGTTGGAACGATGGGGTTTCAAGTTTAAAACTGTTGCGTTTGTGTGGGTAAAAACAACGAAACATAGTAAACTATTCTGGGGTATGGGAAATTGGTCTAGGGCGAATGCGGAATATGTACTTTTAGGTATTAGAGGAAAGATAAAGAGAGTATCAGCATCCGTTCATTCAGTAATCATATCACAGAAGGGTAAACATAGCGAGAAACCCCCAGAAGCGCGTGACAGGATTGTTCAATTGCTAGGAGATTTGCCACGAATTGAGCTATTTGCAAGAGAAAAAGTAGAGGGGTGGGATGCTATTGGGTACGAAATTAATGGTTTGGATATCAGGGATTTCTTACAAAAATATTAGAGAAACATTGGCTTGATGTGCCGAGATGGAGGCGATACCAATGATCAATAACGCTTTGCGCTACTTGGAAGAAGGTTGGAACGTAATTCCAGTTGACCAAAACAAGCGGCCAAAAATCAGCTGGAAGGAGTACCAGCAGCGCAAAGTAACGAAAGCCGATATCGAAGACTGGTGGAGTCGTTGGCCTGGCGCGGGTATTGCTGTACTCACGGGAGAGATTTCGGGACTCGTCGTGATTGATGTCGACGAAGAACAGGGACTGGAGCAGCTTGAGTCATTTTTACAAGGGCGTAAAACATTAACTTGTTTAACGGGCGGGGGCGGCAAGCATTTCTATTTTAAGCACCCTGGCATCATGCAAGTACCTAATGCAGTACGTTTCTTGTCGGGCGTCGATTGCAGAGGCGACGGAGGCTACGTCGTAGTGCCGCCGTCCGTTCACCATTCTGGGCGACGGTATCGTTGGGAAGACCCGACGGCGAAGCCGATCGACCTGCCTCTTGAATTGCTTTCTGCTATTGTCCGAAAGGCTAAGAAACAAAAACTGCCTGAGGATATTTGGGAGATGGAAATACCCAAAGGTACTAGAGACCATGAGCTGACGAGGCGAGCTGGGAAACTTCTGCAAATAGGCATGTCGCCCGCCGAAGTGCTAGCAATGTTGCAAACGATTAATGAAAGGCATTGCAAGCCACCTCTGCCTGACTGGCAAGTACATAAAATCGTCAACTCAATAGCAGCTCGGGAATCGGCTAAACAGGCATCGCAGCAAAGCGCACCCACTTCCCGACAAAACAACACAACGACTCAACCATTCAAACTAACGCGATATTGGGAGTTTATGGCGGCTAATGCTAACTCGGAGACGAGGTGGCTTGTGGACGGCTGGCTGTCGATAGGTAGCATAGGCAAGATCGTCGGCCCGCCTGAAAGTTACAAGACATGGATTTTGCTGGACCTTGCCGTAAGCGTAGCAAGCGGCAGGCCCTTCCTCGGTAAGTATGAAGTAAAAAAACGCGGACCCGTAATTTTGTTTCAACAAGAAGACGGCGCCCAGATACTCGGTAAGCGCTTAAATCTTGTAGCCGGAAACAAAGTACCGGTGCCTGAGCCATCGTACGGCGTTGACGACAAAAATAATGAATGGCTACAAATGCCGCAAGACTTGCCGATTTACGTACGTACCGAAGGCGTCCTTGCTTTTGACATGCCGGAAAGCGTCGACCTTTTACAACAGATTCTTGAGGAAGTGCGACCTGTGCTTGTGATCCTTGACCCGCTCTACTCGGCGGCTTCTACGAAAGACTACATGATGGACGTCGCCCGAACAATGCTTGTGATCAAGGATTTCAGAGAGCAGTACAAGACGTCGTTTGTTCTTGGGCACCATTCGAGAAAAGGCGGTAAAGAAGGCGACAGGGAAGAGGGCTGGGGATCCCAGTTTCTGAATGCTTTCGACGAGTTTCAATGGCATGTTCGAGTCAAGACTGACGGCAGCGTGATGGTAAAACGAAAGGGCAAGATTTCAGGTCCACAGCCTGAGCTCTCACTCACGTTTGACATTGAGACTGAGAACGAAAAATGGCACTACGCCGTGACGGCGGCAGCGTCGCAGATGTCTGACGAGGAGCAACAAAGGATAATCCTTCATGGTCGAATCAGACAGATGAAAAACCAAGGATTCACGTACCGTCAAATCGCTGAAGAGCTCGGCATCAGTCAAAAGACAATCCGTAAAGCGTTAGCTGAAAGCGACGACAAAGAGTAGAGGTTTCTCCTTCTAACGCGAAAGTCTAGATACTTCTTAGAAGTGAGGAACCCTACGCTTCGCGGATTGGTGCTTTCCTGTGCTTTCCTGTGCTTTCCTAGCGTACTGTGTGCAGAATGTACGGATATACGTTAGAACAAGGTTTGTGAAACGCGTGCTTTCCTGTGCTTTCCGTTTGCTTTCCGCTTTCTGTCACGCGATCGTTTGTCTAGACCGTAAAGAAAAAAGCTCCGCTTTTTCTTTACGTCTGGACGATGGAAAGCGGTCTAGAAAGCGTGGGTCGTGCTTTCTGCTTTCCTTTTTTTTGGGTATGGAAAGCGGAAAGCGCTAAGAAGTAGGGGGATTTACACGAAGTAGGGGAACTTATAAAGACAATATTAACGAAAGGAGTATGTGAGAATGGCTAATAAGCCTAATATTGAACAGTTGGTTTTGGACCTTCCACTCGAAGAAGTAGAAATTAAGAAGCGTTTCTTCATGACGCCTGCTAGACTGGCTCAATTTAAAGAAGCTTTGTTAAAAAGGGAGAACGAAGTACTAGGTTTTAAAGCGGAAGAATATACCGCTGGCAAAGACGCATTACAAAATTTGAAAGAAATCGCTGACTTCACGGGACAAAGACCGTCAGAGGTGGCGTTAATCTTTTTGCTCAAACACATACAAGGAATTACGCTGGCCGTACGTTCAGGTAGTTACAACTGGAGTTGGGAATCTGGCGGTCAAGAAGGTTTGATTCAACGTTTCGTTGATAGTCGAAACTGGCTCCTGCTTTTAGCGGCATGCCTTGAAGTTGAGACTAAGGAACGGCAGGAAAAAGAAGCCTAATCTTCGCCTTGATCTTCACTTGTTAAGAGAAGACATCGATAAACTCGATTGTTTATATGGTGAGTTGCTGGAAGCCGTAGGCAATGATGCAGAATGGGTAAAAATCGAAGAATTACTTATTGACATTCGCAAAACAGCCTACGGCTTACTGTCAACGCAAGTTGCTTTATCGAGACGGGTTTCTGCGTTTACCGTTCGGCGGTGGAGGCCTAAGGGGTAAGATTATTGGTAAATTATCGAAAAAGTGTTTAAAAATGTTTTTTAGCAAAATTAGAAAGGAGGCAGAGACATGGTCGAAATACGGTACTGCGGATATTGTCATAAAATGATTACGGACGAGGACCAAGCGTATTACCATAAGCCTTGGTACACTTGGTATTGCTCTTTAGACCATGCGATTGCTGACGGCGCGTTTAAAGCGGTGCGACAGTCAATGGAAGTAGCCGAGCAAACGACTGAAGTATTGTCGTTAATTCGGGACCGCATCTCAGAATTGCAGAGAGGGCTTGATTGTTTAAAGACTGATATCCAACAGCTTAAAGTCGAAATTGCTAAGTTGAAAGGAGGTTGACATGAAGCGCGAGGATATCTTAAAACAGTTTGCTCAACTTAAAATTGAACACGCATATAGACGATTAAAAGTAGAATTGTATCGACGGCCAGCATATATGTTGAATCAAGACGGCATGGACGCTCTCAAAAATTTCCTTGCAGCTGAAGCCGAGTTTGAAACATTTGTTGAAGACACGTTTCAGCCGTTTATCAGAGAGCATGCTTTGGTGTTGTTGATGTACGGTAAAAATGTTGAATTACGAGAAGAAGAACAGCACATTATTAGCGACTGGGTATTGGGTCGGAAAGTAACTATTGCCGAGCTCGAAGCCGAAGTCGCCGCTATTCAAAACAGGCCCTAGCTTTGCTAGGGTTTTTTATTTAGAAGTATAGGGATTTTTCGAAGGGTTGGGACTTGACAGAAATATACTTTTTGTGTTATACTTAAAATGGAGAAATGTATTTATGGGAGGTGGGCGGAATCATGAGTCACTATACAAAAGCGGCACAGTATACTCGTACCTTTAAGCCAGTCGATCTTAACACAGACAGGGACCCTTGGACTAGACAAAAACGAGAAAGCCATCAAGCATTTGAGGCCTTTTGTATCTACAGAGACATGGGTCCAGCTCGTAGTCAGACTAAAGTCGCTAAAATACTCGGTAAATCGTCTAATCTCATAAATAGATGGTGTCGCCAGTGGCGGTGGGTTTCTCGAGCAGCTGCTTGGGACGCCGAGATTGATCGCATAAATTTAGTTGCTAGAGCCGAAGCGGTGAAGCAGATGCAAGAAAGACACGCTTCTATCGCTAGCGAAGCGCTGGATAGGGTTGTAGAGCGACTCAAGTCGATTCAGTCCGAAGAATTGACTCCGGCGGATACGGCCAAATGGCTTGAAGTCGCCACTAAGATAGAACGCTTAAGCCGAGGCGAGCCAACCGAAATTGGTAAGCAAGAGCTATCGGGGCGGGTGATAAATAAGCATGAATATGACGTTACAGAAGCCATCGAGCAATACGCAGATATCTATCGTCAACTTGAAAGACGCGGCATATTACAAAGCAGTAATGCGAGCAACGATTCTGGAGAATCCGTGGATTCCACACAAGCCGACGTCGAAACAAGCTGAGTTTCTATTAATGCCCGATTTTGAAGTATTTTATGGTGGCGCTGCAGGCGGCGGTAAATCTGACGCTTTACTCATGGCGGCGCTTCAATACGTAAGCGTACCAAAATACGCAGCAATACTCTTTAGGCGCACTTTTACAGACCTTTCTCTGCCCGGCGCGTTAATGGATCGAGCGCATAAGTGGCTTCAGCATACGCCGGCCAGATGGATAGATCGGACTAAAACATGGGAATTTCCGTCAGGCGCCACGCTGAGTTTCGGCTACTTGGAACATGAGAACGATAAATATAGGTACCAGTCAGCGGAATTTCAATTCATCGGCTTTGATGAGCTTACCCAGTTTACTGAAACACAATACCGTTATTTGTTCTCCAGGTTAAGGAGGCTTGAAGGTTCAAAAATACCATTGAGGGTGCGGTCAGCTAGTAATCCTGGTGGTGTTGGGCACGAATGGGTATGCCTTCGTTTTATAGCTGGAGATCGACCATTTATCCCAGCCAGTCTGGACGATAATCCTTATATTGACAGGGAAGAGTATTTAAAGAGTTTGCAACACTTGGATCCTGTTACTAGAGCCCAGCTAATTCGGGGCGACTGGACGATTCGAGAGAGTGGTAATAAGTTTAGGCGGGAATGGTTCGAAATCGTAGACGATTTCCCGAGAGACGCTCGGTTTGTCCGTTTCTGGGACCTGGCGGCAACTGAGCCCAAACTTGGCCGAGATCCTGACTACACCGTAGGTGCTCTTATGGGAGAGAAGGACGGCGTTTATTATTTAGTTGACATAAAACGGACACGAAGTACGCCACGAGGCGTCGAGGCTCTAGTGAGACAAACGGCGGAGCTCGATGGGCGTCGGGTGGACATCTATATGGAGCAGGAACCAGGCAGCAGCGGAATCAACACAATTGATTATTACCGACGCCGAGTACTTTTAGGCTTCAGCTTTCGGGGTCTTCGCTCTACTGGGTCAAAGGAGGTTCGGGCCAACCCAGTCAGCGCAGCCGCCGAGGCTGGAAACGTAAAACTTGTTCGAGGAATGTGGATACCTGCCTTTCTCGACGAAATCGAGGTTTTTCCGCATGGCGCTCATGACGACCAAGTGGACGCCGTATCGGGGGCGTTTGAGGTTTTATCAACGAAACGTAAATATGGCTTAGTTAATAAGCCAGCGGGGTGGTGAATTAAATGCTTACTAATTTAGACTTCTTAAAGCCTGGCTCGGCGTGGCCGCCGCCGACTGAGTTTAAAAGGCTGGAACTCTACTCTACAAATAAGCAGCTGTTTGAGGGTGATCACGCCAGTGTGTTTAGCGACTGGCTGAAATTAATCAGTGAAGGGCAACGTGAGCCTTATTTAATCGTGCTTAATTGGCCTAAACGTCAGACGTTGCTTTTTGCCGATTTGTTACTTGGCGAAGCGCCTCGTATCACGGCAGGACCAGTCGGCAGCGACGAACAGAAGACGTTAGAGCGGATTCTTGTCAACAATCGATTGCTTAATACGGCATACGAAGTGGCAATCGACGTGGACCGGTACGGCACCGGACTTTTTAAAGTACGTTTCGATAATGGTAGAGCCGTAATTGAGGGACAACAACCGGCCGTTTGGTTTCCAGTCGTAGCGCCTAATAATGTAAAAGACGTTCAAGCGCACGTGCTGGCGTGGACGTATGAAGAGAACACTATGGAAAGCACGGGTCTGGTAGAAACCAAGACATATTTGCAAGTTGAAGTACATTTCAAAGGCAGGATAGAATCAAGGAAATACTTGATCATTAATGGTTCATTGAGTGAACCGATTGAGCAGAACGAAATTAGTACAGGCGTAAACGAGTTTCTGATTGTACCCGTGAACAATGTCGTGACGACTGACAGAGTAACTGGTCTAGATGGTTATAGCGACATCAAGGGCATTTTGAGGGAGTTAGAGAACCGGATCGCCCAAATCGGTCGTATTTTGAACAAGCATGCGGATCCCAATCTTTACGGTCCTGACACTATTTTGGAAGAGGATCCGGCGACGGGACAGCTGACTTATCAGGGAGGCGGTAAGTACTTCCCAGTAGCGGCCGATCAGCACCCGCCAGGCTATGTGACGTGGGACGGCCAGCTCGAAGCGGCATATAAGCAGTTAGACTGGCTGATGTCTCAGCTCTACGCTCTTAGCGAAACATCGGCAGCGGCTTTCGGGCAACTGCAAGCAGGGCTAGCTGAATCTGGCACGGCACTGCGTCGTTTGCTTATGGCGCCGCTGGCTAGGGTCAATCGTATGCGTTTAAACTTCGATCCTGCGCTTAAGCAAGTGTTGAGATTAGCGTCACTTTTAGAAAGGGCACAAGGTGTGTCTGGCGTGGTTGAACTCACTGATATCCATATCGACTGGCAGGACGGTTTGCCGGACGATGACGTTGAGTTGACGCAAAATGAGGCGCAGCGTTATGCAGCCGGTCTCACTAGTTTAGAAAGTGCTCTGCGCCGTTTATATAACCTTGAGGGCGAAGCACTACAAGAAGAAATTAATCGCATTAGACAAGAGCAAGCGCATGGCGCGGCTGAACTTCCGTCCATACAACTGCCGCCGTTTGAAGAAGAAAGTCAGGGTGAAATTTAATGGCAATCGTCGGGCAATTTAGTCATACTGAAATTGTCCGCTTGATTCGTTTTTACGAGAAGGCCGAATATGAACTTCTGAATCGAGTTAATCGGGCTTTACTGCGGGGGAACAGCATCGAGTATTTGAAGCAAATGAAGCAAGCCGTAAACGCCATTTTACAAAGTTTACGTGAGGGAAACAAGACGTGGTGTTTAGAAGCGATCCCTCGTGTTTATTTGGACGGTGTGCGTTACGCCGACGGGCTTCTAAAGGAGGCAAGAGTCGAAATTACGACAAGTTTCGGCGCTGTGCACCAATTCGCTGCCCAGGTCTTGGCTGAGAACGTCTATCAGCGACTCGAAGACGTAACTCAAGTAATTGGACGACAAGTGAACGACATTTATCGACAACTTGCTCTCGAAAACATAAGGGGTAGTACTATCGGCTATGACACATGGAAGCAAGTAGCTCAACAAATACGTCAGCAAATTGCTGAACGGGGAATAACTGGCTTTATTGATCGGCAAGGCAAACGGTGGAATTTAAGTTCATATACGGCGATGGTAGCTCGGACGTCTACCATGGAGGCACATCTTGAGGGTACTCGGAATCGTTTGCTTGAGCAAGGTCATGATTTAATCGTCGTTAGTGACCATCGCGGCGAGTGCGAGCTTTGCCGCCCGTGGGAGGGTCGAGTATTAAGTCTTTCAGGGCGTACACCACATTATCCGACGCTTGCTGAGGCCAAAGCCGCAGGATTGTTTCACCCTAACTGCCGCCACACATATAGTTTATACTTGGACCTAGAGAAAGAAACCAGAAAAGAAACCGGAGAAGGCAAGAGTTAGTTGCCTTGCCGCCTAAGAATGTAATCCTTTAGGTTTTGACGCTTTATAAGCGACAAACATATTAGCTCTTGCCCGAAGAGCATAAATAAGCGGGACCTTCAACTGGTACTGACCAGTATAAAACAAGTAAAAGGAGGTTTAGATTTATGAATTGGCTCAAAGAGCTATTGAAAAAAGCCGGCGTGGCTGAAGACAAACTCGATGCTCTAGTTAGCGATATTAGCAAAGAATTGCCAAAGCACTTCATTCCCAAGGACAAGTACAATGAAGTGGCCGAGACGAAGAAGCAACTAGAGAAAGATATTCAAGACAGAGACAAGCA
>JGI24502J29692_10013805_pt1 | contig 13220 bp, 7 predicted proteins | sample BioPla3RNA1_FD_29692 | JGI IMG/M metagenome (IMG submission 29692)
CTCAATTATTATACTTTTGTGGGCTAAAAGGATTTTGAATAAACAAAATAATAGAAATGAAGAGTGTTATTGTTAGGTTTTGCTTTAGGGTATGTACCTGTTAAATTTAACATTGTTAGGCCAATGAATAAGTGTATGAGTTTATTGCGACGTGTTTTTACTTTTTATCTTGATGGATTCAGGGATATGCCACGTTGGGGTAAACAGTTGTGGGTTATTATAATCCTGAAGATTTTCATTCTGTTTTTTGTCTTCAGATTATTTTTCTTTCCTAATTATTTGAAATCCAATTTTGATTCAGATGCTGATCGTAGTATGCATGTCATACAACGATTAACAGAAATTATTAACTAAATACAAACTCTTATGGACTTTTTTGATTTATCAGTGGTCAATTGGTCTCGAGGTCAGTTTGCCATGTCGGCAATGTTTCACTGGGTATTTGTACCTCTAACGCTTGGCTTGAGTATTTTGGTGGCTATTATGGAAACCATTTATCTGCGCACTGGTGATGAGAGTTGGAAGAAAATGACAAAGTTCTGGGCAAAGCTTTTTGGGATCAACTTTGCCATTGGCGTTGCGACAGGTATCATACTCGAGTTTCAGTTTGGTACCAATTGGTCGAACTACTCATGGTTTGTTGGCGATATTTTTGGCGCTCCGCTTGCTATCGAAGGCATTATGGCCTTCTTTCTCGAGGCTACTTTTGTAGCGGTTATGTTTTTTGGTTGGAACAAAGTGAGTAAGCGTTTTCACTTGTTATCAACATGGTTGGTAGCTATCGGTGCAAACCTTTCAGCGCTTTGGATTCTGGTTGCCAATGCCTGGATGCAATATCCTGTGGGTACAACCTTTAACCCAATGACCGCCCGTAACGAAATGATAGATTTCTGGGATGTGTTATTCTCCCCGGTAGCTGTCAACAAGTTTATTCATACAGTGGCATCAGGCTTTGTATTGGCGTCAGTGTTTGTTGTTGGAGTCTCCTCTTGGTTTTTATTAAAAAAAAGAGATACACTGTTTGCCAAAAGAAGTATCGTGATTGCCTCCGTTTTTGGAATAACTACATCGCTATTTTTGATCTGGTCGGGCGATGAATCAGCACGTCAGATGGCAGACAAGCAGCCGATGAAATTTGCTGCTATGGAAGCACTTTGGGATGGGCAGGCCAATGCCCCGCTAGTAGTTATAGGGTTATTACAAAAGCCTACGCCTCCTAAAACGGAGGGGCAACTTAAGGAGATGGAATTTGCGGTTAAGATCGAAATTCCTAGCCTACTTTCTTATATGACATACTTAGACCCCAACGCATACATCCCAGGAATAAAAGACCTTGTGCATGGTTATACTAACCCATATACCGAAAAGGTCGAGATCTCCTATTTTGAAAAGATGGAACGCGGGAAGGAGGCTATCGCCACATTACGAAATTACAAGGATGCTTTATTGCGGGAGGATTATGAGGCGCTTCAGGAGCATAAGTTAAAGTTTGAAGACCCTGAGTGGATGGAAAGCACCTTTAGATACTTTGGCTACGGATATTATTCTGAATCTACGGTAGGAGGTCTTATACCTAACATCCCCATTGCCTTTTATTCGTTCCATATTATGGTAGCTCTGTCGGGACATTTTCTTGCGCTTTTTATTGTTATGCTTGTGTTTACACTTAAAAACAGAATTGAAAAACTGCGGTGGCTACTCTATGTGGCTATTTGGACCATTCCTCTGGCTTATCTGGCAAGTCAGTTAGGCTGGGTATTAGCCGAAATGGGGCGTCAACCCTGGGTGATTCAGGATTTGATGCCGTCAATTGCAGCAGTATCCCGTGTTGATGCTGGTAGTGTTCAATTGACATTCTGGCTGTTTGCCATTACATTCACTATTCTACTGATAGCAGAAGTTAAGATTTTAGTTGCACAAATTAAAAAAGGGATAACAGGAGGCCATTAATATGTTTGAAACTCTATCACATTTTGCATTGCAGCAATACTGGTGGGTCATAATTTCGTTGCTTGCCAGTCTGCTTGTTTTTCTATTCTTTGTTCAGGGTGGACAAACGTTGATATTTACCTTAGGCAAAAATGAACTTGAGCGAGCGATGCTCATTGGTTCGTTAGGACATAAGTGGGGATTAACCTTTACTACATTAGTAACTTTTGGCGGAGCTTTTTTTGCATCATTTCCATTGTTTTACAGCACTAGCTTTGGTGGAGCATATTGGGTATGGATGATCATTTTATTTGCATTTATTATACAGGCCGTGGCTTATGAGTTTCGTACAAAACCAAACAACTTCCTTGGACAACGCACTTATGAAGCTTTCTTGATAATAAATGGCGCAGTAGGAACAATTTTGATTGGAACAGCAGTAGGAACATTTTTTACAGGTTCAGCGTTTACAGTTGAAAAAATAAACCTTACAAATGTTTTATTGGGAGGTCCAACCACCATATCAGTGTGGAAAGGCCCAGCATACGGATTGGAAGCTGCCTTGAATGTCCAAAATCTTTCGTTAGGATTAGCAGTTTTTTTTCTTGCACGTGTTTTGGGCATTTTGTATTTTATGAATAGTGTTGACGATGAAAATATCTTTATGAGATCAAGGAAACAACTCCTTATCAATTCAGCGCCATTCCTTGTCTTCTTCCTGCTTTTCTTGGTACTGTTGTTAACAAGTTCCGGTTTTGCTGTAATACCCGATTCGGTTCAAAATCCTATGTATTGGAGAATAGAAATGGAGCCTTACAAATATCTTTACAATTTTTTGCAAATGCCTGTGGTATTTGTTTTATTTCTGGCAGGAGTTGTTTTAGTGTTGTTTGGTATAGTTATTTCGCTTGTTAAAGTCGGCAATACCAAAGGTATCTGGCCATCCGGCATAGGAACCGTACTAACGGTATTTTCCTTGTTTATGGTTGCAGGGTTGAACAATACCTCATATTACCCTTCCACTTACGATCTGCAAAGTTCACTTACCATCATGAATAGCTCATCAAGTAAATTTACTCTTACTGCTATGAGCTATGTTTCTTTGATGGTGCCTTTTGTTGCTGCTTACATCGCTTATGCTTGGCGCGCCCTTAACAGACAAAAAGTAACTGAAGCCGAAATAAAATCAGGTGATCATGCTTATTAAATAATTAAATACTATCATAAATTATGTACTGGAAAGAGATTTTGCATTTTCTGAGCCTTCCGCTGTTAGTTGTTGTAACCTACAGGATCATTCTGTTCTATTTGAAAAAGCTAGATCGAAGAATAGGTGAAATTAATAACGAATAATCCTGAAATTCAATAGATCAATCTTAACACTTTATCAATCGTACTGGTGAAAAAGGATTGAGATAGGTATTTAGGAAAATAGTGTATTTTTGTTCGGTTTTATAAAATCTATAAATATGAAAAATGTTCTACTTCTTTTTGTGGTTGCCATTATGTTCATGGCGAAAACTGGCTATTGTCAGGATTACAAATCACTCAGTGATGAGGATTTTGCCAATACTCCTTACTGGGTTGAAATGATGACTGATGAATCGGTAAATTTCTTTGATGTTCAACGTGCTTTTGAGCTTTACTGGAAAGATCGTGAAGTTACAAGATCTTCGGGTTGGAAGCCATTTAAAAGATGGGAATATTTGATGATGTCAAGAGTGAATGCTGATGGCACACGCTTGCCCGAAGACCATAATCTGAAAGCATTTGAGGCTTATAAAGCGGCCAATCCGCCACATCGCTTTTATTCAGGTAACTGGTCTAACCTTGGTCCTTTTTTGATACCAGGAAGTAAAGGTTACAACGGCCTTGGCCGAATCAATGCAATAGAGTTTCATCCTACCGACCCAAACACAATATATATTGGCGCTCCTTCAGGTGGATTATGGGTTTCGCATGATAGCGGTGAAACTTGGTACACCGAAACAGACGTTTTGCCTACCTTAGGAGTTTCAGCAATTTTGGTAGATCATCAGGAGCCTTCGGTGATGTATATTGGAACCGGCGACCGTGACGCTGGAGATGCGCCAGGTGTAGGTGTTATGAAAAGTTTTGATGAAGGCCATACATGGCAAATTTATAATAATGGAATGGGAAACGTTAAAGTTGGCCGAATGATAATGCACCCGCAGAATAATCAGATAATATTAGCGGCAGCAAATTCAGGAATTTATAAAAGTATAAATGGCGGAAATAATTGGCAACTGAAGAAAAATGGTGATTTCAGAGAGATAGTCTATAAAACCGACGATCCTAATATAGTATATGCATCTGCATCAGGAAGGTTTTATCGCTCAATTGATGGAGGGGAGAGTTTTGATATGATTTCATCCGGACTGCCTGGTGGAGCGAGAGCTGTGATTGGAGTTACTCCGGCAAATCCTCAATTAGTCTATTTCGTTTTAACAAATAGCGATACTTTCAAAGGCCTCTATGTTTCGGTAGATGCCGGCGCCAATTTTACCGTACGCGCTACTTCACCCAACTTAATGGGCTATGATTGTAATGGTGGTAGTGGTGGGCAGGCATGGTACAATCTTGATGTTGCCGTAGATCCTTTCGACGATAAAGTGATTTTTGTTGGTGGGGTAAATAGTTATAAATCAAGTGATGGCGGCTATACATGGCAGATCAGTTCGCACTGGTGGGGCGATTGTAATGTTCCGGCTGTACATGCTGATTTGCATGTGTTTGAATATAGTCCACATGATGGAAAGTTATATGCAGGTAATGATGGAGGCTTATACTGGACGGCAGATGGAGGAACTAACTGGACTGAGATTTCTGATGGCCTGGCAATTAGTCAGGCATACAAGATAGGACAGAGCCCCACAGTGAAAGATAAGGTAATTAATGGATATCAGGACAACGGAACAGCAACCTACCTTGGAACATCAAACTGGATACCTATAATAGGCGGAGATGGAATGGAATGCGAAGTGGATCACGAAAATCATATCTACAGCTACGGAACACTTTATTATGGCTCTATCTACAGGATTTTAAATAATACAAATGCATATAAAATTGCTGGAAATGGATCATACGGTATAAACGAATCAGGTGGTTGGGTAACACCTTTCTTGTTACACAAAGGCGATGCAAAAAAGATGTTTGTAGGTTATAAAAATATTTGGCGAGGAAGTAACATCAGAACCAATAATCCTACTTGGGAGAAAATATCAAATAGTTTAGCGGGAAGTAATAGCTCCAATATGCGTGAATTAGAACAGTCGCCCGCTAACTATGATATACTTTATGCTGCACGTGCAGACAGGAAATTGTTCAGATGCGATAATGTAAACGGATCAAATCCTGTGTGGACTGACCTGACACAGTTTTTGCCCGATAATATTTTGATCAATGATCTGGAAGCTCACCCTACAGATGAAAATATTGTTTATATGGCTATGGGTAGCAGGGCATACAAATCATCCGATAAGGGAAAATCATGGACAGACATAACCGGCTCTCTTCCAACAGTATCGTTAAATAGCCTGGCATATTATAAAATCAGCCATGAAGGATTATATGCAGGCACTGATCTGGGAATTTTTTATCGCGATAATTTTCTTGACGACTGGATTTTGTATAGCGACGGCTTCCCTTTTAGTGGGCGTGTTACCGAGGTTGAGATTTTTCACGATCCAGCAAATCCTGAAAATGATGTTATTAGAGCCGGCACTTACGGGCGGGGATTATGGGAATCCGATATGTTTTATGATACTCCGGTAGCCGATTTCACAGCCGATCAAACATTGATCCCGCCATTCTGCGAGTTGAATTTTACTGATCTATCAGCAGGAGTACCTACCGGATGGAACTGGACGTTCGAGGGAGCTAATCCTTCAAATTCAAACCAGAAAAATCCTACTGGTATAACTTATGCTGAACCAGGAACATTTAAAGTTACATTGGTAGTTACAAACAAAGCCGGAACTTCTGAAATGGTAAAAGAGGATTACATTACTGTAAGCGACCAGCTTATGCCTGTACCAGACTTTTCAGTTGATAATACTACCGCATGTTCAAATTCTGTTATCCATTTTAATAACCTCTCTCAATACTGCCCAACATCCTTTGTTTGGAGTTTTTCGCCCGATAATGTTATCTATCTGAATGGGACAAATTGGAATAGCCCCGAACCTGTAGTTCGTTTTACCGAATCTGGCCAATATTCCGTTTCGTTAACAGTACAAAACAGTAATGGTACTGCAACTGTTAATCGTGAAAACTACATACTTGTTGGTGGATATACCATGCCGTTTTACGAGTCATTTGAAGAGGGTTTTACACGTGGTTGGACATTAGAAAACCCCGATCTCCGTAAAACCTGGCAAATTATTGAACCGGATTACACTCCAAGCGGCCTCAATGCAGCATTTATGAATCATTTTGATTACTATTTTATGTTTGAAAGGGATCGTTTGATATCGCCTCCACTAAATCTCAGCGGTGTTACCGAAGCTTTACTCAACTTCAAACATGCTTATGCACAGAGATTCTCTCAAGTAGATTCATTGTTGGTAAAGATCTCTATTGATTGCGGTAACACATGGCAAACAATTTATGCCAACGGGCCCGATGGTAATGGCGGATTTGAAACTTCCCTGCCAACCTCTCTCTACTTCAATCCAGCTACCGAGGATGATTGGTGTGGGGGCGGTTATGGAGCAGATTGTATCAGCCTCAATATCTCGCAATATTGTAATATGCCGGACGTGAAAATTATGTTCGAAGCATTTAACCGTATTGGTAATAATCTTTATATTGATGATGTTTCTGTGGAAGTATTGACTTCCATTAATGAGAAATCCAGTCGGCCCGAGAGCTTTAATATTTATCCAAACCCTGCAAAGGATGAAATAAACGTACGATTTTTTACTGCTGAATCCGAATTGGATATTTCAATTTATTCTATTAGTGGAACAGAAATGATCGCAGAAAAAGTGAAAAACATTAAGTCCGGGGAATCCGTCATTTTAAAAACAGATAAATTGGCGCCGGGAGCCTATTTTGTAAAAGTTAAAGGAATAACAATATCAGATTCTAAATTGTTAATAATCAAGTAAATATTTAAATTAAGCTTGTTTAGTAGAATAGTATTGGCTAATGAATTTTTAATTAATAGGAGGACTTTTTTATTTCATTTTCAAAATTTCTTTGCACATGAACCTGCTCGGAAAATACTCTTTTAGCAGCTTGGGCATTTATGTTTTGATTTAGTAAATTGTAGAGAATCAACTTACTAAGCTGGATAAAATTGGATTAATATGTTAAATATTTAAAAAAAAATCAAATTTTCTTTATTCAAAACAAAATTATATTTATTATTGCAATTAATTTCAGTTTTTTATTAATTAATCATCTTGTTTAAAATAGAAATATTATTTTTGCAGTCAAAATAATTTAGAACCTTATTAATCACATTAATTTGAAATAATTTAACAAACTACTAATTTAAATCATAAATCATGAAAACTTTTACAAAAATGCTTTTTATGGCGTTGATTCTTACCATTTCAACAACTCTTTTTGCACAAAAAAAGTATTCACAGTTTTGTTGGTAATTCAGCGCCTGATAAAATGGAAATGACCCGTCAGGTATTAGGCTATAATAATGTAACCGTACCGCTTACCCCCGAAGGAATGACAAGGGCTGTAGGCGATGATTGCACCAATCCTATTGTGATAAGTACGCTTCCTTTCTACGATGAAAACCAAACCACTATTGGTAGAGGAAATACTTATGATGAGACTTGTCTTAATGATTATGATAGTGGTGAAGATATCATTTATCGTTTGGAGATTGCATCATCAGTTACAATTAATGTGCACCTTGATCCACTAGGTACAGGCTATACCGGCATGGCGCTCTCCGATGGTTGCCCGCTCTCTTCCCTTTGTCTTGCCATGAGTTATGACCTTTCTGGTAACCAAGAGCCACATAGTTTTACAGTATCTCTTGACCCTGGTGTCTATTATATAATGGTGGATACTTGGGCATATCCGGATAATATTGAGGCTTTTAATCTCTTAATCACCGAGGTGGAAACTGTACCGAACGATTTTTGCGAAAGTGCAATAGAAATTGGCGAAGTTATTAATTATCCTTTTTCAACTATTTACGCAACCGATGATCCATCTGGGGAAACCGATGGTCCGGAAATATGGTTTAATTATAAAGCCGGTTTTACAGGCTATGCGGTAATTGACCTTTGCGGAAGTGATTACGATACTCATCTTATTGTTTGGGATGGCGTTGATTGCCCACCTGCTACCATGATTAAAGATGTAGATGATGGTTGTGGTTATTCTGGATTACAATCAAAAGGGATAATAGAAGTAGTCGAAGGCAACATTTATAAATTAGAAATAGGTGGCTTTTCAGGTGATACTGGCGATGGTTTGCTTTCAATTTATGAATATGAGGAGTGCAATTTAGAATGCCCACCACTTGGTATTGATGAAAATGAACCTTGCGGAGAGGATATCAACGGTGGCTGTAACATGGTTACACCTGCATTCACTAACGTTAGCAATGGTAACATAATTTGCGGTAATCTTTGGAGTGAATTCGGAATACGTGATACCGATTGGTTTGAGGTTAAACTTAATGGACCAGGAAGCATTAAAATGATAGTAACTGCTGAAGAGACTTTAATATTTGGCCTCGCAGGTCAGAATGTTTTAGGTGTCCCTGGCTGTGAAAATAACACTGGTTTTCTCTCCAATTATAAGGTATTGTCTCCTTGCCAAGAAGATTCTATTTGGGTAATTAATTTACCAAAGGGTACTTATTACCTGTTTGCTGCTCCGATAGATTATGACCTCCATTGTCCAGGATTCAGCTATCAAGCCGAATTTGAAATTATAGAGTTGCCCAGCGGATTTATTAAAGGAGATGTGATCGCAAGTGATTCAGGTCTTCCGTTAGAAGGAGTAAAGATTACTGCTGGAGAAGCTGTTACTTACACACAATCACTTGGTAATTACATCCTTGAGCTGCCTGTTGGAACATATACCGTAGAAGCTAATGGATTCGCAATAGCATATAGCGCTGTAACAAAGTCGGATATTAATGTTGTGTTGGATGATTTTACAACAGTAAATTTTATACTTGACCCACTGGATGCCCCCGAGCTTTTGACCGCAGTTCCAGGAATCGAACAGGTTGAGCTGACATGGGCTGAAATAGGAGCAAAAACCGATGGAAGTAAAATAGTGATGGGCGACATCTTTTCGAAGAATGATTATATACCCGGGACCACAATGAACCTTGATTTTGTATTGTCAATTTACTCGCCAGATTTTGAGTGGGGAGAATATGCAGAGTTGGTATTTCCTGAAGAATTCGAAATTGAATCTGTTGGCGATCTTAATGGAGTTTCTGGTGTAATTGATGGGCAAAAGGTTTCATGGAACGGTGTCTTTTATGATTCAGACACACCACAGGAGATTGATTTTTATGTTCAGGTTAATGTGTCTGGAGATGCAACAGGTCCGTTGGTATTGTTATACCGAGTTGAAGGTGATGGTTACGGTTTAGATCCTCATTTCTTCGAAGGCCCTGTAACGGTATATGAAAAGAATGGCGATTATGTTCCTACTTTTAATGTTTACCGTCGCAAGATTATCCCTGGAACCCCCACTTATTTTATACCGATTTGTTATGGAGTAATAGGTAACTATTATTTTGACGAAATATTCCTTGGTGGCGATGAGTGGTGCTATTATGTAACGCAAATTATGCCTGATAAATCAGAATCTCCGGCATCAAATGTTCTATGTGCTACTCCTTTGATTAGGCCTGGTTCAATGTGTGAACATGCTATTGATTACGGTGAAGTAAACAGCTCTGCTATGAATGAGTCTCTTGTTCGTGAAACTGATGTGCGCTGGTTTGAGTTTGATGTACCTTATACTATGGATATCGCCGTTAGACTTTACAATACAAACTTTGATGCTGATGTTATATTATATTCCGATTGCGATGGTACATTATTAGAAGACTCAGATTTTTGTGGTGGAGCTGAATACGATATTGAAAAAATATACTCATTATTGCCCGGAGGCACATATTACGCAATGGTTTTTGGTAACGAGGAAGAGTTTGGCGATTTTGAGATTTTCATAACACAAGTTCAGGTGTTTACAATTAGAGAAGGATGGAGTGGAATATCCACATACATGAATCCTTCCGGCGACCTGAATATAGCTAGTCAATTAGCCTGTTTCGAAGAAAATATGATAATTACTATCCGTCCGACTCCGTATGGTATTTGGTGGCCTTCACAGAATATTAACACATTAGGCGATTTTTCCAGCATGATTGGTTATAAATCAAAAATGGAAATTGAAATGACTACAGTAATTTACGGAACAGAAAATCCTGACAAAACTGTTGTCCTTCCTGCCAATGCAAGCTATTTGCCAGTGAGAGTAACGGCGCCAACCTCTACTGATGATCTGAAAAATCAACTCGAAGGAAAGTTATTGATCCTTTTTGATATGTACGATCCTACCGCAGTGATATGGCCTGATGGAGGTCTCGATAATCTTGAGTATCTTGTGCCTGACCATGCATACATGATTAATATGTTTGTGCCTGCTGAATATACCTATCCAATGCCATCCACAGCGCCAGCTCCTAACTTCGTTCAGCCGCCGGCGAGAGTGAAATTAGAAGTTTGGAATGAGGTAATAAATACCGGACAACCACATTTCCTTTCACTTCACGTAGATGCCCTTGCCTCTCTGGAATTGGGAGATTACATCGGTGTGTTTAACAGCGAAGGTTTGTGTGTAGGAATGGTAGAGTATACATCAAATGAGAACAATCACTTTATTGCTGCTTTCGGCAACGATGAATATACTGAGGAAAAAGATGGATTAGATGATGGAGAACTAATGATTTTCAAGGTTTACAGACCATCCAATGGACTTGTCTATGCACTTGAGGTAACTTATAGCGATAAAATGCCTGATGTTGATGGGTTGTATAAATTATATGGAATGTCGATGATTACAGGAATGAAATTAGGCCCAACCGCTATTGGCGAAGAGCAATTTAACTCTTTGAGGATTTATCCGAATCCTACCACAGGGTTGTTTAACATTTCTGGATTAGAAGGCGATTTTGAGGTAATAATTACCAATGCTCAAGGCCAACAGATCATGAGTTTAGAGTTGAATGGTCAAACTACTCTTGATTTAACAACACAGCCAAAAGGTGTTTACTTTATTAGATTTACAAACGAAAATATTTCAAAAATTACAAAAATTGTAATTAAATAATATCTGTTGTCTTTTGGTATTTGAAAGCCCGCGTTCTATGTTTTAGAGCGGGCTTTTTCATAAAATATCATATTGTTAAATGAATGATGAACTTATTCTTTTCTAAAGAAATTTCACCGCCACTTTTTACTTTTAATCCCGAAGAGTCCCGACATATCGTTAAAGTATTGAGGTTAACCAAACACCATCGGATTTCTATTACTGATGGCGCCGGTAGGCTATATTCAGGAAAAATTATTGATGACAACATTAAAAAATGTATCGTTGAATTAGACGATACGGTAGTTTTAGAACAGAAAAAAGATTATAAGTTGCATATAGCAATAGCCTTGACCAAGAACCTTTCACGTATCGAATGGTTTGTTGAAAAGGCTGTTGAAGTTGGGATTGACGAAATTACGCCAATGTTGTGCCGCCACTCCGAAAGGATTCATTTTAAAGCTGACAGACTTGAAAAGATCGCTATTGCTGCTGTTAAACAGTCGCAGCAATTATGGCTTCCTACTATCAACGAATTGACCTCATTTGATGAAATAGTAACTAAGACCCCATCGGGCGAAGGTTATATAGCTTTTGTTGATAGCGCTTCAAGCGGCTCCTTTTTAAAGTCAGTCTATTCACCAGGCCGAAATGCGACAATACTGATAGGACCGGAGGGGGATTTTTCTGAGGAAGAGATCTCTTTAGCTTTAAAGAAAGGCTTTACTTCAATAAGCCTTGGAAAAAATCGTTTAAGAACCGAAACAGCAGCGCTCTTTGCCTGTTTTTCATTTAATCTTTTAAATCAGTAAACAAAATATGATTTTAAAAAAGCATCTTTTAATTTTTGTTTTGTCAATAAGTTTTCTTGCTGCCAACAGTCAGGTCGCTTCGGTTCAGATTGCTCTTTTAAAATATCGTGGCGGGGGCGACTGGTATGCCAACCCCACTTCATTGCCTAACTTGATTGAGTTTTGTAACCGAAACCTTAGAACCAACATCAATCCAATACCGGCAACAGTTGAGGTTGGAAGCCCCGATATTTTTAATTATCCATTTTTACATATGACCGGACATGGAAATGTTGTGTTCTCTCCGCAGGAAGCTAAGAACCTTCGTGATTATCTTCTGGCCGGCGGATTTTTACATATAGATGATAACTATGGAATGGATAAATACATAAGGCCGCAATTGCTAAAGGTGTTTCCTGAACTGGAACTTATTGAGCTGCCATTTTCGCATCCTATTTATCATCAAAGATATAAATTCAACGACGGCGTTCCTAAAATTCATGAACACGATGGTAAACCTTCACAAGGATTCGGATTGTTTTGGGAGGGCAGGATGATATTATATTACACTTACGAAACAGACCTTGGCGATGGTTGGGAAGATCAGCGTGTTCATGGCGATTCGGAAGAAGTAAGACTCAAAGCGCTGCAAATGGGAGCCAATATCATTCAATATGTTTTTGATAGGTAGCCTATGGCTGGCAATTTATGAATTAACCTCCTTATTGGTACTAAACTTTGCTTTGTTTTAAAGTATTAATCTACCAACTGCCAAATTTCTTGGATAACTCTTCGCGAGTTATCGTTTCGTAACCTTCAGGGGGAGTAAAAGCCGAATCCTTGATTTTCATGCTGGAAACTTCAATGGCAGTAAATTTCATGTTCATATTATTGCCGGCATCCATTTCATATTCCATTAATAGGCCATGAAGATTTTTATAAATGGGATTATTAAAATTGAAGTTTTCGTGTAGTTTTAATTCATCAGTAAACCATGCAAAACCGACTTCTTTTTGCTCACCATCGGCATCTGTCTCTTTAAGTATAACCTTCTTGCATTTGTAACCTGCAATAACTTTTGAATCATCGGTTATTTCTATGGAGTAGTCATCTTCAAGCCATTGATCAGTAAGTTCTTCGTATGATTCTTTTACAGCCAAT
>JGI24502J29692_10010096_pt1 | contig 13145 bp, 6 predicted proteins | sample BioPla3RNA1_FD_29692 | JGI IMG/M metagenome (IMG submission 29692)
CAAAACTCGCTTTCTATTCAAGCAAAAGTTGGAGAATTATATGAATGGATAGATAACTATATAATTTATATTACGACAGATGAAGATGTAATAAATATTGTAAATGGGCAAACATATACAATTGGTGCTGCATTAGTTAATACAACACAAACTGGAATGTTTTCATGGTCGATTGATAAAGGTAATGATATTATTGATATAATAGGACTTGCAAGTGGTACGTGTACAATTACTACAAAAGAACCAGGACAAGCTATTATAAAAGTTACAAATACATTGTGTCCAGATATGGAAAAAGAATTTTTAATTAATGTGGGAAATACTGAAGAAGAATTAAAAGGATTTAAATATCTTACAACAAAACAAAATGTTGTAACAATTGCAAAAGGTAGTACTGCTTCTGTTTCTGTTGATATAAAAAATTCTGATAATCCTGTAGTAAATGGCTATACATGGAGAAGTCAAAACAATACTATTGCTTCTGTTACTGGCTCAAGTAATGTTGCTGTTATAAAAGGTGAAAAAGAGGGAACAGTTAAAATTGAAATTGAAAATCCTAGTAACTGTTTATATCCTTTAGAAATTATTTGTAATATTGTAGATCCAATTGTTTCTGCAAATGACCCCTATATTGCATGTAATAGCATTGTAACAACAACAGTAGGAAAAGAAGATGCACTTATTGTAGCACAATTAATAGGTGGAAACGAAATTGATACTTCCAATTTTTCTTGGTCAATACAAGATTCTTCTATTGCACGATTATATGCATCAAATGATACAGCTCAAATTAAAGCTCTAAAAGAAGGTGTTACACAAGTTATTATAACGCATCCAAAAGCTGCAACTCCTCGATCTGTTTTAATTATAGTAAATCAAGAAATTAAAACAGATTGTTATATTAATATTCCAGAAAGTATTATTCGTCTTTCTCCTACAGGAGATGCAAAAACTCTTTCTGCAAATTTAATTAATGGAAATGCAAATGATGTCTATGATTTTAAATGGTGGGCTGATGATTATTCTTTAATTAATATGGACTATTCAGGTTCTTCTTGCTTAGTAGAACCATTACGAGCTGGTACGGTTACTATACATGTATCACACCCTAAAGCAATGCAGCAAAAAGATATAATTATTTATATTAGTAATTATTCAGATTTTTCTTTTTCTAAAACAAATATAACACTTGAAACAGGAAAACAAACATTTATTAATATGGAAACTCCAGCGACTTATTTTGATGCACTTGTTTCATACTCATCAAGCGATCCAAATCTATGTAATGCAGAAGGAAACACTTCCGTATGTATTCTTTCTCCTGGAACACTTCCAAATGGTGTAAATTCAGCTAAATGTACTATTACTGCAAAATTATTAACTAAAAGTGGTACTGTACAAGCAACTGCTGAATTATTAGTTGTTATTACTAAAAAAGATGAAACAAAACCATATATTGCTCTCATTAATCCTAACACAACAATAATAACAATGAATAAAGGTGAAAAAAGAAGTTTTATTAGTGAATTAAAAGGAAATACAATTGTTGATACTTCTTCTAATGGTTTAAATTGGAGTATTAATAAAGATAATGGTAAAATTGCTCAATTTAATGGACCTTCAAGTGGAAAAACAATACAACTTGAAGCACTTGTTTCAGGAAAAACAACTATTACTATAACTCATTCCGAAGCACAAAACCCATTAACTATATATTTAATTGTACTTGGAGAAGAGGACCCAACAATTAATCTTAATTATGATATTTTACCTATATATATAGGTGAAGATACCATTACATTATCAGCTAAAGTACAAAATGATAAAGGAGAAGAAATAAACTGGACAGTAGATGGAAATAAAGATGATGAATTATTTTCATTTACTACAAAAGATAAAAATGCGTTTATTTATGCCAAAAAACCTGGGAAAGCAACTATTACTGCTTCTCTTCCATCAGGCTCAACTGATACCTGTGAAATAGAAATAAAAGAAAATGAAAAAATACAATTTTTTGTATATGATGATGAACAAACACAATCAAATAAAAAATATATTAAAACATTACAATTATATCCAGGAGAAACAAAGCCATTACACTGGGAAGCAATACCTGAAAAAGATCCAATAATTGACTGGTATCGTTCAGATAATTCATATTTTTCAATTGATACTCAAAATGCAGGATATGGTAAAACGTGGAAAAGTTCAGAAAATATAACATATACATATCCAGATAATATAGGAACAATTATTGTTACTGGTGCAACCAAAGAAGGTGGAGCAACACTTAAAGCAAAAACAAATTCTAATATGGAAGATTCTGTTTTCATAAACAATTCTTATGGGTATTTATTAAAAACAAGCAAAACAATTGTAAGTGCAACTCCACAAGCAGTATCTAATGATAAAAGTATATTATATATAGATTATGAAATTCGACCAGCACCTTCTCATTTAATTATAACATTACTAGGAGACGTAGAAACAGAAAATTTATTTATAAGTAATTCAAATGCTTCTTATGATGCTTCGCAAAAACAATATATAATTACACAACATGATATTATAGACACTGAAACAGGAATTGCAAAAGGAACATTAAAGTTTGAAATAAAAGGAGAAGTAAACGGAGAGGTAGAAATTAAAGGTAGAAACGAAAATATTATTTCTACTGGTGGAGTAACACCTGTTCCACAAGAATTTGGTACTTCAAAACTATTATATAAAATTTATTATACACAACATACATTTAAAGCAGAAATTAAACAAAAAGTACCTTTTTTAAATAATGAAATATATCCTGTTACAGAGCAAAATACTTACTACTCTTCATATAATAGCAATAATATATTTGTTTTAGGTGATGGTGAATATATAAGTGGAAATATACTCGTAGACCAAACAAACAAAGCCTTTGTAAATGTGCCAATTAAAGCCATATGTTTTAAACCAGAACCTAATAATAAAACTGATGGGCATGGTAATAAACAGGCTGGTCTGGTAAAAGCAAGGGGAGCTGATGTAGAAGGAATAAACACACAATCATTTTATTTATATCATGAATTAGATTACGGATTAATACTATATAAGAAAAATGGACAAGACAAAAAGTCAGGTATATTTTATGGCTATAAAAAAAATGATGAAGCAGCATATCCTGAAAATTATAATGAAACAGTAAAAGAAAATTCTTATGTAGGATCATTAGAAATTGACTATTACAGTTTTTATGCTAAAAAATATCAAACATATAAAATACCTGTATATGTAGAAGTAAGAAATGTTCCTTGTTCTATAAATACAAACTATAAAAGAGCTGATGCTTATTAAAGGAGATAAAAGATGAAAAAAAACGTACTTAGTATATTACTTATATTGATACTATTGCTTATAGTTTCATGTAATTTTTTTAAATCAATTGTAGACCCAAAGGAAGAAGAAGTTTCTCTTTTGTTTTCTAAAACAAAATTATTTCTTTCTGTTGGTGAAATGGATTTACTTGAATTAAAATCTTTTAAAAACCAAAATGAAAAAAAAGTAACATGGGAATATGACACTTCTTTTATTTCTGCAAAAACAGATAATTATGGAGCTATTATAACACCTTTAAAGCCTGGAAATACAACAATTACAGCTAAGGTGGGATCTTCTACTACTTCTTGTGTTATTACTATTGCTGCTTCTAATTACACACCATCTATTTCTAACCCATATGTATACGCATCAACTGATTTGGTGGAATTAAAACCAAGTGAAACAGTTAAAATTTCAGGTAGTCTTTTCGGTGGAACACCTGCTGATAATACAAGTTTTAAGTGGACAATAGATAAACCTTCTATAGCATCAATTGCAACAGAAGGTAACTATTGTTGGATAACTGGTATGACAGAAGGATTTGCACGTCTTACCTTATCTCACTCAAAAGCACCCTATACATATTCAACACTTATTTCCGTTTCAAATGATGGTACTGTTATGCCATATATTACATCTACTCAAAATATACTTACTATAAATAAAAGTGAAAAAGAAACAGATGAAATTCAAGTACAATTAAAAAACCCTTTAACTGAAGGATTTTTAAGTGATTTTATATTTAAAACTGTTAATGAAAAAGGTGAAGTTTTAACAAATGCACCAGTATTAATTACGTCTGTAAATGGAGATATTGCACAAGTAACAGCAATTGAAAGTGGTATATGTTATATACGAATTACACACCCAGAAGCACTGTATCCATTAGATATATTAGTAAGAGTTATAGAAAATGCTGAAATTGCATATATAGAACCAAGTGAAACGATGATAACAGTGAATGATAAAAAAACGGAATATATTTCACTTTCAGTATTAAATACAACGGAAGAAATAAACCCTTCTTTATTTACATGGCGATTTTCTGATTTTGCAAATCAATATATAGATTATACCATAGTAAATGGAAAAGATGAAAATACAGGAAATGGAATATATATAAAAGGAATTAAAACAGGTAGTGTAAAATTATATGTTTCGTATCCTGGATTAGAAGAGCGAACAATAGTCGTACTTGTTAGAGATATTGCAACAGAAGCAAAAGATGTAACTACATATATTACTACAAGTCAGAATTATATAAAATTAAAACCACAAGATGAAACAACAATTTCTATTATATTAAAAAATTGTAAAGCAAATGATATAAAAGATTTACATTGGGATATAATACAAGATCCCGAAATAGAAGGGAAAGAAGTCATTTCATGGATTAGTGGAAATGGCACTTCAAAGTCAACCTTTTTATCTCGTGCAATTATTAGTGATTATAATGAAAATGCAACTGGATTAATAAAAGCACTTTCTCCTGGTAAAGCATATATAGATGTAAGTCATCCAAAAGCTGTATATAAAACACGTATTACTATTACAGTAACAAATGAAATTACAACAATAGAAAAACCCTATCTTTCTCTTACAACAAGTCCTCTATATACAATTCAAAATGGTGAAACACAAACAGTATATGTATCATTAAATGGCATAAATGCACATGAATCTGATATTGTATGGTCTGTAGAAGAAGGACCTATAACACTATCTAGCAATGGTACTACGGCTGTAATTTCTGCACCACCACAAGAAAGTGGTGCTTCTAAAAATACTGTAAAAGCATCAATTGCTGATTCTTCTGTTTTCTTTTCAATACTAACGTATGATACTTTAGAAGAATTACAAGAAATGCAAAAACCATTTATATATACTTTAAATCCACAGTATACATTGTTTCCTAATAAACCTATTAATCTATATATAGAAACAGAATTTATAGAAGATTTTTCATTTCTTTCATGGTCTGTTATTAAAGGAAATGATAATGTTTCTTTAGAAAATAATGAAAACAATAATTCTATTACAATTCACCCAATGGCTCTAGGAGAAGTACAAATTAAAGCTTCTTATCCTCAATGTGATGACGTTATTTTTACTATACTAATTGTAAATCCAGAAATAGAAAACCCTACAGAAAGTGTTTATTTATCTACAAATCAAAATGTACTTCATTTTGAAGAAGAAAATCAAAGTAACCCTATTTATATAACTGCATATAACCTTTCTCTTGCTTCTCAAAATGATATTCAATGGCATATTGACAATCCTCATTTTGATATAGCAGCTAATGGAGCAAGCGCACTTATAACTTGTAATAAACTAAATGAAAATGCACTTTTAACAGTAACACACTCATTAAGTGAAAATGAATTAAAAATATATATTATAAGTGGTAGTCAATTCGTATATGAAAATGAAAATGTTGCAATTATTACTACAGATAAAGATATAATACAACTAAAAACAACCGATACCGATGCTACTTTGTATGCTTCTTTACACTATACTGAAAAAGATGAAGAGTATACAAAAAACTTCTCTTTTATATCTTCTGATGAATCAATTGCTTCTGTTTCTTTTGTAAACTATTCAAATTATTGTTATATTACTCCTAAAAATCCAGGAACATGCAAAATTGTAATTACTCATCCAGATTCTTTATTTGAGAAAGAAGTTATAATAACCGTACAAAGGAAAGGAGATGGTACACATATACCGTATATTACAACACAAAAAAACATTCTAACTATTGTACAAGGAGAATATGAAACTGCTACTGTTGAATTAAAAAATTCAGAACAATTTAATAACGCATTATGGAAATGGACAAGTAGTAATGAACGTATTGTTTCCATTGTTGCAAATAACGGATCATCTGCAATGCTTTCTGCAAACGGACCAGGAGTTGCAACACTTACTATTACACACGATGAATGTGAATATCCTCTTTCCATTGTAGTAACAGTATTAGATAAATCAATTATTACGCAAAAACCATATATAGAAGTAACTGATTCAATTATTACAATTAAGAAAGGAACAAGTGAAACAATAACTGCAAAAATGATGGGTACAAAAGATGAAAGTGATAATAATTTTTTTAGATTTTCATCTTCTTCTTCAAGCATTGCATTTGTAACCTCTTCATCTTCTTCTGCAAGTATTTATGGTAATCAAACAGGTATGACATATATAACCGTAACAAATACAAAACATAATGCTTCATATTCAAAAACAGTATTAGTTATTGTAGAAGATACTATAGTAGATGATGTATATATAAAACCTTCGACCAATATTATAAAAATTAACCCTAATGATTTAAAAACTTCTCAAATAAAAGCACAATTAATAGGTGGAAATGAAACTGATGGGAAAGATTTTATTTGGTGGGCTGATGATTATACACTTATTGGTATAAATGCTTTAGCTGATACTTGTGCTATTCAGGCAACAGGCAAAACAGGTATGACTAAAATACATATTAAACATGCAAAAGCAAAAAAAGAAGCAACCATTATTGTTTATATATCTCAATATGATACATTCTCCTTCTCTCAATCTTCACTTTCTCTTTCTTCTGAAAAACTCTATTTTATTCCTATGGAATTACCACCTATGGATGATAAGGTGAAAGTATCGTATGAATCTGATAATCCTGATATATGTATAATAGAAGGAAGTTCACAAGTGGCATGGCTTTGTGGACTTGATTTTGGCACTACTACTGTAAGAGCAAAATTGCTTTCTTCAGATGGTAGTATTATTGCAACTGATGAAATGCTTGTAACAGTAACTGTACCTGATATTACTTTACCTATTATTTCTCTTACTAATACTATTTTAAATGTTGAAATGGGAAGTAGTAAAACACTCACTGCTTTTATAAAAGGTAATAATATAGATGAAGATGAAAAATTTAATTTACAATGGAGTGTTAAAGGTGGTAAAAAAGGTCTTTCATTTTTAAATGAAACTCCTGACAAAAAAGCATACGGACCTGACTGTTATGTAACATTTAATGAAGCTAGTGAATATGTTATTACCGTAACGCATCCTGCAACAGGTGCTACTTCTGATATATATATAATAGTAGAAGATAAAGGAGAAGTATTAATTTCTCTTTCATCTTCACTTGAAACCGTATACTTAGATGATGGAAGTTTTACCCTTACTGCAATTTTAACAAATGCAAATAAAGAAGATTATAAAAATATAGAATGGTCAGCTATTAAAATTGGTGGGCAAAATGTCGTAAGTGTTAGCAAAACAAAAAGCGAAACGTGTACCGTTATGCCTATAACAACAGGACAAACTACAATTATTGCACGACTTCCTAATGGTAAATATGCAACCTGTATTGTGCTTGTAAAAGCAAGTGCAGAAATATTTCTTGATGTAGGAACTGTACATGTTATTCCAGGTTATACAGAAGTAATAAACTATAGAACAGTACCTGAAAATGCACATATAAATTGGTTTACACAAATGACACAAGATGGTGATATGACCAATCAAACAAACTTCTTTTCTATTGAAGATGATACAACACGAAAACAATTACGTATTACAGGTTTAATTGATTTTCCTGGAAAAGTTGCTGGTACTATTACTGCTATGATGACAGGTGTTGGTACTGCAAAAATGCCTAAAATTAATGTTGTTGTCGAATATAACGTATCTTTAGATATTGTAGATGAAAATTTAAATATTGTAACACAAATACAAAATGATATACCTGATACAAAAAATACAAAAGAAGTATCTGTATTATATTATCCATCTGATTTACATATAGACTTTTCTTTTCAACCTAAAAACGGAAGCAAAAAACTTATTTCTTGCGTAAAAGACGGAGCTTTTGATCATAGTCAATCAAATGTTGAATTGTTAAAAATAGGAACTGTTACAAAAAAAGTAATTATGCATGAAGGAGTTGAAAAAACACTTTTAACTGCTATTATAATACCATCTTCGGAAGGAGAAGGAACACTTTCAGTAAAAGGTACGCTTCCTAACGATACAAGTGGAAAATATGGCAAAGAGCAAAGCTTTTATTATACGTCTTATTATCAAGATTATGATGTAGAAATAGACTTTGATTTATTACCACAAGGTGCTTTTTCTGGGTATGATGAAAAAAATAAAACTATTATTTTAGGTGATGGAGAAGAAGTACCATTTACAGTACGTATTGCAAACGAAAACGCAAAAGGCACAATTAAAAGTGTAATATGGAGTCATGATACTACAGATACTGAAATTATGGGTACAATACAACCAATATATGATAGAAAAACTGCTGCTTCAAAATTGTTTACAAATAATCCTTATACATTAGCAGAATGGAGAGAAATTGGTAAAGGAGATGGTCAATATAAACCAAAAACATCATTTATATCTTTAAAAGATACAGCAATTAAAAATGGACAAACGCTTTGGACATTACGGCATAATTGGGATTATTATGTTGATGTACCTGAATTTGAAGGAGGAAGCTGGCAAGCACACTTTGAAAAAAACTATGAATTTATAGATGATCCCTTTGGGAAAATGAAAAGTGATGGCTTTGATACCTTTTTAGTCAACTATGAACCGTATATAATAGAAGGTGGAAAAGAAAAATATTTTATTCCTCATACAGGAAAACAAACAGCAACTGTTACGTGGTATACTGAAATAAGTGATACAGGCTGGATATATAGCTATACAGTAAAGGACTGGTGGGCTTATCACGATTATTATAATAGATATTATTATACTTCTTTGTTGGGAATTGTTAATGATAACTTTAATTCTGTTATATATGATTATATACCACCTTATAAAAAAACAAGTTTTAACAATACAACTATTGAATATAATTCTAATATTAAATATAAAAGAACTATTCCATATACTATTACTTTAACTGAAATTATAAATAATACTTTTTTTAGCCCTTTAACTGCTAAAAATAAAAATCCTATAAATAAAAATAATATTCCTTTTTCTATCAATAATCATACAGACACAAATTGGTTTAGAGGGACTTCTCGCTTTTGGGTGTACGAAATAAAAATAGCCCCATTTCTACCTTTAAAAATTAAACATTTACAATTTGATAGCTATCAGAAGAATCACGATGAAAACAATATTTATACTAATAAAGTAAGTACTGTTATATTTAAAGATTCAAAAAACAATATGATACTTGTACCTACTACATCAAAGGACATAACACCTTTTGATACTAAAAAAACAGGGAATATTGTAATTTCATATATCTTAGCTAATGAAACAGGCGAAAAACAAAAAACAGTTCCTGTTAAAATAAAGAAAAGAATGTGTGAAGCATATACAAATAATAATTGGAAAGATAAACCTGTAAATGGTTACTCTCGCTATACTATTTCAGATGATTTGTTTGATTCTTCTGTTATAACACAACCTATTCCAGGTGTTATGTTTGACGCACCTTCAAATATATATCAAGAAACTGTAGAACCTATTACAATACCATATAGTATTTACCCAAGTAGTAATTCAATTTTTATTACAATAAATAAAAATGCACCTCTTACAATTAACAATACACAAGTGTATTCAGAAACAAGCACAACTAAAACGCTAAAAATAAAAAACCATGAAAGTACTACAAATGGCGAAGCTTTTGGAACAATTGTTATAACACCGACAGATAACTGTGATGAAAATATACAACTTTCAAGTTCATACAATGATAAAACAACTTCTTTTAATCTTTCAGTTGATTTACCTATTTCCTTTATGGTAGAAAAAATTATTGCAACTCCTACTACAAACACAACAATACAAAGTACCCATTCGAAAATAAATGAAGAGCAAAAAATGATTATTATAGGAGATGGAGAAGAATTAAAAGGGAAAATACATATTACAAGTGAATATATACCTGAAAATATATTATATACTTATACTCCTTTGGTTACTGAAAATGAATTAAAAGAAAATTTGGGATCTGACTATGAAGAATATAAAGATATGTTTTTGAAAAAAGATGAATCTTTTGATAGTCAAATAAAAAATACTAAAAAAACGCAACAAGATTTAATTTCTGTTTCTTTTGAAGGAAATGAATTTACTATAACTCACTCAAGAGATTACGGTTATTTTGCATCTCTTTCTGGAATTATAGATTATTTTTATAAAAATGATAATTTCTCTCTTTCTGCTATAGACGAGCAAACACTTGTTTATGATACTGTATATGATATAGAATATGAAGAAATATTCGATGAAGAAGGAAATATTATTGAAGTAATTGAACATAAAACTGTAAATGAAGAAGAAACGTATAATAATATAATGGAAGCAAAAAAAGAAGCTTTACATAATTTAAAGAAAACCTATGCTTCTTATACGAATGTGCCACAATCAACATATCAAATGCCATATTATTATGAAGAAGGTGAAATAGTATATGAAGAAAATACTATTACAAAAACCCCAGTAGGAACACTTGAAATAAAATATGATGCAGGAAACGATGAGGAGGGAAATACTACACAAAATTCTATAGAATATGTTGTATGTGTAGAAATACGCAATGGACCTTGTGCAAGTACTTCACAATATGGCTATGAAGTACCTTATTCATATTATTCACAAATAAATGAATAATACACAAAATAACTATTGACAATGTTAAACATGTATTGTATATTTATAACATCATAAGACATAAGAGGTAAATGATGAGTGAAAAAATGTATACAATACATGAATTAACAGAAGGAGAATATGCTACAGATAATGAAATTATTTGTAACATTTCAATTGTAAACGGTGAAAAAAAATACGTATACTATAAACAGTATATAGAATGGGTATTAAAAGGTAAAAAAGAAAAGCTTTATACTGTTAGTGATATTGAAAATATGGAAATTGAAAATCTTATATATATTATAGGATATTCAGATGGTGCTGACACAGGTTATGTAGGCTATGACAATACGCCTTGTAATAGCCTAGATTATGCAATGCAGTTTTCTACACGACTTGAAGCAAAAAACAACCTAAATGCTTTACAAAGTGAGTGGAAAAGTAAATTAAGTATAATAGAAGTACCAAAGGAGTAATAAATGGATGTATATATTGGTTTTAGGGTAGACCTAAAAATCAAAGAAGAGTTACAAAAAATAGCTGCCAAAAGAGAGCGAAGTCTTTCTTTTGTCGCAAGAAAAATGATTGAAGAAAAAATAAAAGAATTAAAGGAGAACCCTAATGAAAACAATCACAAAGACAATTAAATGGACATGCTTATATTTACTTTTTTTACTTACATTTTTGTTAATATTGGGAATATTACATATCCTATAAATATTGAAACAGATATTTTTCAAGGTACAAAAAAACCTGGAATAGATTAAATGAATTAAAGGAGAACCCTAATGAAAACAATCACAAAGACAATTAAATGGACATGCTTATTTTTACTTACATTTTTGCTTTTATCCTGTGATCAACCAACAAATACAAACCTTGAGCCAACAGATGAACCAAATACAGACCCACAACCTTATAGATCTACACAAGAAGATAGGGAAATATATGAAGCCTTACTCGGAAAATGGCAANNAGCTAAATATGGATCCGAATAAAACTCCAAGTTTATTTATTGATCCTGATGGTGTAACAATTGAATTTAAGTCTAATTCTGTTGTTATAGATGACACACCGTATTCTATAAATATTGAAACAGATATTTTTAGAGGGGGAGAAAAACCTGGAATAGATTATTCTATTCATAAAGGTTTAAATAGTAAAGATCATTTTTATATTCAAGTTGATAAAAATGAAGGTAAATATATAAGATTTGATTATGATAAAAACGAAATATATAGCGCAAAACAATCTATTAATGATGACTTTATAGAAACTCTTGATTTATACTGTATATATAGCAGAATAATTAATAATACATATAATTGTGATTGGTATGTTGATAACTCTTATTTTATCTACATAGGACCAAGTGATGATTCTAACTCTGAAAACCCTACTAATCCCTCTGAAATAATTGGAACATATAGGTTTACTACTGCAGGTGCTGGACAAATTAATGGCTCGATAACACTTAATGAAGATAATTCATGGGATTTTACAGGAAAAGACAGTGCTATAACAGATAGAACATATTCAATAAATGGCAATAAAATAACATTTTATTGGACTTCAAGTGGATATACAACTGAAGAAACATTTACTGTTACTGCAAATGGTTCTGAAAGCGTATGGGATAATAATAGTAATTATTCAAATTTACTTATAACATTATTTACTTATTCAACAGATGGTAAAATAACATTTACAAAAGAATAAATTTCTTTCATATAAAAGAGCAAGAGTTTCTTGCTCTTTTTTTATAGTAACATCACAAATCTAACAAGGAGCTTTTTAGATGAAAAAATATACATACAGCTTATTTTTACTTACATTTTTGCTTTTATCCTGTGAACAACCTTTTACATTACTAGAACATACAACAAATACAAAAGAACGGTATCTATATACACTTTTAGAAGGGTCTTGGATTAGTGCATATAACAATGGAATTGAATATGAAAAAATGGAAGCAGGACATACATTAATTATTTCAGAAGATTCTGTTATACATAATGGAATAACATATCAAATAGATATAAAACATGACTTTTTTTATACAGGTGAATTTTTAGGTGATTTTTATTTCAATTATACATTAAACCCTGTTATTTCATATAATGGTGAACAAGAAATTCGCAAATTTGCAC
>JGI24502J29692_10026438_pt1 | contig 13105 bp, 10 predicted proteins | sample BioPla3RNA1_FD_29692 | JGI IMG/M metagenome (IMG submission 29692)
GGTCCAATTTGATTTGGTGTATTTGGATCCACCTTATCATTTTCAGGATTATGCGGTTTATCTGCAAAAGTTGGAGGATTTAGGGTTATTGGCGCAGAATAGTATGGTTATTGCGGAGAGTAGCAAAGAGCTTTCCCTGGATGAACGGTACCAAGGGTTAGTTTTATGGAAAAAGAGCCGCTATGGGGACACGCTGGTGTGGTACTATAATTTGTTAGGGGAGGAATAAAAGTGGATATTCTACAATTGCTGGACGAATTCGAAAACACGGTGGAAGAAAGCACGCGCATTCCGATGACGAGCAAATTAATTGTCAACGAGGATATCCTGTACAATTTTGTAGACAAGTTGAGAGCGATGCTTCCGGAATCGATTCGCGAGGCGGAATGGATCCTCAGAGAAAAGGAACGGATTATCGAGGAAGCAAAAAAAGAGGGCCAATCGATTATTGACAACGCCAATAATCGCTTGCAAAGAATTACCGATGAAACGGAAATTGTCAGGCTCGCCAAAAGCCAGGGCGATGAAATAGTGAAAAACGCCCAAAACATCGCTCGGGAAATCACGCAAGGAGCCTTTACATATGCCGACGAAGTGATGGTGCGGTTACTGCAGGAATTAGAAAAAACCATGAGCGTGATCAACCAGGGACGGGAAGAAATCAGGAAGAATATCCACGATAAAAATGAATAAGCCCTAAAAAAGATGGTTCGGAAGAGGGCGCATCAGTTTTGGCAGGAACAGTAAGGCCATTAAAAGACTGGAAATCACCTGGACATTATTCCTTGGGTAAAAAAGATGTAGAAATTGTTGTAAAAAACAGTAGAATTGTAATATAGTAGAGTAAAGTATTGCTATCTTGTCAGAGTATGATAAAATATTATTAAGAGAATTAGGTAATTCCAGACAATATTTTAGGGTTTTGTTACAAGAATAAAGAAGATTGTATTAATTCAGGAGATAAATTCCAGCCAGGGGATCGGCATACTCTTAATGAAGGAAGATGGTATGATGAGCGATGAAAAAATTAAGGATCTGCTTAAATATCGTTTTAATATTGTTCCAGTTTACCTCAGCGTTCAAAATATACAAGAAGGTGTGCCCGAGTTAATCAGTAAGGAATTAGCGTTAAAACATGTGCTGATTCCTTTTAAACAAAGTAGCTTTCGACTGCTGGTCGCGATGGCGGATCCCTTTGATACTACTGCGATTGAAGAGATCCAAAAAGTGACTGGCTTAACTGTTTTACCGCGGAAAGCCGAAGCAAACGAAATTTTAGAAATGATTGAGTATTTTTATAAGGATGATTCTTCAAAAAGAAAATCGATTCAGGGTCTTGATGATTATGACGACGAGGACGAAGAGGATGTAGGGTTACTTCGTAGAGTAAAAAGCAAAAAAGCCAAAAAAAATGCCCGGAAAGCTTATGCCGATGATTCGGATGCAGAAGAAGTGGTCTATGTGGATGAAGATGATTTCGATGTGGATGATGATTTTGCCGATGAAGATGCAGAAGATGAAGAAATTGAGCTTGCCGACGAAGATGAAGAACTGGAAGATGCAATCGAGGATGAAGTGGAATTTGCCTATGAGGATGATGAAGAAAACGAAGACGAAGTTGAAGAGGAATTAGAATTAGAATGGGAAGATGATTTAGAAGAAGTGGAAGAAGATGATGAAGTGATTGAAGTGCTGGGAGACGATGAAGAACCCGAAATGGAAGATGAAGATGAAGATGAAGAGGAGGAAGTCATCAGTATCCGCAAAAAAAGAAGCAGCTTAGCTGAGCCCCGCAAGGCGTCTCTTCCTGCCAAAAAAGCCGGGAGGAAAACCAGTCCTGCCGTTATTGTTTCTGATGAAGCTGATGATGAAGATGACGAAAGCGTCGCCAGTTTGTTGTCACGGGTTTCGAAAAACAAACTGGCCGGCAGCAGTTCCGTGAAAAAGGGTGCTGACCAAAGCGGCGCTTCCGTTCCTGATAAAAAGAAAACCACGCCATCAGGCCAGGGAAGATCGAGTTTAGTGACCAAAAGGTTAAAAGAACTGGCCGGACGTTCGATCCACACGGAATCCCTGGTGAAAGATGCGAAGAAACAGGTTAGCAAAGACGCTCGCAATTATAGCAATAATATCCAGGAACAGTTGGAAGAAATCAAATTGGAAATTAATCGCGCTTTACATGAGGAAACAAGAAAAGGCAAAAAAGAAGAAGATCTGGCGAGAATTTTCGACCGGAGCAGCGCCAAGAAAGAGCTCGAGGAAATTGAACAAGTAACGAAGATTGAAAAGCTTGATAACTTAGAGCGAGCCGAGCGTCGAGAACAGCAAAAGCGACAAATTAAGCAACTGCTGGAGCAAAGGGCCAAAGAAGAGCAAAAGGAACAAGAGTTGGAATCCCTGGATAATGAGCCGGGCGAAGAATTGGTCGAAGAAGAGATTATCGAGAAGCCAGCAGAGAGAAAAGTCACGGGAAGAAGATTAGGAAGAAGGCTTGCCGAAAAAACAAAAGAAAAGCCGGTGTTGGAAGAACCGGAAGAGGTAGTAGTGCCTAAAGAGCCGGAAGAAACGCCGGTCCTTGAAACACCAAGGAAAAAATCGCTTGCTCAACAACGCAAAAAGAAAAAGGTCGAAAAAATTGCCACGGAAAGCCTGGTTGAGGAGGAAGTGGTAGAGGAGCCGGCGGAAAAAGTTATCCAAACGGAAGAGCCGCTTGATGACGCCGCTCTAACGGCAACAAGCGCGCAAGTCGACTCGGATTCTGAAGTTGCAGGACAAGATGAAGCTGATTCCCTGTCGCGCTTCTCCAGAAGGGTGAAAACGAAACACCGGGGGAAGCAGGAAGAAGAGGAACTGGAGAACGAAGAGGAATACATTCGCAATTTAAGCGCGCAAACAGGCTTTCCGGCGATTAAACTCAGTGAGGTCACGATCAATCCGGAAATCCCCACCTTGATTAAAGAGAGTTTAGCCAGAAAATATACGCTCATTCCGATTCGGATGGTCAATGGTGTGTTACATGTGGCCATGTCCGATCCGCTTAATGTATACGCGATTGATGACGTCAAAATTGCCACAGGCTATAATCTGGTGCCGTACATTGCCGGCAAAAAAGACATCGCGAAAGCCATCGACTACTATTACGGGCAATTGAGTACCGAAGAAGCTATTGAAGATTTAATGAAGGAAATGGACAGCGAGGCGGTCGATGTTCGTGATAAGGAAGTCCTCAGCACCATCAATAATGCCCCCCTGGTTCGGCTGGTTAACTCCTTAATGCGGCAAGCCGTCACCCTGAAAGCCAGTGACGTCCATATTGAACCCTTCGAAACATATGTGCGGGTCCGCTTCAGGATTGATGGTGATCTACAGGAAATTATGACGCTGGATATCAACACCCATGCAGCCGTGGTGGCGCGGATTAAAATCATGGGGAAAATGGATATCGCTGAGCGGCGGATTCCCCAGGACGGCCGCGTAGAGATGAAAGTGGAGGACCGCAAAATCGATATGCGTTTATCTACTCTGCCCACCGCTTACGGCGAAAAGGTGGTGATCAGAATCCTGGATAAAGACGGGGGCGACTTTAACCGGCACAAACTCGGTTTTTCCGATGCAGCGATGGAAAGGCTGGATAAAATCATCCGTCAATCTTACGGGATAATTCTCGTTACCGGGCCCACCGGTAGCGGTAAATCAAGTACCCTTTATACGATTCTCACCGAATTAAATAAAAGCAACCGGAACATCATTACGGTGGAAGACCCCATCGAATATCGTATGCCGGGAATTAACCAGGTTCAGGTCAATCTAAAAGCCGGGTTGGATTTTGCCAGCGGACTGCGTTCGATTTTAAGACAAGACCCGGATATTATCATGGTTGGGGAGATACGGGACACGGAAACGGTGCAGATTGCGGTCCGGGCGGCGATTACCGGGCACCTGGTTTTAAGTACGATTCATACCAATGATACGGCTTCCACGGTCACCCGTTTAATCGATATGGGGGTTGAATCTTATTTAATTTCCAACTCGCTGGTCGGGATCATTGCTCAACGGCTGGTAAGAAAGATCTGTCCGGCGTGTAAAGTGGTGTATGAGCCCGATGCTTTTGAAAGAAAAACCCTGGGCTTAAGGAAAGAAGACGTGGTTTACGAAGGGAAAGGGTGTCCCTATTGCAATAATACCGGTTACAAAGGCAGAACAGCTATCGCGGAAATCATGGATGTAAACTCGGAAATCAAACAAATGATTAATGACAAAAAGAGCGCCGAGCAAATCAAGAGCGCGGCAGTTAAAAAAGGAATGATCACCTTGCAGGAAAGTTGTAAGGAGCTTATTTTAGCAGGTGTCACTACGGTAGAAGAGTTCTTCCGCAACGCATATGTTATGGAATAGGAGCGAGTGGTATGCCAGTATACCAATATGAAGCGATCAACAGCGCAGGAAAGACGGTTAAGGCTGCTGTCGAAGCAACCAGTCAGGATGAAGTAGTTGAAAAAATTAAAGGGGAGCAGCTCTATTTGGTGTCCATCAAGGAATACACCGGAAAAGACATCAAAACGCCCTTTTCTTTGACGAAAATCAGTACGATGGACGTAGCGGTTTTTTGCCGGCAGGTTTCCACCTTGCTGGATGCCGGTATTCCTTTGGCCGACGCCCTGGATATTACCAGCAAGCAGCTTTCGGACAAGCAGTTGAAGAAAATCGTTTCGGAAATTTCCAGTGAAGTGCAAAAGGGTTTTCCCTTTTCGGAGGCCATGAAAAAACAAGGGGTATTCCCTGAATTGCTGGTTCATATGGCCGCCGCCGGCGAGGTCAGTGGAACCATCGATGTGGTGATGAAAAGAATGGCGGTCAACTACGAAAAGGACAGCGCGATCCGGCGCAAAGTGCAAGGGGCGATGGTTTATCCGGTGATTTTAGCCCTGGTAACCATATTCGCAGTTGTCTTTCTGATTACTTCCGTGTTACCGAAATTTGTCGATATGTTTGAAAGCGCTGGGGCTCAATTGCCGGCCTTTACCCTCCTGCTTATTGATCTTAGTGAAGGGATCAGGAATTACTGGTTATTACTGCTGTTTATCCTGTTCCTGCTTGTTTTTGGCACACTTTATTTTATCCGTACGAGCATGGGGCGCAATATCCTTGATATGTTCAAACTAAGGATTCCTTTAATCAAGATGCTGACGGTAAAAATCATTACTTCCCGTTTTACAAGAATGTTAGGCAGTCTCCTGGCCAGCGGTATACCTTTGCTGCAAGCTTTTGAATATGTAGCTTCGGTAGTTGACAACGAGATTGTCAAGGAAAAAATCCTGAAGGTCAAGGATGATATCAGTAAAGGAGCCGAATTAACGGAATCAATCCAGCGAATCGAACTTTTTGAACCGCTCGTCATCAATATGATCAAAATCGGTGAGGAATCAGGGAAACTTGATGATATTTTGGACAAAACAGCGGAAATATACGATGATGAGGTGGAAACAGCCATCCAAAGTCTCACCACACTGGTCGAACCCCTGATGATTGTTTTTATGGCGGGGGTAGTTGGTTTTATCATTATTGCGATGGTCTCCCCGATGTTTGATATCGCTCAAACCGTTGGTGGATAGGTTTTCAGCAAGAGAGCGAAGACGGATGGAGAACAATTGATTAAAAATATAAAGCAAAGGAGGTAGGTGACACTGACCGGGCTGTGCGAAATTAAATGAATACTAATGAAGAAGCGCATAAAGTGAAAAATCTCCAAAGGAGGCGCACTGATGATGAATAAAATGAAAAAAATACTTAAAAATCAAAAGGGTTTTACTTTGATAGAACTGATCACCGTTATCGTTATTTTGGGAATTATTTTGGGAATCGGTATTCCCAGGTACCTACATATCCAATTTAAACAGGAATGGAACTCCGATGCTGTGACCTTAAGGAGTGTTTTAAAATCCGCCGAGCTGTATTATGTGCAGAATCCAACGGATGACAGCGTTTCGTTTGGTGATTTAATCAGTCAGGGTTACATCGACGATGTTGTTTTAAAACGGAAAATTGGTAGCGGTGGAGATTCCGAACGGAATGTTGGTTCTGGCGCGTTAAAGCTTAGTGATCATGACAGACCTCAAACCGAAATCAAAATCAATAGTATCACCGGGAAAATCGATTGGGGTGCAATGTCATATGGAAGCGAACAAGATTGGATCGAAGCAATTATAGGTAAAGAACCCGGAAAATAACAGGCGTTGAAGGGTGAGAAAAATTACCGGGGAGAAGTTTGCCAGCTCTCCTCGGTATTTTCTAACCTTCCTACATATGAATTGCGGAGGAATGAAGATGCTGATTTCAGATAAAATCGCTTTTGACGTCGGGGCATACAGTACCAGAGTAGTTGTCGGCAAGGGCTCCATAAACAGTATCGTTGTCAATGAGGCTTTCTCTTTTAATAATCCGTCCGGTCTGGTAGAAGACGGGCACATCATGGATGTTGATGTCTTAAAGGAAGAAATCCTTGATCAATTGGACGACCGGCGCATCAGAACCAAGAATGCCGTTTTTACCATTGCCAGCACCAAAACCATCATGAGAGAAATAGTCCTGCCCTACACCACCATGGCCAAGATTGAAGCGATGCTGCCTTTTGAGTTGGCCAAGCATATGCCGATTACGGTGGATGACTATGTAATCAAACACATTCCCCTGGAAGTTTTCAGAGAAGACAAGCACCGGAGGATCCGGGTCATGGTAGTGGCCTTGCCGAAGTTTATGGTTAAAAGGTATTGGGAACTGTGTACCAGTGCGGACTTGAAGCCGGTTGCCCTAACCATTCACCTGGCGGGTGCCGCGCATTTGCTGCAGAATAAAAACGACGATCCGCAAGAAACCATGGCCTTGCTTGACCTGGGCCATACCAGTATCAACTGCAGTATCATTCAGGGCGGAAAATTAGTGTTTAACCGCTTGATTCCCCTTGCCAAAAAGGAGTTTAACGAGACGGGAAAAGAAGATTTTTATGATAATACCAATTTGCGTGCCGTCATTGACAAATGGGTCGAAGAAATAAAAATGGTGATCCGTTTTTATCTTTCCTTGAAAAGTGAGAATCGCATCGACAAGATTATTCTTTTCGGGGGAGGGGCTAATATAAAAAATATCGCCACCTATATGGCCGATAAATTGGAAAGGCAAGTGCACGTTTTAAGAGGGGTAAGCAAGATTAAATACAGAGGTAACGAGAATTTTCCTTTGAACTTGTATTTTAATGCGGCAACGGCATTATTGTTTTAATTAGAGGCGGTGAGAACAAACCCATGCAAAAGCATTTGAATTTCTTTACTCCTTACCAGAAAGTACATAAGCCATCTCCCATGAAGAATATCTCCATGGTTTTTCTGGCCATCTTTGTGATTGCCATTGCTTCATATGTCATTTTGCAATTGCAAATGATGATCCTCAAAAAAGGAATTCATGATCGACAACAAATCCTGGACAGCTTTGATCAAATCCAGGTCCAGTATTTGGCCGAGACGAAGCAGAAAATCACCGATTTAACGGTTTTCTGGGAACAGATGGGGCGAACCAAGCAGGCTATCGAGGAGTTGGATAATATCAATCTGGAATTGGTCAAAGCCATTTTTGCGAATGTCCCGCAAGGGGTTTTGTTTAAAGAACTGGATCTGAGCCGGACCAACCTGACCATTATTGGGAAAGCCGATACCCGCGCGGCGATTGCGGAATTGGAATATCACCTGCGGAACAGCGGGCTGTGCACTAATCTTAAAATGATTAATATTATCTTTGAGGATAATAAATTCAACTTTAATTTGCAGGCCGATTTATTATAGGAGGAGGAGAGGAACATGAAGATTGAAGAGAAGGAAAAAACACTGGTTTTCATCCTGGCCGCAGCGGCATTTGTGGTCTTTTATGTCATGGTTCTTCTTCCTTCGACTTTGGACAATATTAAAGCCTTACAGCAAGAAAACAACGAGCTCCAGGCGAAAATCGACGAAGTGGAGCAGATGGGGAATATTATTAAAGATTATAAATTATTGAATATGAAAGTGGCCGCCTTTTTGAAAGGTTATTTTCAGAATTTGGATGAAGAAGCGATCATCCTTTCCCTCGATGATATGGTAAATAATGCGGACATCGGGAATACCGGGATCAATTTTGTCAGCTATGAACCCCTGGAAGGAAGGGAAGAATTAGCCAACTTCCCTTGCCTGACCATTACAGCAGATTTGGAAGGTTCCGCCGGTTCGTTCCTGAAACTCCTTGAAGAAATCGGCAAGTTTAACAAAAAAGTGATGATTAAAGACCTGGTCATGGTGACTGCGGATAATACTACGGATTTTCTGGAAGGACAGTATGGGCTGCAGTTTTTATCGATTAGCGGGGCAGAAGGCGGTGAATCGATTACCTCGGGAACGGTCTTGCCGGGGAATAAAGGAAAAGATAATCCTTTTTCCAGCAGCAGCCCGGTAAACAATTTTCTGCCCAATGTTGATTTAGCTAAGATGTTACTGGACCAAATCAAGGGAGGCAACAGTGATTTTACCTTAACCGCCAAAGCCTATGATTCGGATTTCCCAACGGTTGTTTTGGGATTAGAAAATGACAATAATGCGGAAAGTTACGTCTATGCCAATAATGAAGACGTGGAAAGAGTGGTGATCCGTTTATTCCAAAATGACGAAGGAAAATACTGTTTTGAATACAATACGAAAGAGGTTAGATATCCGGAAATGGGCGAAGAAGCAGAAGTGCCTTTTGTCACCGGTAACGAGCAAATCAAAATGAAAGTATACAGTGATGCACGTCAAAATGCGGAGGACCATAGCGGAGCAGCGCTGAGCATTTATAATGAAACGGATCTTCCTTTTATCATTGAGGTCATCACTGATGACAATCTTAATCCGCGGGTAGAATTCTTTGAACTCCAGGGGAATATTTCCGTCTATGACCACCAAGGCATTCTGCTTCAGAACGGCAGTGGGCGCGTCGATTATGGAACCATGGGAGCGGATTCCTTCGATGCTGATGAATACGAGGAAGTTTTTTAAGAGGGAGCCAAAAGAGAGATAAGAAAGACGGAGCGAAAGACCAACGGTAAAGAGGGAGGGGGTAATATGGCTATTCAAAACAAGGAAAAGGGCTTTACTTTAATAGAAGTACTGATTGCCGCTGTGATTCTTTGCGCGATCTTTCCTCTTACTAATTATTTCCTCAATTCGATGAGAACCAACAATACCACGGAGGTGCAACAAACCGCGAATTATCTTTGTCAGAAGTACATGGAAGATTATAAAGCCAAAAGCAAGGAAGAATTAAATCCGGGGACCTATAATTTTGATGAAGAAGGGTTACATATCACCGTGCAAATCGAAAGGGATACCCCGGAAGACGAGGTGGATTCCATTACCTTTAACCAAAGGTTTTGCGAGTGTCGAGAAATCCTGACCCTCGTTCATGAAGGGCATGAAAGTGACACTTTTACTGTCGGCGATGAGGTGTTGATGAAAATCCATGACCGGGCCGGCAAGGTAATGGTTTCCTTTTTAAAAGGAAACAGTACTTTAAAGGAAATTCAATTAAGTAATGATGGGAACAGACTCATTATTTATACCAGAAATGATCCCCAACTTACAATTAATGTAAAAAACAGCCTCCCTGTCGATGGTTCCGGGGCTCAACCGAAGTTTTATGTTTATGATTTATCCGAACCAACCAAGAATCGTTTCAAGATTAAAAAAGCCACCGACCCGGGCGAGGTGGAAATCTCTAAAGATCCGCCATATTTGAGTCAAATTGCCGGGGCGACCATTAAGGTCCTGGTTAGCGACGATAAAGGGAATGTCTTGGCGAAGGCCGGTCAGACGAGAAAAATCGGGTTTTAGTTGTTTTTAAAGGGGGAGAAGCTCTTGTTTAAGCATTGGTTCAGGAAATTAAGCACGGAGCGAGGCTCTACAATGGTTATGGTTATCGTAGCCATTGTAATTCTTAGTACCATTGGCCTGGCGATCCTTTCGTTAAGTCTTGATAATTATCGCCTGAGTTTGTTCGATCGCACCTCCAATTTGTCTTTTTATATGGCGGAGTCCGGTTTGGAACAAGCCTATGAGATTATTTTCAGTACGGTAAAGCAGGCGGTGGAGATGGGAAAAATTTCTGTAAATAATACCCTTGAAGTCTGGATTGAAAAAGAAAAACAACGTACTCAAACCGGGGGAGGAACGGGTGGTTATAATCCCACCTATAATAGCCCTTTTCTTGATACATACGGCAATCCTTACTATGACAAGATCTATGAAGAACTTGGCAAGCCCGGTTTCGTTTTACGGAAGGACTGTGAAAACGCCTTTAAACTGGCCTTCCGGAAATTTATCAACGATCATCTGAAGAATTATTTGAATGATGCCAGCAATTACCGGGCGATTAGCAACATCAGTTCTGATCCGCCGAAGATCACCATCGAAAAAATCAACAACGGCGATCCCGGTAGGAAACCTTTCGAAGATTTAGACGATGGGGATTCCTGCTTAATTACCCTCAGTTCGGTATATGACAAGGAAGATGATGAAGGCAAAAAGACCCCACAAAAGGTGGTCATGAGTTTTGAGATAACCGTTCCTACCTACTTGCCCAGTGCGGCCGCAACCAGTGTCAGTATCGGTGAGGTGCACGAAAATCCCATTTGGAACTATGCTTTGGTTTCCAGTGAAAACAATATTGCCTTTATTCACGATGGTTTGAAGGCCGAGATTATAGGCGATGTTTATTGTCGCGGTTATAATCCTAAGGCTACGTTGGTTAAACCTTATTCTTCCCAGCCTTATCGTCCTTTCGACGTGGACATTCAGCCTACGGAGGATGAATTTGTTACCGTGGAAGGGTTGACCCTGGCCAAAACAGCCCGCAATACGAATGGTATTAACGTAACCATTGACGGTAATGTGTCTTGTTTAAACAATATTCAGCATCAGGGGAATATCCTCGGACCAATGGTTGATACCGACGGAGACGGAATCAGGGATTGGCTAGATAATGACCATGACAATGACGGTATTGAGGGCTGGGATGACGATGACTTTGATAACGATGGAGAACCGGATAGCACCGATGATGACGATGATAACGACGGTATTTTGGATAAAGACGACCCCTACCTTGGGGAGATCCCCGTCGGGGTTTCCACCCACAGCAAATTAACGATCAAAAAGAATGTTTATACCCACAATGTGGTTATTAACAATTTATGTGAAGAGGATGAGATCAAAATAGAGGGCAATGTTTACACTTCCGGTCACCTGATTTTGTACGGTACATCTTCCATTAATATTGACACATGGTATAAAATGCCTGCCAGCACTGAATTAATCCAATCGGATGTCAACACTAAAGGCGGGCACATCAGTGTAGCGAATACCGTTGAATTGGATTTAAGTAGGGATGCGCATCGCAAGATCTTCAATGAGCTTAAATTTAAGCAGATTGAATTCGCGGACCTGAGGCTCTATGTGCACTCCAGCTTTTTTGGCAATGCGAATAATGATGCTGCTCATACCTTCGGTGATTATTTCCACGGACAATATGGGCCGGGCGGTGAAGGATCAACCAGAAACAATCCGGCAAAAGAAGTTTTCTGGGTAAATAGTGATGAAAGTAAATTATTTGTAATCGAAAAAGGCTATTCCTTTGATCCGGCGAATTTGCCTCCCGCTACGAAAGTTCTTTATGTAGATTCGCCCTGTAAAGGGGTAATTCTTAACAGGGAGCATGTTAAATTCTTCGGTAACATTACTTTTACCGGCTTGGTTATTGCGCAACATTGCATCAGTTTTGCCAGTCCCTCGAATTTTAAATTCATTGCCGATCCAAATTATGTGAAACAAGCAGTCATTGACCGGGAAGAAAAAGGTTTACTCAATCCCTTCCATTATGACCCTCAAGCCGGAAAGTTAAGCTATCCTGAATTAAGCAATTTCTGGACTGAAAAGAAGCTGGTGTGGGAAGATAGTAGCAAAGCGGTAGTGAGTACCAGCAGTTTTGAAACCGGTGATTTAATCAAGATTAGGGATTGGGAAAAAGCTAAGTAGAACCTGAGGAAAGATAGGGGAGTAATCATGGGAAAGAGCTTGAAGTTAAACAGTAAGGGCTTTACGCTGGCGGAACTAGTCATTTCCCTCGCCGTGGGCGGCTTTGTCCTTATCGCCATCCTCTCCGTTTTAGGGCAAAACCTGCGCTACAACAAGATGGCCCAGGACCAGATTTTCATACAAGACCAGGTGCGGGATACGATCCAAGGGGTCAGCAGATTGATTATGGATAAGGACGAGTTCACCCCAAGGACTAATGGCGCCGTTTTCAGACGCTTATTGCCCACCGGCTCGCTGGAAGAAGTGGAATTTATCCATGACCCTGGCACCGGCGAATTAAAATATGTTTTAAACGGGAACGCAACGGTCCTGGCCAGGGATATTACGGCCATTTCTTTCAAACAAGGAGAAAAAGATGACGGCACACCGATTCCCAACCTGATCGAGCTAACGGTCAAAGGGGAAAGAGGCCGAGCCAGCTTTGAAATTACCGAAAAAATAGTTTTACGGAACATGAATTAAGGGGTTCTTGCTTGTTTTGCCTTTTAATGCAGCTTACGGTGTATTTGGTTGATGCCCAGGGCAAGCAAAGCAAGAGCGAAAAGCGTGCCCAAGCTATAGATGAAAAGCCGGCAGGCCGCGCCAAAATTAAAGAGCAGTAAAGGGAAGAAAGCTTTGGGCTCGGCTAAAAGAGTCAAGGCAGGCGCGCTGGGCAGGGAAAGCCGGTCCTGGTTGAAGGTTAAAAGGTAAGTCAGCAGACCTGCGAGCACGCTATGGAGCAGCCTGCTGCGGTAATAGAGGCGAGGGCTGATGTCGGAACCGGCTAAGACCCCAGTGACTTGTGCTTGAATGGAAAGCCCGCTCCAGCCTAAGATTATGCTGGCTAGAATCGCTTTTTCCCGGAGCGGGGCCGTGGCTAAAGAAAGCTCTTTCAGGCCGAGGGTCATTTCCCAGAAAGCGGTGGCTAAGGCGGCATCCATGCCGGCGGTCGGGGTCAGACCGATTATGGCCAGGAAAAG
>JGI24502J29692_10046071_pt1 | contig 13103 bp, 8 predicted proteins | sample BioPla3RNA1_FD_29692 | JGI IMG/M metagenome (IMG submission 29692)
CCTGGTTGGTCAACATACTAAATTCTCTCACTAATCTTGGTGAGAGTTTTTTTTTAGAAAAAATGCAGAAAGAAAGTGGGGTTTTACTCCACTTTCTTTATATAGAACAGAAAGATGATGATATAATATTAATTAAAAATGAAAAGAAGTAAATCAAAATCGGATGCCGGAATAGATCAAGCCAATGAGAATCGTCTCAACTTGTTGATGACTTTTCAAGAATTTAAAGAGGTGAAAAGCATTGATAGAACATCAATGATGAGGATTTTAGAAGATGTAATTCAGGCTTCATTAGCAAAGAGATATGGTCCGGAAGCTCGTTTTAGTATTATTGTCAACGTAGATAATGGGGACTTGATGATTCAAAGAATCAGAGAAGTGATTGCCGATGGAGAGATGGAAAATGAAGCAACTCAAATCGAACTCAAAGATGCGATCAAAATTGAAGCTGACCTTGAAGAGGGAGAAGAGTGTTATGAAACAATCCACTTAACTGACTTTGCCCGTCGTGAAATATTAACTCTAAGACAAAACTTGATCAATAAGATTCTGGAATACGAAAAAGATAACATATTCAGAAAATATGAAGATAAGGTTGGAGAATTAGTATCCGGAGAGGTAAATCAGGTTTGGAGAAAAGAGATCTTGATTCTGGATGAAGATGGAGTTGAGTTGATTCTTCCCGCTTCTGAACAGATTCCTGCAGACAGATATAAAAAAGGAGACACCCTCATTGCTGTTGTACAAGGAGTAGATGTTAAGAAATCGACACCGGTGATTACCATCTCCAGAACTGCACCTCAATTTTTGGAAAGATTAATGGAAACTGAGATTCCTGAAATCTTTGACGGACTGATCACTATTAAAAATGTTGTTAGAGTACCGGGAGAAAGAGCCAAAGTGATGGTTGAAGCATACGATGACAGAATAGATCCGGTTGGAGCTTGTGTGGGAATGAAAGGGAGCCGAATTCATTCCATCGTGAGAGAACTTCGCAATGAAAATATTGATATCATCAATTATACTGAAAATACCAGCTTACTCATTGCAAGAGCTTTGAATCCTGCAAAAATAACCAGCATTGAGATTGATGAAGAGTTCAAAAATGCAAAAGTTTACATGAAACCGGACCAGGTATCACTGGCTATCGGAAAAGGTGGAAATAACATTCGATTAGCAAGCAGGTTAACAGGATATGAAATTGATGTTTACAGAGATGACGAGGAGTATGATGAAGAAGATGTTTACTTGGATGAATTCAATGATGAATTTGATCAATGGGTTATTGATGCATTTAAAGCTATCGGATGTGACACTGCAAAAGGAGTTTTAAAATTAAGCAGAGAAGATCTGATTCAACGTACGGATTTGGAAGAAGAAACTGTGGATGAAATGATTGCATCTATTAAAAAAGAACTTGATATCGAATAACAAACAATATAATAATCTCAACAATACTCTTTTATCTTAAATATTTATTAGAAATTTTTTACACTATATATGTCAGAAAAAAAGCAAATACATCGTTTAGCCAAAACTGCCGGAGAATTTAACGTGGCTCCCAGTACAATAGTTGCATTCCTGCAAAAGAAGGGCTTTGATATTAGTGATAGAAATCCTAATGTGAAACTATCCCCTGAAATGTATGAAGCCCTTGTAAAGGAGTATATGGGAGATAAAATCGTTAAAGAGGAGGCTCAAAAAATAAAAATCGGTATATACGATAAGAGCAAAGAGGAAACTCCTGAACCCGTTAAGGCAACTCCTGAGCCAACCGTAGAAGCACCTGTGGAACCTAAACCAAAGGATACAAAAAAAGAAACGGTTGTAAAAAAAGAAGAGGAAGAAAAAGTTGATAAGGTAATTAGAGTTGAAGCTCCCAGTGGACCAAAACAAGTTGGATTTTTAGATCCGGAGACTTTCGAACCTAAAAAGAGGAGTAAAAAAACTGCTTCTGAGGATTCTTCTAAAGTAAAAAAGAAAAAAACCACAGAGAAAGCAGTTTCAAGAGATGAAGCTAAAGAAACTCAAGAGTCTGCTGCTGTTGCTGAACCTGTTGAAGAAATCAAAGTTGAACCTACAGTAGAGGTAGAGAACAAAGTTGCTGAAAAAGAGGTTGAGCAAATCAGTTCTGAACAAACAAAAGAGACACCTGAAGTGGCAGAATCCGGTACTCCTGAAACTGACAAAACTGAACCTGTTGCTCCAACCGTGGAGGAAACTGTAACTCAGGAAGTAGAAGTTACTCCTGTAACGGAAGAGAGTAAAGAGGATAAAAGTGTACCTGATGCGGCAGAAGAATCAAAAGCTACTGAAGAAAAAAGTGAGGAAGTGGAAGAGACTCCTGAAAACTTTATTGAAACCCGATATATTAAACTGAAAGCTCCTGTTATTAAAGGAACTATTAAGTTGGATGAACTGACCCCCAAAGATTCAGGTAGAAGAGGTGGTCAAGCAGAGAAAAAAACAACAAAGTAAGAGTGAAACTTCCTCAACCGGTGAGTCTTCAAGTAAAAGAAGAAGAAGGAGAACACGTATTAAACCAACTCCCAGCCAACAATCACAAACACAAGCTGGAGGTAAAAAACAAGCTGCTGCTCCTAAAACAGAAATTAGTGATGAGGATATCCAAAGACAAATTCGTGAAACAATGCAACGTTTGGAACCACTTGGTAAGTCAAGATCTTCCAAACGTAGAAGAGAGAGACGTCAAACTATTCTTTCAGAACAACATGAGCACGAACTAAGGGAAAAAGAAGCCTCCAAAACATTAAAAGTTACTGAATTTATTACTGCTAACGAGTTAGCCAGTTTAATGGATGTTCAGGTAACTCAAATTATCTCTACCTGTATGAGTATTGGATTGGCTGTTTCTATCAATCAACGTCTGGATGCTGAAACTATCTCTTTATTAGCTGAAGAGTACGGCTTCGAAGTTGAATTTATGAGAGTTGAAATGGAAGATGAGTTATCACTTCAGTTTGATGATGATGAAGCAGATTTAGAACCCAGACATCCTATTATTACCGTTATGGGACACGTGGACCATGGTAAGACTTCACTTCTGGACTATATCCGTAAGTCGAATGTGATTGCCGGTGAAGCCGGAGGAATTACTCAACACATTGGAGCTTATTTAGTTCGACTTCCATCCGGAAGAAAAATTACCTTCCTGGATACTCCGGGTCACGAAGCGTTTACAGCGATGAGAGCGCGTGGTGCTAAAGTTACAGACTTGACCATTATTGTGATTGCAGCTGATGATGCTATCATGCCTCAAACAGTAGAAGCGATTAACCATGCTCAAGCAGCCGGAGTTCCTATTGTGTTTGCGATTACTAAAATAGATAAACCTACTGCTGCACCAGATAAAATCAGAGAAGGATTGGCTAATATGAATATCCTCGTTGAGGAATGGGGTGGTCCTTATCAATGTCAGGAGATCAATGCAAAAATGGGAACCAACGTTGATTTATTGTTGGAAAAAGTTTTACTGGAAGCTGAACTATTGGAGTTAAAAGCGAATCCAAACAGACCCGGTATAGGTACTGTTCTGGAATCTTCATTGGACAGAGGTAGAGGATATGTCGCCAAACTTTTGGTTCAAAACGGAACTGTTAAGGTGGGTGATCCTGTATTAGCAGGAGCTTTCCACGGTAAAGTTAAAGCACTCTTCAACGAAAGAAATCAGGAGGTTGACGATGTCGGACCTGCTACTCCTGTTCTCCTGTTGGGACTCAATGGTGCGCCACAAGCCGGAGATATACTCAGAGTATGCAATACTGAACATGAAGCGAGAGTTGCGGCAACCAAACGAGCTCAACTTGATAGAGAAATTGGATTAAGAGTACAAAAACACATTACTCTTGATGAGATTGGAAGAAGAATCGCCATTGGTGACTTTAAAGAACTTAATATTATTGTTAAGGGGGATGTGGACGGATCTGTAGAGGCACTGGCTGACTCATTATTGAAACTTACAACTCCTCAGGTTCAGGTTAATGTAATCCATAAATCCGTTGGAGCTGTCACAGAAAACGACGTTCTGTTAGCTTCTGCATCCAATGCGATTATCGTTGCCTTCCAGGTACGACCCACTCCAGGTACCAGAAAGTTAGCTGAACAAGAGCAGATTGACATCAGAACTTACTCTATTATTTATACTGCAATCAACGAAATCAAAGACGCTATTGCAGGTATGCACTCACCTGAAATCAAAGAGAAAATTTTGTGTAACCTTGAAGTTAGAGAGATTTTCAAAATTTCAAAAGTGGGAACTGTTGCCGGCTGTATGGTACTGGATGGTAAGTTAAATCGTAATAATTTGGTACGACTTATCCGGGACGGAATTGTGATCTATACCGGAAAATTGGGATCTCTAAAACGTTTTAAAGATGATGTTAAAGAGGTTGTTGCCGGACAGGATTGCGGACTCAATATCGAAAATTTCAATGATATTAAAGTGGGAGATATCGTTGAAGGATATGAAGAATATGAAGTTAAAGTTACTCTATAATACTAATGACGAATGAATAGAACTCTAAGAATTGGAATTACCCACGGAGATATTAATGGTATCTCTTATGAGGTGATTATGAAAGCTTTAAAAGATAATAGAATTAACGAATTTTGTACACCTATTGTATATGGATTGGCAAAAGTTGCTTCTTATCATAGAAAAACGTTAGGAATGCATGATTTTTCATTCCAAATTACCAGAAATATCAGTAATGTATCACTAAAAAATCCTAATTTGCTCAATCTGTCGGATAAAGAAGTGAGAGTCACATTGGGAGAATCTTCCTCTATTGCAGGACAAGTTGCTGTTCAATCTATCAATGCAGCTTGCAGGGATTTGAAAAACAATGAGATTGATGCTATTGTAACAGCACCGATTAATAAATATAGTGTTCAATCTGATGATTTCAATTTTACCGGACACACTGAATTTTTTGCTCATGAATTTGGTGCTCCCAGAAGTATGATGATGATGGTTTCTGATCGTCTCAAAGTGGGATTTGTCACCAATCACGTTGCGATTCACGATTTACCCGGGGTTTTATCCGAAAATTTGGTGTTGCAAAAAATTGAAATATTAGACCACTCATTAAGAACAGATTTTTTGTGTACCAACCCTAAAATTGCTGTTCTCTCACTCAATCCGCATGGAGGAGATACCGGTTTGATTGGAACTGAGGAAAATGATATTATTAAACCGGCGATTAACGACGCTTTTGATAGAAATATCAATGTGTTTGGACCTTTCCCTGCAGATGGCTTTTTCGCTTCCGGACAATATATGGAGTTCGATGCTACTTTAGCCATCTATCACGATCAGGGAATGATCCCTTTTAAACTATTATCCATGGAGGATGGCGTGAACTTTACCGCCGGACTTCCTATTGTCAGAACATCACCTGCACATGGAACAGCATACCATATTGCAGGAAAAAATCTGGCTTCCGCAGACTCAATGAGAAAAGCGATCTACCTGGCTATTGATATCGCAAAAAACAGACTAAACTCAGCTGTTTAATATTATAGATCTCAATCCGCACTGTCATGGTGTTATTGATTAAAGATATCGTCCAAATTCTGAATCCTATAGCCTCAAATCTAAAGGATACCAACAGCGCGATCTCTGAATTGGGCTATGACAGCAGAAGAATAAAAGATCATCCACAGGTACTTTTCTTTGCTATAGAGACTAAAAATAATGATGGACATAAATATATTCCCGGACTAATTGAACAGGGGGTGAAAAACTTTATTATCACTCACCCTATTAGCGATTTTTCTGACTATAATGCCAATTTTATCCAAGTTGAGGAAGCTATTTTGGCATTGCAACTGATTGCTGCCAACCACCGGAAACAATTCTCCTACCCTGTGATTGGGATTACCGGGAGCAATGGTAAAACAATTGTCAAGGAGTGGCTGGCACACACCTTATCCAACGACTACAGAGTGATTAAAAGTCCCAACAGCTGGAATTCCCAAATTGGAGTTCCCCTTTCTGTTTGGAGAATGGATACGCAACACAACCTGGCTATTTTTGAAGCAGGTATATCTCAGGTTGGAGAAATGGAAGCCCTGGAAACAGTGATTCAACCCAATATCGGTATCATTTGTAACATCGGAGATGCCCACATGGCAAACTTTGAGGGAATCTATCAAAAACTGCTCGAAAAATTAAGGCTCTTTCAAAGGGCTAAAACCCTTATCTACTGCTCTGATCACTCCATGATCCATTATGCACTACAAAAACCTGAATTTCAGCACCTGCAATTGATTAGCTGGGGAACTCAAGAGGGAACCTATCGGATTGAAAAAGTAGAAAAAACAGATTCGGAAACTGTAATTATACTGCAAAGCTATGAAGAACCGGTAAGAATCCCCTTTACGGACAGTGCCTCCATTGAAAATGGAATGCAAGTGGTGACGCTCCTACTCCATCTGGGATTCCCAATTGAGCAAATCAACGAAAAACTAGCTCTGTTATCCCGTCTCTCAATGAGAATGGAGGTGAAAGAAGCGATTAACCGCTCCATTGTAATCAATGACACTTATAGCCTGGATCTCAACTCCTTAGCTATTGCGCTGGACTTTTTAAATACACAAACTCAATTTGAGAAGCGAACCCTGATTATCTCCGATTTTGAACAAGTATTGTTAGGGGAAGAGGAGTACAAGCATATCTTTAGTATGATTCAGGAACACCGGATCAATCGGGTGTTATGGGTAGGTTCTAAGGTGGAACCTTATCAACATTTAATGAAAAATGGAACCTTGAGTATTTTTAAAGATACCCGGGAACTATTGGAATATCTTAGATCCGGCAAAATTGGTCAGGAAGCTATTTTGGTCAAAGGAGCCCGGAAATGGCAATTTGAACAAGTGGTTCAAAAATTGCAATTGAAAAGTCACCAGACTGTGTTGCAAGTAGATTTAGCCGCTTTGGTTCATAATCTGCACTACTACAGATCCAAAACCGCTCCAAATATTAAGTTCATGGCGGTGGTTAAAGCCTTTTCCTATGGATTGGGAGATGTTGAGCTGATTAATGAGTTGATTTACCATCACATTGATTATCTAGCAGTTGCCTACACTGATGAAGGAATTATATTGCGGAAAAGAAAGATTAAAACGCCCATCGTTGTTTTGGGTACTGAAGCTGCCGGATTTCACTCCATGATCCAGTATCAACTGGAGCCGGAAATCTTTAATTTCCACTATCTGGAGAAGTGGATAGAAACGCTAAAACAGTACCCTGAAATTAAAGATTATCCGATCCACATTAAAATTGACACCGGCATGCATAGACTGGGGTTTGATGAGGAGCAGATTGACGAACTGGCAGAGCTCATTGCTCAAAATCCGCAGATTAAAGTGCGTTCACTCTTTTCTCACCTGGCTGCCGCTGAAGATCCGAATGAAGACCGATTTACACACCAACAAGCGCAACTATTTCAGAGAATTTGCTCTAAAATGGAGCAAAAGTTGGGTTATTCCTTCCTGAAACATATTGCCAACAGTGCGGGAATCACCCGTTTCCCTGAGTATCACTTCGACATGGTTCGGTTGGGTATCGGTTTGTATGGCTATACCGCTGTAGAAGAAGATCAGCCCCATACCAGCAATACCATTACACTCAAAAGTATCATTACTCAGGTTAAAAAAATAAAAAAAGGGGAGAGTATCGGATATAATCGTACTTTTGTAGCAGATAAAGATATGATGTTGGCGGTAGTTCCTATAGGGTACGCTGATGGATATCCGAGAGAGTTGAGTAACAGAGTGGGCAAGATGCTGGTGAAAGGGAAAGAGTGTCCTGTGGTCGGTAAAGTTTGTATGGATATGACTTTAATCGACATTACAGGAGTTGATGCTAAAGAAGAAGATGACGTGATTATCTACAATTCTGAGATGAAACTGTATCGAATATCCAAATGGATTGGAAAAATACCTTATGAGCTGCTGACTGCCATATCAAAAAGAGTACAAAGAATATATATCAGAGATTAAAGCAATGAAGAAGTTTATCCAAAAAATGAGCATTTTGCCCTCCTCAGTGATATTAATTTTTGATATCTGCTGTGTCTTTATTGCGGCTATTTTGGCGGTTTTTATTCGTGGAAATATTGGTTTACCCTCTAAACTCACGATTGATGACTACCTGATTGCTCCTTTTATGATTGTTTTGATCCGGTCGCTTGTGTTTTTAGCTTTTGGAACACACCGGATGGTAGTGCGTTATACAGACTCCAAAGACCTGATTACTATATTTTTAGCTTCCATTGTCGGATCCCTGATCCTCTTTATGATCAACTTAATTATGGATGCGAGAGGACTCCCCCGGATTATCCCAACCTCCATTATCTACATTGAATTACCCATCACGATTGCCTTGCTGATCTTTTATAGAATTCAGTTCAAATCCTACTACCTCGAAACCATTAATCCAACAAAACTGAAAAAAAATGTGGTGATTTTTGGTGCCGGAGAGAGTGGAATCGTCACCAAAAGGGTGTTTGACAGAGATCAAATCAGCAAATATAATGTGGTTGCCTTTTTTGATGAAGACCCCAATAAGATTGGCATGACACTGGAGAGTTTAAGGGTTCTTCCCTTTTCTCAACTGTCAGACTTTTTTGCCAAAAACAATATCTCCATTATCATTATCTCCATTCAAAACCTACCGGCAGCCAAGAAAAATGAGATTACCGAGATTGCGCTGCTGCACGATGTGAAAGTATTGGTTGTGCCTCCGGTATTGAAATGGATTAACGGGGAATTGAGCTTTAAACAGATTAAACAGATAAAAATTGAGGAACTGCTTGAGAGAGAGCCGATTCAGATGGATCAGTCTTTGGTAAGTCCCGAAATTTATGACAAAACGATATGGATTACCGGAGCAGCCGGCTCGATTGGAAGTGAGATTGTGCGCCAGCTTCTCTCCTTCAGATTTAAAAAGTTAGTTCTGATTGACAATGCCGAAACTCCCACTTTTTTTCTCACCAATTTTTGCAACAGTCAAAATTACAGCGGCAGCATTGATATTCTGTTAATGGATATCACCGACAAGAAACGCATTGAAAAAGTGATGCAAGAGGAGACTCCCGACATTATTTACCACGCGGCTGCCTACAAGCATGTTCCCGTGATGGAAGAGAATGTCGGTGCGGCAATTAAGACCAATGTAGAAGGGACTAAAAACCTGGCAGATTTAGCTGTGCAGTACAAGGTGGATAAATTTGTGATGATCTCCACTGATAAGGCTGTCAATCCGACCAGTGTGATGGGTGCTTCCAAGAGAATTGCAGAGATTTACGTTCAATCGTTGAACTTTGAACAGCCTCATACCAAGTTTATTACCACCCGTTTTGGGAATGTTTTAGGTTCTAATGGTTCCGTTATTCCTCTTTTTAGGAAACAAATAGAAAAGGGGGGACCCCTCACCGTGACCCACCCCGATATCACTCGTTACTTCATGACCATCTCAGAGGCTTGTCAGTTGGTAATTACTGCAGGAGCCATGGGCGATGGAGGAGAAATCTTTATCTTTGACATGGGAGAATCTGTGAAGATTTACGATTTGGCGGTGAAAATGATTAAACTCTCCGGATTGACCTTGGGAAAAGATATCAACATTGAATTTACCGGATTGCGCCCTGGAGAAAAACTCTACGAAGAGTTGTTGGCAAACAAAGAAAACACCAAGCAAACCACCCATGAAAAGATCATGATTGCCAACATAATCCGCTACCCTTACGACGAAGTGGTGAATAAAGTTGAATCCCTCATCCGCATGCAAGACGAAGACCCATTACAAATCGTCAAAAAGATGAAAGAGATTGTCCCCGAATTTTACAGCCAAAACTCCACTTTTGCGGTGTTGAATGGACCGACAAAAGCATAGATTGATTTCGGTTTTTTTGTTGTATATTTGCTTTGTAAATTAGATCCTGTTAGGAAAAATTAAAAAAATACAGTACAAATACTTCTGAATATATTGTCATGATAAACCTCTACTGGCCTGTATACAAAAACATAGAACGAGAAATAGTTGAATTATCAAATCAGGTTCATTTTGATGATAGCCAACTTACAGTCTATTCCGTAAAAATTTCCGAATTATTAATTAGATGCGTTGTTGAGATTGAGGCTATTGCAAAAGAGTTATACTTTAAAAATGGTGGAGTCTGTCCAGCAGATAGGGATTTATACTTTGATACTGATTGTTTAAATTTATTAGAACAAAAATGGCAACTTAGTAAAAAGAAAGTAATTATTTCATCTTCAAATTTTTATTTTCAAAATGTCGACAATAAAGTATTAAATCCTCTATTGAAGGCCAATAAACGTGGTTCAAGTGCTGCTGATTGGAAAAAAGCTTATCAAGCAGTTAAACATAATCGAACAGATAATCTTAGAAAAGGTAATATTAAGAATCTTCTCAAGGCAATGGCCGCATTATTTCTTTTAAATTTATATTATCGAGATGATAAGTATAGTTTAAAAAATTATAACGAAACTAGTTTTACAGAGAATATTTCTGACCTTTTTAATATAAAAGTACACACTTGGCATGGGGATGGTGTTGGTGAAAATTCATATTTTAAAAAAGAGGATTTCGATGAATGTACCTATTTAATAAAGTGGGAAGACGATTACAAAAAAAAATGGGATGAATTTATAAGAGAACAAGAGAAAATTTTAAATGAAATAATCTTTAATCATCCAAATGTAAGTCAATATGTCAATGAGAAATTTATTGATAATGGTATGATTAAAAAAGAGGAATTTGTGTCTTTTGTTAAAAACAGAGAATACTTTAAGTGTTTTGATATGAAAACAGAATATGGGAACATGATAAATACTGCATTTCAAAAGGCATCAAAGAAATTAAATTTTGATTGGAAATCACTGCGCACCTATGAAGCCATATTAAATAAACATCAAAAAATATACTCAAACAATGAAGTAACGATTGAATAATAAGCCAGCCCCTAAATTAGATTGACACAAAAAACTCAAATTTCCACTTTTCCGTTGTATATTTGCTACTTGAATTATATATTATAAAAAAAGACTTAAAGATAAAGTAAATTAAATGAACATGTACGAAAAAATAAAAACTGAAATTCAAGAAAATTTTTACCAACAGAATTTTCCAAATGATGGGCAAAGGTTCGTCGCATGGTACTTAAGAAACATTCACCTTAGGGATATGAATGAAACAAAGGACGACATGACTGATGGTGCTGATGATAAACAAATTGACGCAATAATAATTGACGATGACAAACAAACAATTTTCATCATTCAGGGAAAGTTCATCAATCAAAACTCTGTTGATGCAGAACCATTAAGAGAAGTATTATCTTCTTGGATACAGTTGCGTGACTTAGTGAGATTGCAAGAAGTCGGCAATAATAAATTAAAAAGAAAACTTTCAGAAGTTGCTAAAGCTTTAGAGGATGACTATGAAATTGCTTTTGAATTAATAACTACTGGAACTCTTACGTTTGCTGCAAATAATGATTTGGCGACTTTTCAACATGATTTAGTTGAATTATCTGAGAATGAAGATTTTAATGCATCACTTACTGTTATTGACAAAGACGAATTAAAAAGAAGATACGATATTGCATTAGAAGTTGATAATCCTTCTATTAATCATACTATGGATTTGAGTGAGGGTAATTACATGCCGGTAAAGATTGCCAATACTCAAGTAGTAATTGCTACCGTCCCACTAAAGGAATGCATAAAAATTCCTGGGATTAAGGATGGAACTCTGTTTCAAAAAAATGTAAGACAAAGTTTGGGTTTAAGCAATAGAGTAAATAAAGGTATTAAAAGCACAATTTACAGCGACAACCATAAAGACTTCTTCTTTTTCCATAATGGAATAACTGCAATTTGTAATAAACTGAAAATAGAAAATAATAATTTAAAATTACATGGCTTAAGTGTAGTGAATGGGTGTCAGTCACTAAATACAATTTTTAGTTGTAGCGAAAAAGTTAAAAACTCTTGACGATACATACATTTTATTTAGATTTTATGAAATTCCACAACGAGAAAGGGCTGATAAAATTAGCATAAATACGAATTCACAAAGTGCAGTAAAGCCACGAGATTTAAGAAGTAATGACAAAAGAGTTTTAAATCTTAAAAGAGCTTTTGAACAAAAGTATCCAAGTGGATATTTCATAACTAAGAGAGGGGAAATTCCACCGGCTACAAAAGATAAAAATTACATTATTGACTTAGTGGATTTAGGTAAATACCTTATTTCGTGGCATTCACAAAGACCCAATATTGCCTATAGTGAAACTAAAATATTTGATAAATACTTTGAACAACTATTCAAAAAAGACTATAATCCTGAAAATGCTCAAGCTCTTAATTTTTGGATGAAAAATGTTTGGAAAAGATGGACGAAAGAAAATCCTTTAGTACTTAACGAAAGCTTATTAGCCATGAGAGCATATGCTCCATATCATCATTTTTATGCTATTTCATTATGTTTTTGTGTTGCCAATAATATGCCTGAAGGTGCGCCAAATCCAAAAGTTACCTTTGAAAAAGCCATTACAAATAACTTAGTTGATCAAATAGTTGATATCGCCGGAAGTTGTTTAAACAGTGCGCTTGAAGCAGCTGCCAATGAACCACTCCCACCAAATCGAGTATTCAGCCCTCAAAACTGGATTAAAACTAAAACTTGTCTTGCTGGAATAAGAGCAGCTATTAGACAATATTTTACAATGTTGCCGACTATGCCAAATGGAAAAGAATTAAACCAGATTTTACGAACAGGATTGAAAATGGACCCAACAGATTTTGAAGCAAGATGGACAGCAGATTAACAAAAAAGTAAACAATTCGCTCAAAACAAATGACATAGTGCATGTACATTTCATCGGTTTATTATCGTTTGTGGATCGTAAAAAGATTAGTGTATATTGATAGGTTTCTGCAATCAACCCTTCACAACACCATTGCCTTAATATTAACAGTTTATTAAGATTATCACATCCTTAATTAAGTTTACATTAATATTTAAATCGCAAAATTCAATATTTTGATAAGGG
>JGI24502J29692_10009617_pt1 | contig 12988 bp, 10 predicted proteins | sample BioPla3RNA1_FD_29692 | JGI IMG/M metagenome (IMG submission 29692)
AGACAACTGCCTGCGCAGCGTGTACAATTTCGGGCCAAGCATGAGCTTTGCCGACATTATAAGACGGTGCGCCGACAAGAGCTACATAGTGCGCGCCAACGAGCAGCTTCTGTTCGATTTTTCCCGCCTGCGAAACGCCATAGTGCACAAGAGCACGGAGGAGATGATAATAGCCCAGCCCCACGACGACGTCACCCGCCAGATAGAGCAGCTCGCCAAGCTCATCAGCACGCCACCTTCCGCCGTGTCCCTTTTCGGCTCGAGGAAGGTCACCCTCATGCACGCCGACACCAAGCTGAAAGACGCCATAAAGATGATAATCGACACTCACTACTCCAACATCCCCGTTTACAGGGGAAACCAGCTCAAGGGCATACTCAACAACAAGATAATAGTGGAAAGAATCGGCGGGCAGATAGCGAGGGGAAGGAGCGTCGACGAGTACCTCGAGAGCGAAACCGCGGAGGGCGCCCTCAACGAGAACTACTTTGGCACCTACTACAAGCTTTGCCCCGCTTCAGTGACCATCGACGAGGTGGTGGAGATGTTCTCGCAGAACAGGAAGCTCCTCGCCGTACTCATCACCCGGGACGGCCGGCGTAACCAAAAGCCCGTTTGCATCATCACCACCTACGACCTCGCCAAAATCTACAACACTTTGGACGATTACGTTTAAGGGGCCTTTGGCCTCATTTGCTTTACAATAAGCGGTATATTCTATATAATATTAGGCGAGAATTTATGTAATTTGCTTTAAAAAGAGGCCTTTTACAGCGCGAAAGCGTGTAAACCGATAGGGTTTACGCTTTTGTTTTATAACTGAGGAAAATCCTAAGAAATTTTTTTTCGCGAGCAAATTTTTTGGCATATGCAAGGAGCGCAAGAAGATGTACAGGAAGGTTGACACCTCGCTTAACATGGTGGGAAGGGAACTTGAGACGCTCAAGTTCTGGAAGGAGAACAGGATTTTTGAAAAGAGCCTGGAGGATTCCGAGGGCAAGCCCGTCTTTACCTTCTACGACGGGCCGCCGACCGCCAACGGCAAGCCCCATATCGGGCACATCCTTACGCGCGTTATCAAGGACATTATCCCACGCTACAAGGCGATGAAGGGCTACGCTACCATGAGAAAGGCGGGCTGGGACACCCACGGCCTTCCCGTCGAGCTTGAGGTGGAAAGGGAGCTCAAGCTCGACGGCAAGCAGGATATCGAAAAATACGGCATAGAGCCTTTTATCCATAAATGCAAGGAGAGCGTGTGGAAATACAAGGGCGAGTGGGAGAGGATGTCCGAGAGGGTGGCCTACTGGATGGACATGGATAACCCCTACATCACTTACGACAACGACTATATAGAGTCGGAGTGGTGGGCGCTCAAGCAGATTCACGAAAAGGACCTTCTCTACAAGGGCCACAAGATAGTTCCCTACTGCCCCCGCTGCGGCACCGCGCTCTCTTCCCACGAGGTGGCGCAGGGCTATAAGGACGTCAAGGAGATGTCCATCTACGTGTGCTTTAAGGCGAAGGGCGCTGACGATACCTACTTCCTCGCTTGGACGACGACGCCCTGGACGCTTCCCTCCAACGTGGCGCTGTGTGTAAACCCCGACGAGGAATACGCCAAAGTGCTCTCGAGGGGAAAATACTACATTCTCGCCAAAGCGCTTGTTCCAAGCCTTTTCGACGAGTACGAGATAGCCGAGGTCAGAAAGGGAAAGGATTACGAGTTTGCCGAGTACCATCCCCTCTTCGATTTCGCCTTGGGCGTCAGGGAAAAGGCATGGTACATCGCCTGCGACAAGTTCGTCACCCTAAGCGAGGGAACGGGCATAGTGCACATCGCGCCGGCGTTTGGCGAGGACGACTACAACCTCGGCAAAAAGTATAACCTTCCCGTCGTCCAGCTCGTGGACGACAGGGGATGCTTCAAGCCCGAGGCGAGGGAGCTTGCGGGATTATTTGTCAACAAGGCGGACAAATTAATAACAGAGGGCTTAAAGGGGAGGGGGCTGCTGTTCGCCCAGAAGATGTACGAGCACAGCTATCCATTCTGCTGGCGGTGCGACACCCCGCTGCTCTACTACGCGCGCAGCACGTGGTTTATAAAGATGACGGCGGTAAAAGAGCAGCTTTTGAAGAACAACGTCTCCGTCAACTGGATACCCGAAAACGTCAAGTGGGGCAGGATGGGCAACTTCCTCGAGAACGTCATAGACTGGGGCCTGTCAAGGGAGCGCTACTGGGGGACGCCGCTGCCCGTATGGGTCTGCGACCGCTGCGAAAAGGTGCGAGTGGTGGGAAGCAGGAAAGAGCTGGACGAGCTCTCGGGCTGCGGAATGGGCATCGAGCTTCATCGGCCCTACATCGACGCCGTCACCTTTAGGTGCGGTTGCGGCGGAACGTTTAAGCGCACTCCCGAGGTCATAGACTGCTGGTTCGACAGCGGCGCCATGCCATTTGCCCAACACCACTACCCATTCGAGAACAAAGAGATGTTCGAGCGCCATTTCCCCGCGGATTTCATCAGCGAGGCTGTGGACCAGACAAGGGGATGGTTCTATACCCTTCTTGCCATCTCCACGCTGCTCTTTGACAAGGCGCCCTTTAAAAACTGCATAGTGCTCGGCCACGTCAACGACAAGTACGGCGTAAAGATGAGCAAGCACAAGGGCAACGTCGTCGACTCGTGGGCCATCCTCGACAAGCAGGGGGCGGACGCCATAAGGTGGTACTTTTACACCGCGAGCGCGCCCTGGCTTCCCTCCCGTTTCTATCAGGAGGCGGTAGACGAGGCGCAGAGAAAGTTCATGGGCACGCTGCTCAACACATACGCCTTCTTTGTGCTGTACGCCGACATCGACAGATACAATCCATCAGGGCACGACCTCAAAAAGTGCGAGCTAACGGTAATGGATAGATGGATTTTGTCAGAGCTAAACACGCTTATCGAAAGCACCGAAAGGCTGCTCGAGGAGTATAACATAACCGACAGCGCGAGGGCTATCGAGGATTTTGTGGATAAGCTCTCAAACTGGTACGTGAGGAGGTGCCGCGAGAGGTTCTGGGGCAAGGGAATGACGGCGGACAAGGTGGCAGCCTACACCACGCTTTATTCCGTTCTCGTCACCCTGTCAAAGCTGCTGGCTCCCTACGTTCCCTTCCTGGCGGAGAACATCTACCGCAACCTGGTGCCAAATTTCTTTTCGGGCGAACCCATAAGCGTGCACCTTACCCGCTTCCCCGAGGCCGACGCCTCCTTCATAGACAAGGAGCTCGAGAGGAACATGGAGAAGGTGCTCGACATCGTCGCACTGGGCAGGGCCGCGAGGGCATCCGCGGGCATAAAGAACAGGCAGCCCCTTTCCAAGATATATGTCGCCGGCGTGGGCGAGATGGTTCCCGAGAGTTTCCGCGACATCATCCTCGAGGAGCTCAACATTAAGGTGTACGAGGAAGTTACTTCCATAAAGGAATTTTCGGGCTACGAGATAAAGCCGCAGCTTAAGACCCTCGGCCCCAAGTACGGCAGGCTCATAGGGGCGATCAGGCAATTCCTCTCAAGCTGCGACGCCAACGAGGTTGTGGACACCGTGAACGCGGGTAAAATATACAGGGCTATGCTCGAGGGCCAGCCCGTGGAGTTTGGCAAGGACGACCTTTTGATTTCGCCAAAGAACAAGGAGGGCTACGCCTCGGCATCCGACAAGGGGATGACGGTGGTGCTGGACACCACGCTCACCCAGGAGCTCATCGACGAGGGCATAGCGAGGGAGCTCATCTCCAAAATCCAGATGATGAGAAAGGAATCGGGCTTCGAGGTAACCGACAGGATAAAGGTCTATTACAAGGCAGAAGGCAGGGCAAAGGATGTCCTCGGCGGGAACATGTACGGCATAGCAGAGGACGTCCTCGCCGAGAGCATGGAGTATTCCGACAAAGCCTCGGCGGAATGGGATATCAATGGCGAGAAGGTGCTGCTTTCCGTCGATAGAATAGGGTAAAATGCCGCACAACGCCGAGTGGAGGGATTACAAGATAATAGCCACGGGCGACGGCGAAAAGCTGGAGCAGGGGCTGTATGAGCTGGTGGAGATGACGAGGCAGCCTTTCTCCGAAAAGCCGCTCTTTTACCTTATTAAAAGCTACACCACGGGGTTTCAGCCCACCGTGCTGAAAAACGTTCTGGGCAGCGTGCTCAAGGGGATAAAGGGTGTCTGCGAGGCTTACGAGCTTACGCTTCCCACCGAGGAAGAGGGCATAGAGCTGCCCTGCGGCGCCAGCTCCATGTTCATCAAGGACTAAAGGGATATGGACATACCCATTTTGTTCGAGGACAACCACATACTCGTCGCGTCAAAGCCTTTCAACCTCCCCGTCCAGGCCGACTCCAGCGGCGACGAGGACATGCTCACCATGCTCAAAAAATACCTGAAGGAAAAGTACGAAAAGCCCGGCAACGTCTATCTCGGCTTGGTGCACCGCCTCGACAGGCCGACGGGCGGCGTCATGGTTTTCGCCAAGACCTCGAAGGCGGCGGCGAGGATGTCCCAAGGGCTGCGCGAAGGCGATTTTGAAAAGCGCTACCTCGCCGTCACCGTGGGCGCGCCCCAGGACGAGAGCGGCATCCTGGTGCACTACCTCAAGAAAAACGCCGTCACCAACACCGTGTACGTGGTGCCCCCCGCCACCGAGGAGGCAAAGCGAGCCGAGCTGTCATACAGAGTGCTGGAAAAAGGCTTCAGGATATCCCTGTTGGACGTGGGGCTTGTTACCGGCAGGGCACATCAGATAAGGGTGCAGCTTTCCCACATAAAATGCCCCATCTTCGGCGACGTGAGGTACGGCGGCGACATAGCAAAGGGCTACAACCTCGCGCTCTTTGCCTACCGGTTGGAGTTTATCCACCCCGTGACCAAGGACAGGATGGTTTTCATCGCCTATCCCCCCGTGGAGCTTGAGCCGTGGAAGAGGTTCGACATAGAGCGCCACCTGCTCTTAATAAAGTGACGGGGGCAAGAGAGCCCTTTTTTTGGCCTCAAGCCGACATTAAATAGGCAAAAAATGCGGGCAATGTTTGACAAACGCGCCTTTTGTGTGTAAAATTGTCTCTATGAATATTTGTCCTTTCACGCTTTGAATTTGGAGGAAAAAATGGCAAAAAACTTTTTTAAAAGGCCCATTATCGCGCTGCTTGCGGCGGTTTTCGCTATCGCCCTTTTTGCCAGGGGCGGAGACTCCGCCTCTGCCAAGAGCGTAAGCGTGGGCAGCTTACTGTTTACCAACATGGATAACGTGACCATTTCCGGCACCAAAACCGGTTTAAAGCTCTATTCCACGGGAAAGCGCGACACCTCGGCGCAGTTTGGCAAAAAGCTGTTGTTTAAGGATTTTGAGCTCGTCTACATCCTCACCCAGAGCGACTTTTCGGCGGTTTACTTTGAAATCTTGGGGGAAAACGGCAGCGCCGCCACGGGCAACATAAGCGACGAGGACAGGAAATACAGGCTCACCATAACTAAGAAGGAGGGGCAAGTTACCGCCACGGTCAGCGGCAAGGGCTTTGACCCGGTCAGCTCCGACGTCGAGGTGAGTTTTACCGAGGAGACAACCTTAAAGATTGTGGGCGGCGATGACGACGGCGACGATTTCTATACGCTCAAATTCCGCATAGAGAACTCTTCCGGCGAAAAAGCCGCCACCATAGAGAAAGAGATTTCCGTATACAGGGCCGAGGGCACGCTCACCATCGGCTTTGAGGGGATAGAGGTGGGCAAGGCCGCCGAGATGTATATAAAAAGGCTCAACGGCCAGTCCTTCATCTCCTCCACAGAAGGCTATGTGGATGACAACGTCGCCCCCGTGATGAGGATGGAGACCGACAAGCTCATCGACATAGCCCCGCTCAGCAGGGCTTACGAGCTTCCCGTATACGGCATCGACGTATTGTCTTCCACCATAAAGTACAACATCAAATGGGAATACTCGGCGGACGGCAGCTTTGACGAGCCCTCCGAGATCGAAAAGACCGAAAACCTGATAACCTTCGACAAAGCGGGCTACTACAGGGTAAAGGAAATAAAGATAAACGACGACAACGGCAACGAGACCACCGATTGCATAGATTATAACTATAAGGAAGAAGGCAAGCAAATAAAAATCCTCGTCGAAACGTGGTCCAATGCCTCGCCGCAGCTGGTGACCTTTGAGGACCCCGACAAGAGGCAGGAGTACATTACTGCCATAGAAACCGTGTACAACGGCGGCAACTCCCACAAGTTCCAGTTCGCAGCCCCCGAGGTCAAAGTAAACAGCAACCCCTCGGGCACCGAAAACCCCAAGCTCGTCAAGTTCAAGCTAAAATACAAGACCGTGGGCTTGACCACATGGTCTGAGGTCGACGGGCTGGTATTTACCGCAAACACCGCCGACAAGGAATACGAGTTCCAGATAAAGGCGACTGACAGAGCGGGCAACTCGATAATCTACGAATTGACTGAAAAGGACCACGTCAAGATTACTTTCAGGGACGTCACCCCGCCCAAAATCAACGTGAGCTGGTTTAAGAGCGAGAGGTATTTGGACCAGGCGGTATCTCTGCCCTCGGCGTCTGCCACCGACGACCTCGATTCCTCACCCAAGACGAGCGTGAAAGTATATTATATAATGGATGAGAAAGGGCAGCCCGTGTACGAGAAGGATGAAGAAGGCAACATAGTCTACGAGGACGAGGATAAGACCATACCCAAGAAGGTTTTGGTGTCGGAGTCCACATCGTTTACCCCCGACAAAGTCGGCTGGTACGAGGTCATCTACACCGCTGAGGACAGGGAGGGCCACGTCACGGCAAGCCCCCCATACACTTTCAAGGTGGTAAAGGCCTCCGATACGCCGAAGGAGCCCATCATTGACCTTTCCAATACCTGGAACATAGTGTTTTTGTCAATAGCGGGAGTGTGCGCGCTCGGCCTCATCATAATTCCCTTCATAAAGCCCAAGGAAGAATAGCCCCGGGCGAATGAAGAAGGCCTTTTTTGCGGATACTAATTTAAGCGACAAGGAGAAAGAGAGATGGCGGCACTGCATCTTACGCAGCAAAACTTCAAGCAGACCATAGAGGGCGGAGGTGTCGTCCTGGTGGATTTCTGGGCGGGGTGGTGCAGCCCGTGCAGGATGATAGCCCCCATTGTGGAAGAGGTGGCGGCCGAGCTCGAGGGAAGGGCTAAGGTGGGCAAGGTCAACGTGGACGAGGAAGAAGAGCTGTCAAGGGAATTTTCAATCATGAGCATACCCACGCTCATAGTCTTCAAGGACGGCAAGCTTGTAGACAAGATGGTGGGCGTCCCCCAGAATGCCAGGCAGGCGCTTGTCAGCTTGGTAGAAAAACACTTGTAAGCAAGGCGCCGCTTTAAACCCCGCTTAAAGCGGGGGATTTTTCATAAAATACATGATAAAAATCATAAGATAAGCTATTTATTTTGAAAAGGTAATCTGATATAATGTCTGCGATATCGAGCTCAGTAGGGAGACTCTATGAAGATAAAATATCTCGGAACGGCGGCGGCTGAAGGCATTCCCGCGATGTTCTGCGCGTGCGAGCTGTGCCAAAAGGCGAGGCGCCTGGGCGGAAAGGACGTGCGCATGAGGTCGCAGATGCTCATCGACGGCGATATCCTCGTGGATTTCGGCCCCGACGTGTTTTATTTTACCTTAAAATACGGCTTCAACCTCTCGCAGATAAGGTACTTTCTGATAACGCACTCCCACGGCGACCACTGGATACCCCAGCCTTTTGAATACCGCAAACAAGGCTTTTCCTATGAGCACATCCGAAAAGAGTTCTACATAATAGGCAGCGACAAAATCACAGGTGACCCCCTGCTCCTTTCCCTTGAGGAAAAAATCCCGGGAAGGCGCGTTACGGCAAAGCCCTTTGAGCCTTTATTTTTTTGCGACCTTAAGGTTACGCCTCTTCCGGCCACGCACATGCAGATCGAATGCGCCCTCACCTACCTGATAGAGAGGGATGGAAAGAGCCTTCTCTACTTTAACGACACCGGAGTGGTGGGAAAAGAGGTTGATGAATTCCTCAAGGCGGCAGGCGCCAGAATCGACCTCGTCAGCTTTGACTGCACCAAAGGCGACATACCTTACAATTACAATTCCCATATGTCCCTGGCAGAATGCACATCCATGAAGGAGAGGTTTCTTGAGGCGGGGATATGCGGCAGCTTTACCCGCTTTATCGTTACTCACTTCAGCCATAACTGCAGATACACACATGCCGAGCTGGAGCAGGCCGCCCAAAGGTACGGCTTTACCGTGGCCTGCGACGGATTGGAAATTGAGATATAAAACCACTTTCAGGAGGATGATATGATATATACGGTGGATTGGGAAACCATCACAAATTTCGTCATCGAAGCCTTCGAGGCGCTCGGCGTGCCCGGAAAAGACGCCGAAATTTGCGCCGACGTGCTGGTAGAGGCTGACAGGCGGGGCTTTGAGTCCCACGGCGTAAACCGCTTCAAGCCTATCTACATCGATAGGATAAGGGAGGGCATACAGAACCCCGTCACAAACTTCGAGATAGTGCGGCAGACGCCGACCACGGCGGTAGCCGACGGCCACGACGGCATGGGACAAGTCATCGGATATAAGGCAATGCGTCTCGCCATAGAGAAGGCAAAGCAGTACGGAATGGGGATGGTGGCGGTGAGGAATTCCACCCACTACGGGATAGCGGGCTATTACGCTTCCATGGCGATAAAGGAGGGCATGATCGGCATAACGGGCACCAATGCCAGGCCGAGCATAGCGCCCACATTTGGAGTCGAGAACATGCTTGGCACCAATCCTCTCACCATTGGCTTTCCCACCGATGAGGAATTCCCCTTTATCCTCGACTGCGCCACTTCCATCATACAGCGGGGCAAAATCGAGGTGTTTGCGAGAGAGGGAAAACCCGTCCCCAAGGGCACCGTGATAAGCGAGGACGATAGACCCCTCACCGACGCCAGGCAGACACTTAATGACCTGATTTCGGGGAAGGCTGCGCTGGCGCCGCTGGGCGGCATCGGCGAGGAACTCGCGGGCTACAAGGGCTACGGCTACGCCACCGTGGTGGAGGTGCTCTCTTCCGCCCTTCAGCAGGGCAGCTACCTCAAAATGCTTACGGGCATCGGACCCGGCGGTGAAAAGAGGCTTTACCGCCTCGGCCACTTCTTCATAGCCATAGACACTGAGGCTTTCATGGGCCTCGAGGAGTTTAAGAAGACCGCGGGCGAAATCATGAGGGCGCTCAGGGGCTCCAGGAAAGCGCCGGGCTCCGATAGGATATACACCGCGGGCGAGAAGGAATGGCTGCACTGGCAGCAAGTCAAGGACAAGGGAGTTGCCATCAATCCTTCCGTTCAAAAGGAACTCTCGCAGGTTAGGGACGAGCTCAAGTTAAATTACGTTTTCCCCTGGGAAAAGGAGTGACGCGCTATGGATTACCTTAAGGAATCTCTCAAAAAGCACTGCGAGTGGAAGGGCAAGCTGGAGATAGTACCCAAGATGAAGATAGAGAACAAGGAAGACCTTTCGCTTGCCTACACCCCCGGCGTGGCGCAGGCATGCCTGGAGATACAAAAGGACATTTCAAAGTCCTTCGAGCTCACGGGCAGATGGAACACCGTGGCGGTGGTGACCGACGGCACCGCCGTTTTGGGCATCGGCGATATAGGGCCGGAGGCCGGCATGCCCGTAATGGAAGGAAAATGCGTGCTGTTTAAGACATTCGGCGGCGTGGACGCCGTTCCCATTTGCCTTAAGACAAAGGACGTCGGCGAAATCGTGAGGACGGTCGAGCTTCTCTCGCCCGGTTTCGGCGGAATTAACCTTGAAGACATTTCCGCCCCGAGGTGCTTTGAAATAGAGAAAAGGCTCAAAGAGGTGCTCGGCATTCCCGTCTTTCACGACGACCAGCACGGCACCGCGATAGTGGTGCTCGCCGCCTTGCTTAACGCGCTCAAGCTCGTCAAAAAGCAAATGGATAGCGTAAGGGTTGTAATAAACGGCGCGGGCAGCGCGGGGATAGCCATCGCAAAGCTGCTGCTTTCTTTCGGCGTAAAGGATATAATAATATGCGACAGGGAGGGCATAATCTCGGAGGGACAGGACTGCTGCAACGAGGCAAGGGCGGAAATAGCAAAGCTCACCAACAGGAAACAGCTAAAGGGCACCCTCGCCGATGCGCTCAAGGGGGCCGATGTATTTATAGGGGTCTCAGCGGCAAACCTCGTCACCCCCGAGATGGTTAGGAGCATGGCAAAGGACGCCATAGTCTTTCCCATGGCAAACCCCGTTCCCGAAATTATGCCCGACCTGGCGATAGAAGCGGGCGCAAGGGTGGTGGGCACGGGCAGGAGCGATTTTGCCAACCAGATAAACAACGTGCTGGCTTTCCCCGGCGTGTTCAGGGGAGCGCTCGACGTGCGCGCCAGCGACATAACCGAGGAGATGAAGATAGCCGCCGCATACGGCATAGCCTCGCTGGTGTCGGGCGAAGAGCTTTGCGAAAGCTATATAATCCCCAGGGCGTTCGACAGAAGAGTGGGCGAGGCGGTAGCGAGCGCTGTGGCCGACGCGGCGAGAAAGTGCGGCGTCGCGAGGATTTGAGCAGCGCCAGATGTGAGAAAAAATGGGTTTTTGCAAGACGTCTTCTTTAACCAAAGGCGTCTTTTTTTACTTCCAAAAATATTTTATTGATACCGCAGCTATAATGTGGTAGAATATAGTGGTCAGCCGATTTCGGCAATCTGAAATTTTGGGGCAGCCAATGAAGAGAGATAGAGAAAACTACGCATCGAGGCCCACGTGGTTTAAGCGCTTGAAGCAGGTGCTCAAGCTTTTTATTCCCAGGGCCAAATTTGTCTACCTCGGGGAGAAGATAAGCACGCCCGCCATCATCCTGAGCAACCACGTGGGGGCATCAGCGCCACTGGCCTGGGAGCTGTACTTTTCCCAGCGCTTCAGGTTCTGGGGGGCGCACGAGATGACCTGCGGACTTAAATCGGTTTACAAATACCTCTCGGAAGTGTACTTTCCGCAGAAAAAGCACTGGAACAAAACCCTCGCAAAGCTCTTTTGCCTGATTGCGGCGCCTCTTGCCAACCTCTTTTACAAGGGGCTGCAGCTCATCCCCACTTACAGGGACGCGCGCTTTCGGCAGACCATCGAGAAGAGCTTGAATTCGGTAAAGAGCGGAAACAACCTGATAATATTTCCCGAGGATTCCCGGGACGGCTACCACGACAATCTCAAGTCCTTTTACGCGGGCTTTACGGTGATAGGAGACGCGTGTTTAAAAGAGGGAATTGACCTGCCCGTGTACGTGTCATATTACAGGAAGAAGGAAAAGACCTTCCTCATCGACAAGCCCATTTTGTTCTCAAAACTCAGGCAGCTGTATGCGGACAGGCAAAAGCTCGCCGACCTGATGTGCGAGCGCATAAACCGCCTGCTGCGCCTCTTTCACAAGGATAAGGCGAGCTCTGACGCGAGGGCATTTTAAAGGCTATAAAAATTGATTGGCTTGATTGGTTTATCAGGAGATAAAATGGATATATTCGGCCTTGAAACAAAACCCGCGGAGCCTATCTGCGAGGAGCTGGAGAGGCAACTTGAAAACCTGTTGGCTTTAAGGAAAAAGTTAAGGCGAAAGGCGGTTATCAGGATATCCCTCATCATCTATGCCGCATACATATCTCTTTTCGCCGCGGCTGCGATAGTGCTCGTAAAAAACGGCGCCAAGGCGGGTTTTTTGGGCGGAATCGGCGGCGGCCTTGCCGTTCTGGTGCAGGCGGCGATAGATGCCTTGGCGGACAGGGCTCCATCAATGAAAAAGCTCAACGAGGAAATAGAGGCCGTAAACAGGCAGCTCTATCCCGAAGCCTTCCAAGGCTTAAAGGCGCAAAAGATGGCCTTCAGCCCCGCCACAAAGAGGGCATGGACCGTCGGCCTCATCATAGGGATAGTGTGGCTTGCGGTGGCATTTCTTGCCGGCATACCGCTTTGCATTGCCTACGGGAGCGCGGGCACGATATTCATCCTTGGGGGGCTGGCGCTGGCATGTTATGGTTTCTCTGTCGCCTTCACCAAGAGCTTTAAACCCGGCGTCAAGGCGGTGCTCCTGCCGGGAGCACTGCTGGTGCTGCCTATCGCCATCTCGCATTTTTTCTTCAATAGCTCCGATGACATAGCCTTTCCCGCGGGCCTGGTGGCAGGAATCGTTCTCTTTACCGTTGCCCTGCTCGCCCTCACCCATACCCAGAGGAAGGCGAGAATTTTCCTGAGGCTCAACCATAAGAAATATTGGGCGGTGCCTTCGCAGAGAGAAGGCATAGCGGCAGAGGTTTACAACAAAAAGGGCGACAGGGCACTGATTTCGGTCTACGTCGACAGCCGCCACGCAGTGCTCGTGGAAAAGAAAATAGAGGGCGGCTTCCAGCCTGTAGGGCAAAATCGGCAGTTTTTCCTGTACATATCCGCCCTGTACCATGCGGCGAGGGAGCTTTTGAGGCTGTATGAGGTGGACGATGGACGGCCGGAGGACGGCTTTGCCCACCGCTACGACGCCATAAAAGAGGTGGCAGAATCTGTCTCGAGGTTCAGCTTTTTGGAGGGAAAGGTCGAGGCAAAGGAGGATTACGAATCGCTCACAATAGCTTTTCACAGGTGCCTTACCATGGAGGTCGAGGAGGGCGCGGTGCTCATCAACGGGGCGCTCTTTCTGCTCAACTGGGACAAGGACATGGTGATGGACCTCGTGAGCAAGCTGCTTAGCGAGGAGATAATCCTGTTCGAGTACAGGAGGAAAAAGATTTTCTTCCCGCGCCAGGCGTTCGACTTTCTGCTCAGCAAGTATAGCGGCAAGAATTGCCGCATATATTCGGGCATAAACATTTATTCAGAGAGGGAGAAAAAACAATAATAATGAGTTTCATTT
>JGI24502J29692_10051688_pt1 | contig 12974 bp, 9 predicted proteins | sample BioPla3RNA1_FD_29692 | JGI IMG/M metagenome (IMG submission 29692)
AGTTGAATATGCATTCCTGGAAGATTATTGCACGGGGTAGAGTTCAAGGAGTTGGATTCAGACACTATGCTCAGACCTGTGCCCGACGCTGTGGAATAACTGGATATGTTAGAAACCTATATGATGGTAGTGTTTTAATAGAAGCCACAGGAGACCAGGAAAGCTTAAACCGATTTTGCGAACTGCTTCGTAATGCTAACCGATTTATAGATGTTCGTGAACTCGAAATTACAGAACAGGAAGAGACGGTAATGTATAATGATTTTCAAATATGGTAAACGATCAGATAAAAATGAGAAAGATAAGTTTTTAGATATAAGACCTCCGGGAAAATTGGCTCTTTTATTAATATTTTTTATATTGCCTATTATTTTATCCGCTGAATATATAACTCATAAAGTTCAACCCAAAGATACCCTGTACAGCTTAAGTAAAAAATATGATGTACCTATTGAACAACTAAGAAAATTAAATGGTATTAAAGGGAATATAATACACACAGGTCAGGTCCTTAAAATAAAAGAAGAAGATAAATCTGCACCCTCTGAAATCCCAACGATAGTTCCGGCTACACTTGCTGTAAGTAGCATCCAGGACCAAGAACCATCAATTACTCTAGCTGGACAAAAGTTAGATTCTGAGGAAAAAGGATTAATTGTTTATCCTGAAGATTATTATTACAAAGTGCGTAAGGGAGATAATCTTTATCGTATTGCTCTCAATCATAAGATTAAACTTGCCGATTTATTACTTTGGAATAATTTTAAAAATGAATCTCACACGATAAAAGAGGGAGATAAACTTTTCATTAAAGACCCATCCAGTTATCAGAAAAAAACAGCCATTGAAGCACCCAAAGTAGAATCTGGTACTTCCGAAGAGCCAGACTCTTTGATTATTGAAAAAATATATGTAGTCCAGAAAAAAGATACTTTATACAAAATAGCTAAAGAAAATGGGATGACGGTTGAGGAATTGAAAGCATTAAATAATCTTAAATCAAATAAACTTTCCATTGGACAAAAACTTTGGATAGTAGGAAAACCAAGACCGCTGGATGAAGAGGAAGAAAAGAATTTATCTGCTGGTTCTGAAGCATCTAAAAGTGACCAAACGACTATGAACTGTATAATGCCTACAGAAGGAAAGGTTACCTCGGAGTTCGGTTTAAGACATGGTAGACCTCACAAAGGTATTGATATAGCTAATAAAACTGGCACCCCCATCTATGCCGTTATGGATGGTGTAGTTCTTTTTTCTGGGAGACAAAACGGTTACGGAAGTGTAATAATTGTAGAACATCCCGATTTTATTATGACGGTTTATGCGCATAACGAGATAAATTTAGTTCGTGAGGGTGATAAAGTATTACAAGGCCAACAAATAGCAACAATGGGAGCAACTGGTAATGCCACTGGTCCTCATTTACACTTTGAATATCGTATCAAAGGAAATGCTATTAATCCACGTAAAGTGCTCCCTTTTAAAAAATAGAATAGGAGACTCGTGAATAGAGAAAATGTTTTTGCGGATAAAGCTCTTCAGAATTATTTGAAAGAGATATCCAAGTTTAAAACCCTTAGTCGTGAAGAGGAGCATGAATTGGCTCTCAGAGCACGAGAAGGTGATCAGGAAGCCATTAATAAATTGATGCAAGCAAATTTGAAATTTGTGGTTAAAATTGCTTCCCAGTACCAAAATAGAGGTCTTTCCCTTTCAGAACTTATCAGTGAGGGCAATATAGGTTTACTTAAAGCTATTGAAAAATTTGACCCCGACCAGAATATAAAACTGATTTCCTATGCAATTTGGTGGATTAGGCAAAGAATTATGCAAGCTGTATCTGAAAAAAGTTCTCTCATCCGCGTACCTATGGGAAAATCCAGTTCTGCTCATAAAGTAAAAGCCACCGAAGACCGTATCTACTCTGAGACCGGAGAAACTCCTTCAATTGTAGAACTTAGCGAGAAAATGAATCTCTCCCAAAAATCCATAGAACAGCTAAAGGATCAAATGGTTGAGACTACTTCCTATGATGAATTATTGCAAAATAGTGATTTTCAGGAATTTTCTACTCGTGATTTAATCAGAGATGAGAGATTGGTGGACCCTCAAGAAATTTACAGTCGGGAACGATTACAAAATAAAATTGAAAATGCCATCAAAAAATTGGATGAGCGAGAAGCAGAAATCATAAGAACCTATTATGGATTAAATGAGAATCATGAAACGCGCAATTTTGCCCAGATTGCTGAAACTATGGGACTTTCACGAGAGAGGGTGCGTCAAATCCAGAAAGACGCCTTAAAAAAAATATTAGCAGAATTGCAGCCTGAAGAGGACAAATTAGTAGACGAATTTTTGGAAAAATATAATTATTAAAAGTATAAGCTCTTATATAGAATAGGAACAAATATATGTTTAAAGACTTCAATGAAATGGTAGAAAGTGTTAAAGCTAAAAGAAAAGGTACGGTTATTATTGCAGCAGCTCAGACAGAATCCGTACTTCAAGCAGCAATTATGGCTCAAAAGGAAAATCTAGCAGATTGTTTATTAGTAGGCGATAAATCCTTAATTATTTCTTTGCTGGGAAAAATGGACCCTGATCATTGCTATAGCTTTGATATTCTTGATGTAGGTAGCGATTTAGTTAAGGCTGCCGAAATGAGTGTACAATTGGCTCGAGAAGGAAAAGGCGACATTATTCTTAAAGGAAAAACTGATTCAGGACTTCTATTGCGCTGCGTTTTAGATAAAGATAAAGGACTTCGTATCAGTGCTGTTATTTCAGATGTGCTTGCTTTTGAACATCCTACTGGAGTGAAATTACTCAGTGATGGTGGAGTCAATATAGCACCAAATTTAGAAGAAAAGGTTGCTATTGTTAAAAATGCGGTTGAGGTTGCTCATAACCTGGGTTCTCCTCAGCCGAAAGTAGCTATGCTAGCTGCAGTTGAAACGGTTAATCCTAAGATGCAAGCAGCCATTGATGCAGCTATAATCTCTCAGATGAATAAAAGAAACCAAATTACTGGCTGTATAGTAGAAGGACCCTTAGCTTTTGATAATGCTGTTAGCCTTGAAGCTGCAAAAATCAAAGGAATAGAATCGCCGGTAGCTGGAAATGCAGATGTTTTTATTGTTCCAAATATTGAAGCAGGAAATATCTTTGGCAAATTACTCACTTATTATTGTGGATATAGAGTTGCCCATGTTATAGTAGGGACTAAAGTACCTATTCTTATTCCCTCAAGAGCAGATCCAGGAGAATTGAAAATGCTCTGTATGGCAATGGCTTTAAGCTGTATGAAAGAGTGAATCTAAAGATACTACAAATAGGGAAAACCAGAGAAAAATGGATCAAGGAAGGTATAGAAATATATCTTAAGCGTCTAGAACCGTATATGAAAATAATAATAGAAGAGATTCCTTCGGTTAGTATCCTTAATGCTGATTCACAAGAAATGGTGAAGGCAAAAGAAGCCGCTAAATGTTTGAAAAGGGTAAATCCAGAAGATTATATAATTCTTTTAGATGAACAGGGAGAAGAAAAAACCTCATTAGAATTTACCAATTTCCTTGCCAATTTATCGGGAAGAAAGAAAATAGTTTTTATTCTAGGAGGAGCTTATGGAACCCATCAAAGTATTAAAGAACGAGCAGATTACTGTCTCAGGTTATCAGCGATGACTTTCACTCATGAAATGACAAGATTGATTTTATTAGAACAACTTTATAGAGCAAAAATGATAACTCATAATAGAACATATCATTATTAAATTGAGAGGTAAAAGTGATACTAACTGTCTTAGTCGCAGTAGTGGAAAACTTTAAATATGCTTTAGGCATACTGGTTAAAGGTATGGTGGGAATCTTCATTTTTATGGGATTATTCTATGCCCTGATTATCGTTTTAAATAGTATCTTTCAACAAAAGGAAAAACATTGAATAAAAAGGCTCTACTTATTCTTTGTTTGATATTGGGGATACAGTTAGCCAATGCGTCTTTCAAAGTTTTGGAGACCAAACAAGAACAAATCATTCTTGAATACAACTTAGAAAAATATTCTTTAGTGGAAGAAAACGATTTTATTTGTATCGTTACTTCTGATATGAATTATACCATTGAAACTGGCGCACCTTTACTAGCCTATGAAGAAACCAAGATAGGTGTTCCCCCATCAGGTTCAGTGCAAGTAACTTTATTAAGTTCCAGCAAACATTCAGTAAAATTAGAAAAGAGACTAATGCCGGTTCCAGAAGTATTAATGGAAACGGAAGTTTCTTCTTATAAATTTATTATTAATGAACAGCTTTATCGCCTGAGCAAAGCTAATACATCATTATTAAATTTACTTGAACCCGGTTCCTATAGGGGCATTGGTTATTGTCCTTTAGAAATACATCCTTTTTCCTATGACGGAAATTATAATCTGGAAATAACTGATCAAGCTATAATAAAAATAGATATCATCGGAAATACTAGCTTCCGAAGTGCTATTGAAAGAGATGAATTGACAGACTTGTTCGTTTCTCAATTAATTAATCCAGACCAAGCGCAAAACTGGCAACATATGACTCGTTCACCTATTGAATATGCAGATTTTTCTCGTTCTGATTATTGGTGGAAGATTGAAACGGATAAGGAAGGTATCTTTAAAATCACGCCTTCTCAATTAACTGGATTTCCAATATCCGATATAGACCCTCGTAGTTTTAGGCTATTTAGCAATAGTGGTGTTCTTTTATCTTTCGCTATTAATAACCCCGGCAATGCTTTTCAGGAAATACCTATACAAGTAATTGGTGAAGAAGATGGTAGTTTTGATGCTCAAGATTACATATTATTTTATGGTAATAATAGAGATGGAGTAGAAAAAAACCAAACTCTACAAGAGCCTATTACTTACTACAACCCCTATTCTGGAACTTGTGTTTACTGGCTAACCTTTGGCGGAGAATACGATACTGATCCTCTACGTATAGAAACTCTACCCGTGCAACAAACCTGGAATACTCAAACCAGTACCTTTATAGATGATGCTCGTCTTGAAACCGAAAAACTGAGAAGAAAAATTATAGGTTTTGAATGGTATATGGCGATGTTAGCAGGCAAAACAACAGCAGACTACGATTTTACTATTGAGCTTCCAGATCTATCAACAGCAGAAGATGCAATTCTAAGCTTTTATATACGGCAGGAAGTAGTAAACTATACAGCAACTCATAATATTAGCGTCTATGTTAACGGTAATATTATCCCCGCTTCTTCAGATTCTAATGTATTTAGCTGGGAAGGTTTACAGGGATATCTCTTTACTAAGTCTGTCCCCTATTTTGTAGCTGGAACAAATACTATTAGAATAAGAGTGATTCGTGATAGGATAGACAATCTATTCTTAGATTGGATTAATGTTAAATATACTCGCAATATTGTTAAACATCCAGGCAAACAAACTTTAGTAAATCAGTTAAAAAATGAATACGCAGTTCCAGTCCGATATAATGTTTCAAGTAACACTAATTATACAGTTTATCAGATAAATAATTTTAACCAGGCTTCTCTTGTACCAGTTCAATCTGCAGCTGAATCCTCCTATTTTGTGGCATCGGGAAATCAACGAACCAAGTATATTCTAACCAATTCAGAATATCTCACTATAGCACAGGTTCAATATATTGAACCAATTGATTTAGTTTCTAATCCCATACAGGTTGATAATATCATCATTAGTCCAGACGAATTTGTTAATCAAGCAGAAAGCCTGGCTGATAAGTATAGGACTTACTTCAATAAACAAAGCAAGGTAGTTAGACAAAGCGATATTTTTAATCAATTCAATGGTGGTCATCCAGATCCTGAAGCTATAAGATTATTTTTATACTATGTATTACAGAATTATCCCGTGCCGCATCTCACTTCCGTAACTATGCTGGGTTTGGGAACTATAGATTGGCGAAATTTCTCCGGACAAGCTCAACCAAAAAATAAAATTATGGTTTACCAACAGAATGAATCAACCTCTGATGATTACTTTGTTATGCTCACTCAAATATATCATCCCGAACTAATTATTGGTAGATATCCTGTAACTAATGTAAACGAAATTAATAATATGTTTTCCAACTTCAGTGCATATGTAGAAAACCCAGTTGAGGGTTGGTGGAAAAATTCTATGGTTTTTGTAGCAGACGACCTTTATAACGGTAGTGACCCCTATTACGAAAATTACCACACTCAACAAACTGAATCATTATCAAATACAATCCACCCCAGTATTCTGGTAGATAAAATCTTTGGCTGGGAGTATGAATATGATGAATTTCAGAATAAGCCAAAAGCTAGAGATGATATGATGACTGCTATTAACGATGGAAGACTTGTCTGGGTATATGTCGGACATGGAGGTCATGACCAGCTTGGTTCTGAAAATTACTTTAATGGTACGGTTGATATGGGTCGCTTCAATAATCCTGGAAAACTTCCTTTCTTTATTGCTGCTTCTTGTGAAGTATCTCTATTTGATTATTGGGGATTTGAGAGCCTGGGGCAAAAAACTGTACTTCTTAATAATGCTGGAGCTATAGCTTCTTTAGGTGCCACCAGACTCAGTGCAGCAGGTAGTAATGTTGGACTTACTAAAGTAATTTTGGAAAACCTGGCTAATAAACGTAATCCGTTAGGGTATTCCATAATGGCAGCAAAAATTGCTTATACTCAAAGCACTGCAAATGATGCTCTTTATGTTCTCTTAGGTGACCCACTGCTTCCAGTTGTGCCACCAATTAGGGATAGTCTCTTAACTTTTGAAAAAATAGAAAAAAATAAAGAGCTCAAAGAAACTTTATATGCACGGCAACAAGTCCATTTTAACGGTGGTTTTTCTCCCAGTGCTGCTAATGGCATAACTGAAGTTAAGGTGTTTAATAATAAGATAGTTTATAATTTAGATCCTCAGACTACTATCAGTCACAGAGGTTCCTCTCTGTTTGTAGGAAGCTCTACAGTTAATACTGGTTCTTATCAATGTGGTTTTATTGTTCCGGATGATGTCACTAGCGGAAACAGTGGTTTAATTGTGTCCTATTTCTGGGACCCCCATTTAAAACAATCTTATACTAATTATTACTATCCTTTAGCTTTGAGTAATGAAGCCATAATTGCTGACAATCCTGATGCACCTCATATTGAACTTTATCTTGGAAGTCTGGATTTTCGTCCTGGTGATACAGTTGGGACAGATCCCATTGTATATGCCAGAATTTCCGATAGTAATGGTATTAATGTTACTGGAAGTGCAGGACATAATATCTTCCTAATTTTAGATAACTCTCTCCAGCCAATATTGGTAACAAATTATTTCCTTTACGAAACAGATTCATTTACTCAAGGTACTTTAACTTATCCGCTATCTGGTCTTAGTGAAGGTGAACACACTATTCAATTGATTGCCTTTGATAACTTTAATCTTCCTTCAGTTGCAACCACACATTTTCGGGTTAGAAAAGTTGGTGACTTGAATATAGAAAGATTATTGAGTTATCCTAACCCAATGAAGAACTCTACTAATTTCACTTTTATGCTTTCCCGCGATTGTGAAATCACTATAGAAATATACACTATCTCAGGGAAAAAAGTATATAGCTATAAGACCAATGGAAGAGCGGGATTCAATTCCATACCCTGGGACGGGAGAGATAATCAGGGTGATAAATTAGCTAATAACACCTATTTTGTTAAAGTCCGCGCCAAAGATGGAAAAGATAAAACCGAAAAGATTGAAAAACTTGTAATATATCATTAAGGGTTCTATATGCAATTTTATAATCAACTTAAGCGTCAAAAGCAAGAATTTATCCCCATAACTGCTGGCGAAGTTAAGATTTATGCCTGTGGTCCAACCGTTTATAACTATTTTCATATTGGTAATGCTCGTGCTTTTATCACTTTTGATGTATTGCGACGCTATCTTGAATATCGTGGACACAAGGTTGTCTATGTTCAAAATATCACTGATATAGACGATAAAATAATCATTAGAGCTCAAGAAGAAGGAATGCCCTTCAATGAATTTACTGCTAAATATATTCATGCTTTTCAGGAAGATTGTGCTGCCTTGGGTATTAAACCCCCAAGCTATCAACCCAGAGCTTCCGAAGTAATTTCAGATATTATTGATGCCATCCAGCTACAGATTAAAAAAGGCTATGCTTATGAATTAAATGGTGATGTATATTTTGACACTTCTGCTCTTCCTGAATACGGTATGTTATCAGGCAAAAAGACAGAAGACCTACTCCCAGGAGCTCGGGTTGAAGAAAATACTTTAAAAAAACATCCAGCCGATTTTGCTTTATGGAAACGCAGCAAACCTGGAGAACCTTTCTGGGATAGTCCCTGGGGTCAAGGACGTCCAGGTTGGCATACTGAATGTGTTGTTATGAGTAGAAAATATCTAGGTGAAACATTTGATATTCATGCAGGAGGGATAGACCTTCTTTTCCCTCATCATGAAAATGAACTTGCCCAAGCTCTGGCAATGTCTGGAAAACTTTTAGCCAACTACTGGTTATACAATGGTTTCCTCAACATTGAAGGTGAAAAGATGAGTAAGAGCTTGGATAATTTCTTCACTGCTAGAGACATTCTTCATCAATACAGTGCCGAGGCTATACGTTTCTTTTTTCTTTCTAAGCATTATCGTTCTCCTATAGATTTTAGTAGAGAAATCATAGATGAATCAGAACGAGCAGTTAACAACTTCTATTCAGCATTAAAGAGTGTGAACTACTTAAAAATTGTAGCTCAACCAAATGATTCTTATGCCACGCAAGAAGAAGCTTTTATTCAGGCAATGGATGATGATATGAATACTGCTAAGGCAATAGCTGTACTTTTTGAGCTTACACATCAATGCAAAAATGTAAATCTTCCTTACTCAGAAAGAGAACAAGCTGCTCTAATGCTGGTAAAATTAGGTGAGGTCCTGGGTTTTTTCCAAAATTTATCTGATAGATTAAAAGAAACGCTTCCTGAGTTATCTCAAGAATTAATTCAATTATTGATTAACTATAGAGAACAGGCTCGTAGAGAGAAAAACTGGGCTCTAGCTGATCAAATCCGTGAAGATTTAATCAGTTTAGGTATTGAGTTAAGAGATACTACTGAAGGTTGCATTTGGACTTTTAAAAGTTAGGAGGAATTATGGCAAAAAACAAAAAGAAAATTATACCTTTCGTGATTGTGATTATAGTTTTAATAATAGCTATTTATTTTCTCATTAGCGTTATTCAGCCGTCTTCTCTGGATAATCCTGAAAGCATTGCTTGGGATGAAACTGGAGCAAGATTTCTAATTTCCAATACCGGCAATGGAAAAATTCTTTACACCACCGATTTCAATCAATATGATATTCTGATTAACGAAGGATTGACCAACCCTCGCGGTATTAAATTCAGATCTGATACCCTCTTAGTGGCTGATAACACAAAAATCCAAGTCATAGATGTGAAACAAGCTAAGATTGTGGAAAGTATAAATATTCCAGGCTCAAAAATGCTAAATGATATTGAATGCGATAAAGAAGGGTTACTTTACTGCACCGACACTGGAATAGATAAGTTATTTATTGTTAATCCTCACACTAAAGAGATAAAAGATTTCTCTTCTCCTCTTATGTCTAAACCTAATGGCATAGCATTTGATGGACCACGCCGTCAGATGTTCATTGTCTGTTTCAAACCTGCTTCTCCTATTCTTGCCTTTAACCTGGATACTTATAACTTCAGCATTTTTAAAGAAACTATTTATGACAATCTGGATGGTATTGTCATTGATGATTTAGGGAGAATATATTACAGCTCCTGGGGGGAAAAGTGCATCTTACTAATCCCTCAGGAACAGAATCGTACTATTCTCTGGCAAGAAGATTTGAACGCTCCGGCAGATATCTATTATCATGCTCTTACGAATGAAATCTTGGTTCCTCTCTTTGATGATAACGAAATTAAAAGGTTTAAAGCTGATTGACTACTAAAAATTCTCTGCCTAAATTAAGCTCTATTGAACATAAAGAAAAGTCAATTATAAAGCATTTTTCTTCAGCTAATACTTATTGGCAAGAGTTCAAAGTCTATGAAATGGAATTGCCGATGGTCCCTAGACTTATATCTTACGAAGAACCATACTGGATAGAAATTGAATATGTAGAAGGAAAACCTTACCTGGATGAACCTCTGGAGCCAGAACTAATATACACTTTAGCAGATACTATAGGCAAATTTCACAGTTTAACCAGAAAGGATAAACTCTGTCTCTGTCACTGGGATAATCAACCTTCCAATATTATATATTCCCAAACTCAAATTTGGCTTATTGATTTTTCCGAATCCAAGTTTTCTTTTCCTGAAAATGATATTACTCATCTACTTCTTTTCTGGTGCGCGGAATTTCCACCTGCTCAATTAACGGTTTTGATAGAAAGATTTATCTATCGCTATCAACTATATCTCCGCTTGGATTCTAAAGTATGGCAGAATGCTCTTGAATGCAGTCTAAAGCGATTTAATAAAAGACGTGAAGCTTTTGCCCATCATTTGTCTCATTTGAATTATAATCAGTTTAAACAAAATGTTTCAACCTTATCTACATTATCTATCGTTAACTTATGAAGAATTATCTGCTATATACTCTTAGGCAGTAAATATGGGAATAATATGAATTTTATAGATATTTTGAATTTGGTCGGTGGTCTTGCTCTTTTCCTTTATGGAATGGATATAATGAGTAAAAATCTCCAAGCTGCGGCGGGAAATAAGATGCGCCAGATTCTAAAAAGTATCACCGGTACTCCCTTCAGAGGAGTATTAGTAGGACTTGCTGTAACAGCTGTCATTCAAAGCAGTTCTGCAACTTCGGTTATGCTCATAGGTCTAGTTAATGCTGGAATTATGAATCTCCAACAAGCAGTGGGCGTAATAATGGGAGCAAATATCGGAACTACTGTAACTGCCCAGTTGATAGCTTTTAATATTGGAGATATTGCATACGCTTTTGTGATTATCGGTGTTCTCGGTCTATTCTTCAAAAAAAGCAGACAAATGGAGCACTGGAGTATGATTATTCTCGGCTTTGGTTTGTTATTTGTAGGACTTAATGTAATGAGCAACTCTATTATTGATTTAAAAAATTCTCTTTTTGCCCGAAATATTCTTGCTCAAGCAGCTAATTATCCTATCTTAGCTATCCTGGCTGGTATAATTTTTACTATGATAATTCAGAGTTCTTCTGCTACCATTGGAATCATTCTCGTACTGGCTAATACAAACTTGATTTCCTTTGACGGGGCTTTATATTTAGTTTATGGAAGCAATATAGGAACAACTATAACCGCTTGGTTAGCAGCTTTAGCCTCAGGTAGTACTGCCAAACGCGTAGCTCTAGTACATAGTCTATTTAATATTATTGGAGCGATCATTTTTGCTATCCTTACTTATCTAGGCTATTATAAAGCTTTTATTAATATAATTACTCCGGGGAATGTTTATGCACATCAAAATGTTGCCCGTCATATTGCTAATGCTCACACCTTCTTTAATATTGGTAACACATTACTTTTACTGCCTTTTTCAGGAGTGCTGGTTAAAATTACTCAAAAACTTATTCCTCAGGGTCCTGAAGAAACTATTTCTATGGGAGAACCGAAGCATCTAAATTATCATTTGATTGATGATTCTTATTTGGCTATTGAACAAAGTTTAAAAGAAATGAGAGAGATGCTCCGTTTAGTTAGATTAGGATTAAGCACTACTTATGAAGCATTTAAGGATAAAAATTACAAGAAACAGCAAAGTATTCACAGAATTGAAGTTGCTATTGACAACCTGCAAAGAGAGATAACAAAATATTTAATCGCGGTTAATGAGAGAACCAATTCAGAAATTATCATTAAAAAAATACCTGCCTTACTGCATACTGTAAATGATATAGAAAAAGCTGGGGATCTTACTGAAGAAGCAAATTACATCCTCAATGAACTGATACCATCACAAAATAACAATCTAACGGACGACTTACAGAAGATGATTTACGACCTTTATCGTAAGGTTATGGATATGTTGGAACTCTGTATTGAATATCTGGAAGAATTAAAACCTATTTATACCTATAAAATCATTGAACTGGAAGGCAGAATTAATGAAACTCATAGCTTTCTCCGCGAACAGATAATGGATTGTATTCAAAATGGAAAATGTAATCCCATTGGTGGATTACATACTATTGATTTTATAGATACTATGGAGCGAATCGCTGATAAACTAAAAAATCTGGTCAAGGCGGGGAGCCATGATTTTACCTATAATTCTCATTTTGATGTACTTTGGGATATTAATAAAGGTGAATTGGATGACGATTAATCCTGCTCTATAAATCACCTAATACTTAAATAAAGGATTAAATTTAGTCCACTCCAATAACCTGTCTCAGTTCTTTTATCTTCTTAATAGCTAATTCTCGGGCTTTAGCAGAACCTTCTTCCAGTATCATTTTTATATTATCAGGTCTAGAGATTAGTTCATTATATTTCTCTCTTAAAGGTGTTAAATGGGCATTCAAAACCTCAAATAGCTCTTCTTTTGCTTCTTTCCAGCTCATACCACCTGCCAGATAGCGTCTACGCAATGCCTCCGTTTGTTCTGGAGTAGCAAAATTCCTATAAATGGCAAAAATGGTGCAGGTTTCAGGGTCCTTAGGTTCTTCCACTGTTTGAGAATTTGTAACAATTCTCATTACCAGCCGATAAAGCTCTTCTTCTGAAGCAAACATCGGTATTGTATTACCATAACTTTTGGACATCTTGCGCCCGTCTAAACCTAAAAGTGTTTTAGTTTCCTCTCTGGCAATAGCCTGAGGTATCTTTAGGTATTCTTTGCCGTAATTATAATTAAAACTCTGTGCTATATCTTGTGCC
>JGI24502J29692_10025807_pt1 | contig 12905 bp, 9 predicted proteins | sample BioPla3RNA1_FD_29692 | JGI IMG/M metagenome (IMG submission 29692)
CGAAATATTGGAGTCAAGGAGGAATGTCAATTGGAATATATGGTCACCAAGCTGAACGATATAATAAAGAAATCTACTAATGGAAGTAAAAAACTAAATATCAGCGAGACCTTAAAAAATCTAAAGGTTGACGATATTGTTCTTGTTGGCGGAGAAATTAAAGCTATTATAACCATAGATGAAAAGGATCACTCAATGCTATTCCTAGATGACTCGATTGGAGAAATAAGAGTGTCTGTTAGCCCAGAGATACTTAAGGAATTTCCAGAGAGATTTAATCCTGGCAATATTGTTATCATCAAGGGAAGACTTAAAGAGAATATATATCCCGAATTTCACCCTGAAGTTAGAAATAAAAAAGAGAAGTACGTATTGTGTACGGCTGTTAGAGTCATAGAACCTTGAGAGAGCTTCATTCTCTCTTTTTTTAAATGAATGGCAGGAGGGATTTTGTGAGCTTTGTAAACTTGCACGTCCATACTGAATATTCTCTCCTTGATGGAATGTGCAGAATTAAAGATCTCTTCGTCAGAGTAAAAGAGATGGGCCAGCCTGCTATAGCCATGACGGATCACGGAAATCTTCACGGAATGGTAAAATTCTACAAAGAAGGAAAGAAACAAGGAATTAAGCCAATCATTGGCTGTGAAGTGTACGTCGTTAGAGATCGAACAGTTAAGGATCCCAAAAATAGAAACTATAACCATTTGGTTTTACTTGCGAAGAACGAGACTGGCCTTAAGAATCTTATTACAATTGTATCGGATTCTAGTATAAATGGATTTTATCATAATCCGAGAACAGACTACGAAATGTTAAGAAATCATTCTGAAGGAATTATCTGCCTTAGTGCATGTCAAGCTGGAGAAATTGGCGAAGCTATCATAGAGGATAATTACTCTATGGCGATGGAGAAAGCCATTCTCTATAATGATATATTTGAGGATTTTTATTTAGAGATTCAGGCTGGTTCTACAGAAAGGCAACTTAAAATGAATGAAGGCGTAGTTCAGCTTTCTCAGGAGTTAGGAATCCCTCTGGTTGTTACTAATGATTCCCACTACATTAAAGAGGAAGATGCTGAAGATCATGAGATTCTTCTAGCAATACAAGTTGGAAAAACAATGGCCGACGAAAATCGCTTTAAGTTTGACTCTAATGTATACTGGGTTAAAAGTGAAGAAGAAACTAGAAGAATGCTTATGGCAACAGAGAATATAACACCAGATATCATTGACCAAGCAATTGCTAACACTTTAGAGGTGGCAAAAAAGTGTAATGTGGAAATTACCTTGGGAGAAGTTCACTATCCTAATTTTGAAGTTCCAGAAGGTGAAACTCTACATTCATTTCTAAAGAAAGAAGCAGAGTACGGGCTTTTCCACTATGCGATGAGAAAAGATATAGACCTGCAAAAATATCAAGATCGTCTAGAATATGAACTTAGTGTAATTGAAGATGCTGGCTTATCTGGATATATGCTAATTGTTAAAGATTACGTGGAATATGCAAATAAAAATGGAATACCCACTGGGCCTGGAAGAGGCTCAGCCGCAGGAGCTTTAGTATCATTTTTGATAGGAATTACAAAGATTGATCCGTTAGAGCACAATCTTATGTTTGAAAGATTTTATGTGCCAGGACGAACAAGTGTTCCAGACATAGACTTAGACATTTGTAAGATTAAGAGGCAAGAACTTTTAGATTATGTAATTGAAAAGTATGGGGCTGAAAATGTTTCTCATATCGGCACATTTGGAACTTTGGGCGCTAAAATGGCCCTGAGGGATGTGGCTAGAGCATTAGGTATTCCACTACAAATCTCAGATGCAATTACAGCTGCTGTACCAGAGGCCATTGTTGACGAAGAAACTGATGAAGCAATTAAGATTACAATAGATACTGCCTTAGCAGAGTCAGAGGAGCTAAGGCAGTACGCTGAACAGTATCCTAAACTATTTTCCGTTGCTAGAAAGTTGGAAGGTATTGCTAGGCATACTTCTAGCCATGCGGCAGGAATTGTTATCTCTCCAGTATGTTTAGATGGAATTATGCCCTTGATGAGGAATAAAAAAGAGGGAGATTCTCTTCCGATTACTCAATTAGATATGAATGACGTAGAGGAATTAGGGTTTTTAAAAATGGATTTCCTTGGACTAGAGTCTTTAACGACAATACAGGAAGCTTTGGATCTTATAGGAGAGAAGATAGATCTTACAGAGATTCCATTAGATGATCCAAATGTGTATGAGATGATTTGTAACTTAGATACGTTGGGGATATTTCAAGTCTCAACAAATGTAGGAAAGAAAATGACCAAAGATTTACAGCCGAAATCCTTCCAAGAACTTACAGACATTCTAGCTATTGGCCGTCCTGGACCAATGAAGTCTGGGCAAGATAAGGAATATATCGCTAGAAAGTTTGGATATAAGCAGATATCGTATGCTCATCCAAAATTAGAACCAATTCTTAGCTCTACTTATGGAGTTATCATCTACCAAGAGCAAATCATGCAAATTGTTAGAGAGCTTGCAGGATTTACTCATGCAGAGGCAGACCAAGTTCGTAAGGCTGTTGGAAAGAAAAACATGGATCTAATTCGTAGCTTGGGAGAAGACTTTATTAAGGGTTGCGAAAAGCTAGAAACACTCACGCCAGACCAAGCTAGATCTATGTGGGAGTCAATTCAAAGATATGGAGAGTATTGTTTTAACTTGTCACACGCCGCATCCTATGCTATAATTAGTTATTGGATGGCATGGCTAAAGTATTACTACCCAATAGAGTTTATGGCAGCCACTCTCTCTACAGAACTTAGAGGAAATGCCAAAGATAAAGACAAGAAAGTATCAGACGCAATTCAAGAATGTAAGAGAATGGGTATAAAAATACTACCACCAAGTATAAGAGACTCCAACAGAAACTTTTCAGTGGAAAACGGACAGATTCGATTTGGAATAGCTGGAATCAAGGGGGTAGGACCTGCTGCTGTTGAAGCAATTTTTAGTGCTGGCCCTTATGAAAGCCTAGAAGACTTTATGGATAAGGTCGAGAAACGAAAGTGCAACAAGAAAGTTATATTGGCACTGATTATGGCTGGAGCATTTGACTTTGACTGTCCAAATAGAATTGACCTTCTTAGAAGATTTGCAGAAAAAAGAAAGGAAGATTATCCCGAATCTGTATATGTAGACAGGGAAACAACAATAGAAATTCCTAACGAATATCTCGTCAAGACTAAGCTTGAATGGGAAAAGATATTCTTGGGTGGATATATCTCTGATCATCCTATAGGAGAATTAGAGTCAGAATCATTAAGGGATAAATTCCCTGGAGACAAAATTATGATTGCGGGGGTTGTTAATAGCGTTAGGCAGGTAAAAGTCAAAAGAGGGAGATCTGCTGGAAGAGATATGGCCTTTGCAAGCATAGGAACCCCTGAAGGAGAGGTTAGAGTTGTAATCTTCCCAGATCAGTGGGATGAAAATGGTCATAAAGTCGAAGAAGGAAAGATAGTAAGAATAAGAGGCAAATTAGAGAAAGACTCTAATGTTATTGCAGACTACATTACCAATCCAAGGGTAGCGGAAATGAATAGCTTGGTAGAGGTAGGCGAAAATGATACCTCAAAGTCAACTACCCACCACTTAAACTCTAACGAGTTTTGAAGTCGAGTTTTGAGGTGTGGGACTTCTGTTGCAGAGTCGTTAAAAAATGTATGTTTGGGGCTTTGCGCTTTGTAAAGCCCCTTTTTTTGTTAGGAGGTCTGGAATGACTTCGATTGAAGTAATGGAAAAAGCCTTAGAGCAATTAGTTTTTTCAATTTGTGAGTTATGGAAATATGATGTTCCTACAGTCTCTAGAATAAATACTTCTAGAATAATTATTAGAAGCTTAGATCATTTATCACAAGGGCTTTCTCACGATGAAATTAGAGAATTAGCAGACTGTATCAACGAGGAGCTAACGATCCTCTATAAAACATGGGAGGAAAAAACAAATGCCTAAGAAAGATCTAGAAAGATCTACTATAGTAGATACTACTATTGCGGAGCTAAATAAGAAATACGGCTCAGGCTCAATTATGCGTCTCGGAGATATGGGAGGAGCAGAAGTTGTACCGAAATTTACAAGCGGTATAGCTTCTCTTGATTTAGCTCTAGGCGGAGGATGGCCATATGGAAGAATCATTGAGGTGTATGGCCCAGAATCGAGCGGGAAATGCTTAACTGAAGACACTAGAATTTTAACCAAGAATGGATACAAAACAATTAAGGAAATCTTCAACGAAAATGGATTAGAAACCTATTGTGTTTCAAAGGCAGTTGAAGTTGTATATCCCTTAGTAAACAAAGATGGAAACCTAGAAAACACTACTCATTTTGTATTTAACAATAGAAGACCTGTGAATAAAATTGTAATGAAAAGTGGGTCCGTAATTAAGAGTACAGACATGCATCCTATGTGCATAATTGATGAAAATGGTTTCATGGTATGGAAATACAGCAAGGATATTGTACCAGGAGATTATCTTGTTGGCAGAAAGGGCGACAAGTACTCTTCAAAGTCTTCTCTTGTAAGCACAGAAGAGGCAATTTTGCTTGGGGTTATGGTTGCTGATGCTTATTTCGGAGAAGCAAAGATATCCCTTACAAATAATTCTCCTGAAATAATTAGTCTTTTCTCAAGATCTACAGAGATTATTGAAGAGTTTAGTGGATTAGAATTGAAGCAGTATTTAGCAAAGAACCATGAAAATAATGGATCTTTAGATTTTCAAATAAACAGCAAAGAACAAATTCCAAAATTCTACGATAGAGTGGGAATCAAAAGTGGATTAGCAAAAGATAAAAATGTTCCTGCATCTATTCTTAGGTCAAACATAGATATTCAAGCAGCATTTCTTAAAGGATATTTTGATTGTGAATCCGAGTTAAGTAGTGGAGTAGGCGAAATAGTAGTTACATCGGCTTCATTTGACCTTCTAAGTTCTATTCAATTAATGTTAAGGAATATGGGCATCCTTTCATATATCTCTAAAAAAGTTGTAAAAAAATATGAAGACAACGATTATTGGAGACTTGGTATATACTCTCATTATGTAGAAAAATTCTACAATGAAATTGGATTTTTGTCTCAAGAAAGAATAGAAAAAATAGAAGAGATATTGAAGGAAAGGAACTCAACAATAAGCGATAGGGTACCAAATATAGAAGGACTTGTTGTTTCTTATTACTCAAGTGTAGACAAGAGACATAAAAATTCAGAGACCTCAGACTGGATTTATTCAATAAAGTCCCAAAAATCTGGAGTTTCAGTTGATAAACTGAAGATGTTGTTGGAAACTCCTAGTCAAAATGTCCATTTGAGACAGTTATTAATGACCTATCTTGATGAACATCTATACTTTGACGAAGTTTGTGCTGTGGAAAAAATGGATAGTGTTCCTACGTTTGATTTCTCTATGAAAGATACTCATACGTTTATTGCGGAAGGAATAATTAATCACAATACGTCCTTGTGCTTATTTGCAATGGCAGAAGTACAAAAACTAGGAAAGAGGGTTGCATTCATTGATCTAGAAAATGCATTAGACCCAATGCTCGCAGAGATGTACGGAGTTGATACAAATAATATGTATCTAGGATACCCCGATACTGGAGAAGCAGCATTTGCAATTATTGAAGGTCTTGCTCAAACAGGAGAATTTGGATGCATTGTCCTAGATTCTGTATCAGCAATTCTTCCCAACGCAGAGCGTGAAGAAGATGTGGGCAAGTCATTACCTGCCATCCAAGCTCGTCTAATGAGTCAAGCTCTAAGAAGACTAGTTGGGGTATTGGGGAAAAGTCAAACTACCGTATTCTTCGTCAATCAAATTCGTGAAAAAGTAGGTGTGATGTACGGCTCACCCGAGATCACGAGCGGGGGGAGGGCTTTGTCTTTCTACGCATCTCAGAGAATCAATGTAAGGATTGACACCTTCCTTGACGAGAAAGGGAAGGAGCAAAAAAGTAGAGACGGAGCCTTTGGGCACAAAACAAATATTCAAGTATCGAAGAATAAGGTTGCCCCTCCATTCAAAAGAGCTGGATTTATACTTGAGTATGGTAAGGGATTCGATAAGTACTATGATGTTCTACTAGTCGCTGAGGAGCTTGGCATTATTGGGAAAGGCGGAGCATGGTACAATTATGTTCCTGAAGATAAGTCTTTAATAGCTGAGGGAGAAGAGAATCTAAGATGGCAAGGTAGAAATAATTTACTTAACGATCTTAAGTCAAATCACAAATTGTTTGCAGAGATTCAACAAAAAACCTTTAAAGAGGTTGGTGCTTTATACAGCAAGCCTAAACTCTTAGAGGAAGTATTGGAGGAACCAAATGAAAGTTAAATTAATGTATGATATAGAAGGAATTATTAAGGCCTATGTCGGGGGAAAGACTTGCTATTCCCCCGATGGTCCCATTGAGATCTATAAAGATCTTCAACGTGAGATTAATTCTCTTAAAACTGAAGATAACGCTGTAGCAAGAAAAAGGGTAGAAAAATTCATTGAAAGAATCCTTAGTATGGGACACAACTCAGTTATTGAGCATTGGAATGTAACTATATTAGTTGAAGGAATAAGTAGATCCTTAGCTATGCAACTTATTCGACATAGATTGGCAAGCTACTCTATGCAATCTCAGCGTTATGTTACTGTAAATAAAATGTTTGAATTTGTCACTCCTCCAAAAATTGCAGAAAATCCAAAGCTGCTAGAGAATTATCAAGATGCAATGAGAGATTCATATGCCTATTATTCTAAAATTTACGAAGGGCTACTTGATAATTATCTTATTGAAGGAATTGATAAAAACAAAGCAGACAAGCTTGCAGCTGAAGACGCTCGATATGTGCTTCCAAACGCGATAACAAGCAATATAGTAACGACAGTCAATATGAGAGAACTTATGCACATGATGGAGGAAAGATTGTGCCTTAGAGCTCAGTGGGAGATCAGAGGATTATTCAAAGAAATTAGAAAAGAGCTTTTAAGGGATTTTCCCTTCATGAAAAAGTACCTTGGTCCCAAATGTATGTTTAGGCCCTGTACAGAAGAGGACGACTGCGACATGAAGAAAGCATTATCTAATGATAACGAATAACCAAAGAAAGGATCTTAAGCCATGCTTAGTATAAATCTTGCTGTAGCAACACTTAAGGGAGACATGATGGCTATTAATATAGGGCAAATTCCTATGAAAATTGTCTGGATGTTTGACGAGTCTTTGGGCTTCTCCTTGCATAAGCTACACAATCAAGTAGCAAGAGATCGGTCTGCAGAAATACAGAAAGGTCTTAAGTATTTTGTTGACAATCTTGAAAAATTCGAAGAAAAAAATGTAGGAAGAGAAATGACGATAGAACAAATCTATAATGTCTTCTCTAAGCTAGCAAAAGAATGCAGTGAAAATCCATGGTGTATTATAAAAATCTTGTACTAGATAGACTCGTCCACTAAAGGACTGCACAGAAGAGAGGAATGTATAAAGGTGGACCTTCTTAAGGGTCTTAACGACAAACAAATTGAAGCAGTAATGGCGCCCTATAAGCCAGTTTTGGTCTTATCGGGAAGTGGAAGCGGGAAAACGTTAGTTTTAACTCGCAGGATTGCTAAAATGATTAGGGACGGAATAGACCCAGGGTCAATTCTTGCAGTTACATTTACAAACAAAGCCGCCAAAGAAATGAAAAAGAGAATATCTGATCTAGTTGGCGATGAAGCAAATAGAGTATGGGCAGGAACATTCCATGGAATTTGCTTAAGAATTTTAAGGATGTACGGAACAAATCTTGGATATGGATCTAACTTCACAATTTATGACGAGGACGAGTCTGGAAAGATAATTAAGGAAATCCTTAAGGACAGGGAATCTCAAATTCATCCTAATTTCTTATCGTCTTTCATTAGTAAGCAGAAGATAAGACTTATTCGTCCAGACGAAGCAATTCAAAATGCAAAGGACAATCTTGATAGAGAACTAGCTGAAATGTATGGAGTATATAGTGACATTTTAATGTCAAGCAACGCCATGGATTTTGATGATCTTATAAGCAATGTAGTTTATTTGCTAAGACTAGAACCAAGTATAAAAGATCGGCTAGTTTCTAGGTTTAAGCATGTTTTGGTAGACGAATATCAGGATAGTAACCATTCACAATATGCATTAATTCAAGAGCTATGTACGAAAAATAGAAGCATTTTTGTTGTTGGGGACGATTTTCAGTGCTTAGCAGAAGATAGTATTTTGGTCCTAGAAGATGGAAGCAAAAGAAAAGCAATAGACTTGAAAATTGGGGACAAGGTGCAAACCATAATAAAGGGTGAAATATCTTTTGCTCCAATCACAGCATTAGACAAGTCAAAAAGTGCACCAATCTGCAGAATCACTACAGAATCTGGACACATAATGAGAGTTTCAGAAAATCATAAGTGTTTTGTTAGCCTACCAGAATTTGTAGATAAAAATAATACAACCAAGAATGAGCAGGCTATGAGCGTAGTTCTCTATATGGGAAATCAAGATGGGTCGTGTTTGGTCACCTTTGAGAGCGACGGACAAAGAGCCAGAAAGCAATTCTTAGGGGACAATGCATATAAAGATGCTGTTCAATTTGCAAATGAAATAAAAAACAATCAAGGTGCAACTGACGTAGTTGAAAAGTTTGAACTAAAAGGCTCCAAAACACATCTTAATGTTCTCCCCGCCACAGAGTTGATGCCAACTATGTTTGTTCCAATTGTAAAAGATGGAGAGTTGAAACTATCTAAAATTGTCAGTGTAGAAGTGGAATCTTCAAGTCCTGTAGTTGATATTGAGATTGCAAGTACAGGAATAGTGATTGCAGATGAAGTAGTTTCTCACAATTCAATCTATGCCTTTAGACTTGCGGATATCAGCAATATTCTTAACTTTGAAAGAGATTACCCTGAAGCAGATGTTGTAAAACTGGAGCAGAACTACAGATCAACAAAGGCAATTCTTGAAGCAGGAAATACTATTATTAAACATAACAAGAATCAAAAAGAAAAGAACTTATGGACAAATAACCCAGAAGGAAGTCCAATTGTCATACAAAAGCTATTTAGCGACTCTCTAGAAGCAGATTGGATCGCAAGTGTCGTCAGCGATATGATTGATGATGGATATGTCCCCTCTGATTTTGCTATTTTATATCGGTCGAATTATCAATCCAGGTCTTTAGAGAGAGGATTCATTGAGGCTGGGATTCCTTGTGAAATTGTGGGCGGAGTAAGATTCTTTGATCGCAGAGAGATTAGAGATATAATGGCGTATCTAAAGGTCATATCTAATCCTAATGATATTGTGAATTTAAGAAGAATTATCAATACGCCCAGAAGAGGAATTGGTAATACCTCCGTTGAAAGATTAGAGGAATTCTCCCAAGAAAAAGGAATTTCTATCTTTGAAGCAATTAAACGATCTGATGAAATTCCTAAAATAGGCAGGCGTGGTGTACAACTTGAGGAATTCGCTAAACTAATTGAAGGCCTTAGAGCAACAAACTTTCCTCCATACGAGATGATTCAAGAAGTAATGGAGGCAACAAATTATGTAGACTATTTGCATCAAAGTTCAGAGGGCGACTTTGAAAGCCGCTATGAGAATATTGAAGAGCTAATGAGACTTGCTTCAAATTTTGCAAGAGAGAATCCAGAAGGAGATCTGTCTGACTTTCTTCATTCTATACCATTACAAAGCGAAGTGGACGAGCTAAATGAAGAAGCAAACTCTGTAAAGCTAATGACTATTCACAATTCCAAAGGATTAGAGTTCAGAGTCGTATTTGTATGTGGAATGGAAGAAGGAATATTTCCTCATCACAGGTCTATTACAGAAGGTGAGATAGAGGAAGAAAGAAGACTCTGCTATGTAGCAGTTACAAGAGCGAAAGAAAGACTATTTCTAACTTGCGCCGAAACCAGGCAAACATATGGAGGAGAAATATTCGATTCAACTCCATCCAGGTTTATCTATGAAATGTTTTCAAAGGGGGAAAAACCAAATGTTTAAATTGTTTAATAAAAAGGGAAATGAAATTGTAACAAAGAAAATGAATGACAGACTAGATGATGTAGAGAATAAGCTTATTCAGATCAGTCTTGACTTGAAGGGAATAGCAAGAGCCCTTGATAGAATCAATGATACGATTGCAGAGTACTTCGAAGAAGAGGAATTCTTGGGAGAAATAAGAGAAGATAGCTAAGGGCCCGAAAGGGCCTTTTTTTTGTTTCTATTGAAAGGGGATCCTTATGGCGTTTTATCCTAGAGAAACACTAGATGAACTAAAAAAGAATGTATCTCTAGTAGACATAATTAGTAAAGACACGAACCTAGTTAAAAATGGAAACATATATATGGGCAATTGCCCGTTTCCAGAAAGACACGAGGGAAAAGACGACAGCGATCCAAGCTTTAGGGTATATCCAGCAGGAACTAAAGGGGAATATGATAACTTTTACTGCTTTGGCTGCCATGTAGGAGACAAGAAGGAGACTGGGTATGGTAGCGATATTTTCGAGTATTTTAGGTTAAGATATGGTCTTAGCTTAGGGCAATCTATAGAAAAAGTTGCAAGCCTTGCAGGAATTCATCTAGAACAGAGCGAAAAGAGTAGAGAAAGAGATCTTCTTTATGCTCACGCTTTGTCTCAAAATAGGGATTTCTACAGATCATTAATGAAATCTCCAAAAGCCCTAGAGTACCTTTCAAATAGAGGAATCTCTAAGGAGTCTATCGATAAGTGGAGATTAGGGTATGTCCATGATGGATTTGCAAGTAAGTTTTTAAGAAATAGGATAGCAATCCCAATCCTTGATTTGTCTGGCAGAGCTTGTGGATTCGGATTTAGGTCTATTGGAGAAGAAAAACCTAAGTATATAAATAGCTCAGAGAGTAGTATATTTCTGAAGAAGAATCTTTGGTATGGCCTATATCAGGCAAAGCAGAAAATTCTTCAAGAGGGATATGCAATATTGGTAGAAGGCTATATGGACGTTATCCTTCTTCATCAAGTTGGAGTAGAAAACGCTATCTCAAGTATGGGAACAGCGGTCAATAATCTAGATATTCTAAAGAGATATACAAATACTGTTGTTGTTTGGACAGATGGAGATAAGGCTGGAAGAAAATCTGCTGATAGATATATAGAGGAGCTTAATGATAAGGGATTTGTAGTTAAGGTTGTGGATCTTGGACATTCGCTTAAAGATCCAGCAGAGATATCTCTTGAATATGGAGACAATACTCTAGATTATATTACTTCTAATACAGTTTATGCTAAGCAATATCAAATTAGCAAAGAGTTGGACAAACTAAGATCTGAGATTATGAATGCAAAGCTAAGGACTTTACCAACAATTATTGGAATCCTGAAGCTAGTCAATAACCAACAGGAGTTAGATTTGTATCTAGAGTGGGTCTCTAGGGATTTGGGAATAACAGTTGATAGCCTTATGAGTAAAGTAATTGACTAGTGATTCCCCATATGAAATTTAAAAATTAAAAATTTTTTGTAGAGACTTTTGAAGTAAACAATAATATTCCAGAAGGAGATGAGAAGATATGGCAACAAGAGGAGCAGTTGCTTCTGGAACCTTAGAAAAATGGACGGGAGTTTACAATCACTGGGATTCTTATCCATCAGGGTTGGGCGCTGAAGTTTGGTCAGAAATAATAGAGCATGGCATTGACTATGTTGCAACAAATATTTTGAAGTATGGAGACTGGAGAGAATACAAAAATAATGGAATATGTGAGTATTGTGGAAAAAAAACTGGAAGAGCTCACTCAATTTCTCTTTTACCAGGTGACCGAGAGCTAATGGAGAGGGGAGAGTACCCAGATCCAGAAGCATTAAGACATGAGCATAGAGACTTCAAAGAAGATCAATTTACTAGTGATAACATTACTATAGGGTGGATGGAGTGGCTATATATAATCGATAAAGATAGAAATGCCCTTCATTGCTTGGCCAACATACCCATGATTATAAAAAAGGAAGGTAAAATGGAAACTAAATTAGACGATTCCAATTTTCAACTCATTGAGACGATAGAAATTGACCCAAATTGCGTACCAGACTGGGAGTCTATAGAGAAAAAAAGAAACGAGAAGATAAATGACATTTATGAAAAGGTAAGGGAATGTAACAGGTCCAGAGTAGCGACAAACACAATTGTCTACACACTAGATCAGTAGCTGCTTGTGCTTTTTTGGCCATATTGCTTCTTATCATGGCAATAATTGATCTTTAGAAAGAAGATGGTGAATTTATGCCCTTAAATTCTTTACAAGAGAGAGCAAAGGACTGCACAATGTGCCATTTGAGAGAGGGTGCTACTCAAGTCGTGACCTGGGAAAATCATATTGAGCTTCCAAAAATTATGATTATAGCTGAGGCACCAGGAGAACAGGAAGACAAAACTGGAATTCCCTTTCAAGGTGCCGCAGGGAAAATGCTTGACAAGATTCTTGAAAGCCTAAATCTTGAAAGAGGAAAGGACGTGCACATAACAAATATTGTCAAGTGCAGGCCTCCAAAGAATAGAACCCCTACTCCTAACGAGAGAAGGAATTGTGCAAGTTTAATCTTGGAGGAAGAGATTCAAATTATTAGACCGAAAGCCATTTTATGTTTAGGTCTAACATCAGCGCAGTATTTCCTTGGAGATGATAAGAAAATGAGTGAATTAAGGGGTAAGGACTATGACTATATGAATATCCCTCTAGGAGTTACCTATCATCCAGCTTATTTAATCTATAACCAAGGACAAAAACTTCCAGAAATTAAAAGGAAAGTTTTAGAGGATATTCAAGGACTTTTAAATAGGG
>JGI24502J29692_10024426_pt1 | contig 12879 bp, 10 predicted proteins | sample BioPla3RNA1_FD_29692 | JGI IMG/M metagenome (IMG submission 29692)
TAATAGTGATGTATGGACTTGTGGTTTTGAAGCTGTTTAAGCTGCAGGTGGTCGATGCTGCTGAGCTTTCGGAAAGAGCGCTGTATCAAAGGTTACGCATCGACACCATTACGCCTGAAAGAGGCGATATTCTGGATCGAAACGGCAAAATCCTTGCAGAAAGTATTCCTACTCCTGCAGTCTACGCAGATCCTAGCGTGATCAAGGATCCCAAGACAACTGCAGAAAAACTGGCTCCAGTTTTGGAGATGAGTGAAGAGCGGCTTTATGAACTCCTCACAAGACCCGGAAGCTTTGTGTGGCTTACGAGAGATCTTCCCATCGGCAAGCGTTCGAAAATCGAAAGCTTGAACCTGAGAGGCATACGTATAGTCAGCCTTCCCCGCCGCTACTACCCAGAAGGTACCCTGGCAGCTTCAACAATAGGCATTGCCGGAATCGACAATCAAGGGCTAGAGGGCATTGAGGTAACCTACGAGCGATATTTGGCAGGGGAGCCCGGTGTCAGTACCGTGGAGAAGGACCCAGCAGGCCGCGAGATACCAGTTGGTTTTACTTCCAAGTCCCTGCCGCAGAACGGAGTGACTCTCTATCTTACGATCGATGCGGTTATTCAGCACATCGCTGAAAGGGAGATCGAAAAGGCAGTCATCAGTAGCAATGCCAAAAAGGGTATACTATTAGCAATGGATCCTAAGACCGGAGAAATCCTGGCATTAGCTGAATATCCATCCTTTGATCCCAACAACTTCGCAGAGTACCCCTTGAGTATCCGCAAGAACTGGTCAATAACCGAGAGCTTTGAGCCTGGTTCGACCTTCAAGGTCTTCGTGGCCGCTGCGGCCATCGAGGAAGGTGTCATCAACCCCAGTACAGAAGTTTTTGATCCGCCGACATACACAGTTGGCGATAGGGTGATCCGCTGCGCTTCGATTTGGGGGCACGGTCACGAAACATTTCTCGAAGCGCTAGAGAGGTCTTGCAACCCGGTCTTTGCCAAGCTGGCAGCAGAAGACATGGACCACGAAGTTCTCTATAAGTACCTCAGGGCTTTTGGCTTTGGACAGAAAACCGGCATCGACTTTATCGGTGAGGCTTCCGGTATTCTCGCTCCTGTAGAGAACCTCTCCAAGGTGTCGTGGGCAAACATCGGCTTCGGTCAGGGCATAGCGGTTACGCCGCTGCAGCTGGTAACCGCAATGAGCGCCATAGCTAATGATGGGTACTTGGTCACGCCTTCTCTGGTGAAAAGCTACAAAGAAAACGGCAAGATTATATCTAGAGATAAAAGTAACAGCGGCAGACAGGTAATCTCCGAAAGTACAGCAAATACAATAAAGATGATGCTCCGCTCTGTAGTAGTTAACGGTTCGGGCCAAAGGGCCGAGATCGCCGGCTTCCCTGTAGGAGGAAAGACTGGTACTGCTCAGATTCCCGTTGCCGGTGGCTACTCTGAAGACGACATGGTGGTGTCGTTTTTGGGGTTTGCACCTATCGACGATCCGCAGATCGTTGCTCTAGTTGCGATCTTTGAGCCCCAAACCGACAGCAACTATGGTGGGGTTTTAGCCGCTCCTGTCTTTAAGGAATTTACTTCTGCAGCCCTGCAATATACTGGAGTAAGGACGAGAGTGCACGAAGGAGGCTCCATTGCCGTACCGAATCTAACCGGAATGACGCGAGATATGGCAGTTAAAGAGCTCACAAAACTCGGACTCCGGGTTAATGCCAAAGGAGAAGGCGCTAAGGTTTCCAGCCAAGAGCCTCTTCCGGGATTCTTCGTGGAGCCGAACACCACCGTTACCCTCTTCTGCGCCCTTCAGGAACAGAGGGAAACTCCGCGCTTCATCGGCCTCTCTCTTGCGGAAGCCCAGAGCGTGGCACTGTCTCGGGGAATCAACATTAAAATCAATGGTTCGAAAACCGACGGCATCGTTGCCAGCCAGAAGCCGGCAGCAGGTCAAATACTCGGCAGCGATGAGTACGTTGAGTTAACTATTATTTCACAGTAAGGGAAGGATATCCATGACGCTAGGTTTGTCTTTTTCAGAGCTTCTGGAACTGGTGAGAAAAAACCAGATCACCAGCATAGTTTCCAACTCCAAAAAGGTAGTTCCCGGAAGTGTGTTTGTGGCAATTCCCGGGTTTGCAGTGGACGGCCACAGATTCGTTCCCGAAGCCCTGGCAAGCGGAGCAAGGTTTGTAGTGGTTGAAAGGGATCTTGGTCTAACAAACCAGGTCGTCGTTCCCAGCAGCCGTAAGGCTCTTGCTGCCCTCAGCCACAGCTTTTACGACAATCCTTCCCACAAGCTGAACCTTATCGGCGTTACCGGTACAAACGGCAAGACCAGCACGGTCTTTATGCTGCACCACGTGTTGGGACATAGAACCGGGATGTTTTCCACTGTTAAGACTATCGTTGGCACCACCGAGATCCCCCAGGACCGCACAACTCCAGAGGTTGTGGAGATCGACGAGCTGCTTTCGCAGATGGTTGAACGGGGAGCCGAGTATGCAGTGATGGAGGTATCCTCTCACAGCGTGGTGCTAGACAGAGTCCTCGGTCTCCGCTTCAAAGGCGGTGTGTTTACCAATCTTACTCAAGACCACTTGGACTTTCACAAAACCATGGAGGAGTACGCTAAAGCCAAAAGGGCTTTCTTCCTTTCCATGTCCGAAGACAGCGCTGCTGCTTTCAACAGCGATGACCCTTCTGCGACCTTTATGAAGGGGGGCTTCAAGGGGAGAGTTGTAGATTTCGGCGTTAGATCTGGAGAAGTCAGAGCGAAAAACATCGAGACTTCACCTACGAGCATCTCCTACGACCTGGCGATTGGCGAGAGAACATGGAAGTTCCAGCTGCCCATTGGTGGAGACTACAACGTCTACAACTCCTTAGGCGTGCTGGCCATTCTCCATGGATTGGAGTTCGATATAGACGAAGCTGTTGAGAAGTTTGCCAGCTTTCCTGGCGTTCCCGGACGGTTTGAAAAAGTCGACTTGGGCCAGGAGTTTGCGGTCATCGTCGACTATGCTCATACTCCCGACGGCCTGAAAAACGTTCTTTCCAGTGCCAGACGGCAAATCAAAGAGCGGGGAAACCTGATTGTGGTCTTTGGCTGCGGAGGCGATCGCGACCGAACCAAAAGACCGCTTATGGGTGCTGAAGCTAGCATCTGGGCCGATAGAATCATCGTTACCTCCGATAATCCCAGAACAGAAGACCCCAATGCGATCATTAACGATATCGTCTCCGGCATCAAAGACAAGCCATATGAGGTAGAACCGGACCGCAGAAAAGCCATACTCACCGCGTTGAGCATGGCCAAAGCAGGCGACATGGTCGTGATTGCGGGAAAAGGTCACGAGGACTACCAGGATATAAACGGGGTCAAACATCACTTTGACGACCGGGAAGTTGCACGAGAGGGGCTGATCTTTCTTGGTAAGAATCAGCGTTAAAGAACTTACAGATGTAGTGTCGGGAAAGCTCTATGGAGATGCCTCCAGCAACGGACAGGTCGTCGAGGGCGTATCCATTGACACCAGAAAGCTTACCGGTACCGAAGTCTTTGTTGCCTTGAAAGGTGAAAAGACCGACGGACACAGCTACGTAACGCCAAACATCAAGGCGAGAGTGGTTATCGCCGAGCGGCCTGTTGACTTTCCCTGCTGCATTATAGTTGAAGATACTTACAAAGCCCTTGGCGATATTGCCCGATTCCACAGGGTCCTTTACCAGCCGCTGGTTTTTGCGGTGACCGGAAGCAACGGAAAAACCACTACTAAAGAGATGCTGAGGGCAATTTTAGAAGAAGATGGCAAGGTCCTTGCCACCGAAGGCAACTACAACAACGAAATCGGCCTGCCCCTAACAGTTTTTAGGCTCGATGAGACCTATCAGTATGCGGTCTTGGAGATGGGCATGCGGGGCATCGGGCAAGTCGACTACCTGGCCAAGATCGCCAAGCCTTCTGTGGGGATCGTCACCAACATCGGTGAAGTTCATCTTGAGCTTTTGGGAACTAGGGCTAACATCGCAAAGGCCAAAGGCGAGCTTCTGGAAAACCTGCCTGAAAACGGGCTCGGTGTAATCCCCAAAGAAAGCGACTTTTACCAGTATTTAAAAAGTCTCTGTCCTCGCACAATTGCTTTTGGCAGAGGTGGAGATGTGGAAGCAGAGGATGTGGTTTTCGACGAGGAAAACCGGGCGACTTTCACTTTGAAAGTTTTGGGGCAGTCGGAGAGAATTGCCCTGGCACTTCCCGGATCTCACAACGTGGAAAACGCTCTGGCTGCAGCTGGTGCTGCAGCCTATGCAGGTATAGAGCTTGGAAAGATCAAAAGGGCTTTGGAAAACCTCACTCAAGTCTCGGGAAGGTTGGAGGAGGTTCGAGTTCTTAACTTGATTGTGATCGACGACACCTACAATGCCAGTCCTCTTTCCATGAAGGCGGCACTTGAGCATCTCAGGCGGCGATCGGACGCATTGGGCCTGAAGGCTTATGCAGCCCTCGGCGACATGAAGGAACTCGGAAGCGAAGCAGCGGAGTACCACCGCACCATTGGCGCCCTCTGCGCAGAGTTGAACTTAGATGGTTTGTATCTTTACGGCTCCCTCATGGAGCAGTATGCTCTAAGCGAAGCAAGAAGGCTTGGACTGAGCGCAGAAGCATTTTCCACCCACGCTGAGATCGCGGAGAATTTGAAAGATCTGACAGGAATCGTGCTCCTTAAAGGCTCCCGTTCCATGGAAATGGAAAGGGTACTGGCTTACCTTAAGGAGTTTGCAGCCGAGAAGAACAGTTGAAGGAGGCAGCCTCCCAAGTAGGAGCATTCTATGACTAATCCAATATTTGCGGGAATACTTTCTCTTATCATCGTTTTGCTTATCGGGCCTAAACTCATCGGCAGCCTGCATAAACTTAAGTACGGGCAGACCGTGCGCAGCGATGGGCCAAAGACCCACCTAAAAAAAAGCGGCGTCCCGACTATGGGCGGACTATTGTTCATTACCGGAACGACTATCGCAACGCTTATCTTCGCTCGCTCATCTGACGAAGCCCTGATCAGCCTGGCTGTGTTTCTTGGCTACGGCTTGATTGGCTTTTTGGATGACTACATCATCGTTAAGAAGAAGCGCACATTAGGGCTAAAAGCACGCTACAAGCTGTTTTTCCAAATCGTGCTCGGGCTTCTTATCGGCCTTTGGGCAGCATACAAACCGGGCATAGGCACCCTTGTCTACTGGCCTTTCGGAGGAGCATGGGAGCTTCCAGTCTGGCTGTTTGTTCCCTTCGCTGCCTTTGTTTTGGTAGCGGTGACCAACGCCGTGAACCTCACCGATGGGTTGGATGGTCTGGCCTCTGGGACAGTTGTCATTGCGCTTTTACCGTTTGTCCTCATGTGCTACAGATCCGGCAGGATCGGTCTTTTGACCTTTGCGGTGGCGCTTGTAGGAAGCCTCTTGGGATTTCTCTACTTCAACAGACACCCGGCGAAGATTTTCATGGGCGATACCGGATCGCTGGCTCTTGGTGCGGCTTTGGGAGCGATCAGCGTACTGACAGGCACAGAGTTTTTCCTGGCAATAATTGGGGGGCTTTTTGTAATCGAAGTGCTTTCAGATATCATTCAAGTTACGGTTTTCAAAAAAACCGGAAAGCGGGTCTTCAAAATGGCCCCGATCCACCACCACTTCGAACTTCTAGGGTGGCATGAAACCAAGGTTGTGGGAACCTTTTACTTGGCGGCAGCGGTGTTCGCCGCTATTGGTACAGTCCTTATCATTAGGATTTGGTAATAGAGAGGTGAGGTGAATGCAGCGCAAGGGACAAATCGACCTCTGGCTGCTGCTTACCGCAAGTTTGCTTCTGATCATAGGTCTGATTTCGCTGCTCAGTGCAAGCTCGGTAATCTCCTATCAAGACTACGGCAACCCCTACGCGATTTTTTTCAGACAGTGTCTGTTTGCAGTCGTAGGGTTGGTTGCAGCAGTTGTCGCCCTGTTTTTCCCCCTGGATAAACTGAGGAAAATGAGCTGGTTGATCTACGCTGTTGCGGTAGCCCTGTTGGTCTTAGTTTTGTTTGTCGGCGAAGTAACCAAGGGCTCTCGAAGATGGATCGATCTAGGCATCGGTACCCTCCAACCGTCGGAAGTCGCAAAGCTGGCTCTGGTTATTTTTCTTGCAGATTATTTGAGCAAGGTTAAGGAGAAGATCAGGACCGTCAAGGGCATCGGCATTGCCCTCATTACAATGGCCATTGTCGGGATTTTGATCGTGTTGGGACCAGATCTGGGCACTACGGTAGCAGCCATGGCTACATGCTACTTCATGCTGGTGGCTGCAGGTGCCAAAAGCAGTCACTTGTGGCTCCTGGTAGTGCTGGGGATCCTTGGGGTAATTGGGCTTGCAGTAATCGAACCGTACCGCATGAAGCGCCTTATGACCTTTCTCAACTATGAAAACGATCCGCTAGGAGACGGCTATCAGCTTATTCAATCGATCTTTGCTTTCGGCTCCGGCGGCATTGTAGGAGTGGGACTGGGTCAGTCCAAACAGAAGTACCTTTACCTTCCCGAAAACCACACGGACTTCATTTTTCCTATTGTCGGTGAAGAACTCGGGTTTATTGGCACGTTTTTCGTGGTTCTCCTTTTTGGCATCTATGCCTGGAGAGGGCTGAGAATTGCCATCAAATCAAAAGACTCGTTCCACAGCTTTCTTGCGGTGGGTCTGACCATGCAGATTGCCTTTCAGGCTTTTTTAAACATGGGTGTTGTTACAGGTGTCCTGCCTGTAACGGGTCTGACTCTGCCGTTTTTCAGTGCAGGCGGATCGTCTCTTCTCATTACCCTAACCAGTGTTGGTCTGTTGTTGAACGTTTCACGGTATGTGGAGTAGGCAGAACAAAGACGTTCAGATGGAGATGATCAAATGAGAGTAGTTGTAACCGGAGGTGGAACAGGTGGCCACATCTTTCCGGCTTTGGCCATTGCCAACGCTTTGGACGCCGAGATTCTGTACATCGGTGGGGAAAAAGGCATCGAAAAAGACATCCTGCCTGACTCCGGATTTAAGTACAAACTGATAGATGTCGAGGGATTCAAAAGGAAGCTGTCGATCAAAAACGTTGCAATCGCGCTGAAGGCCTTGACGGCAACGAAAAGGTGCAGGGCGATTTTGCGAGAGTTTAAGCCCGACGTTGTGGTAGCAACCGGAGGGTATGTCTCCGGCCCAGTGGGGCAGGCGGCAGCTGGTTTGAAGATCCCTCTCTTTCTCCAGGAACAGAACTCCTATCCCGGTGTGACCGTCAGGCTCCTGGCCAAAAAAGCACGAGCGATTTTTCTGGGGAGCAAAGGTGCCGAAAAGTACCTGCCAAAACACAAGTGCATGTTTACCGGCAACCCAGTACGCAGAGAAATAGTGGACGCCGATCGAAAAGAAGCCAGACGCAGGCTTCAACTAGAAAAAAAGACGCTGCTTCTTGTAACAGGCGGCTCTCAGGGTTCTCAGGCCATCAACGAGGCAGTGCGCGCTTTGTACCCCAAGCTCAAAAAGAAGAAGGACCTGGTGGTAGTTCACCACACCGGTTGGCTGGACTACCCTGATGTAAAAAGCGGGCCTACCGCTTATCCGGTCCTCCAAAGTGAACTGGGCCAGGGCGCAAAAGCCGTGGCAGAAAACATCTTCATCACTCCCTTTATCAAAGGGATGGCCACGTTTTTAGCCGCAAGCGATCTGGTGGTTTCGAGAGCTGGGGCAATCTTTTTAAGCGAAGCTGCAGTCCTGGGAGTGCCTCTAATTATGATTCCGTTCCCGCATGCTGCAGAGAATCACCAAACCTACAATGCCAGGGTTTGGGAGGAAAACGGTGCGGGCTTACTCATCCCCGAAGCGGAGATTTCGAGTCTGGAAGACAAGCTGCTAGCTCTGCTGGATGATCCTTCTCGGAGGAAAAAAATGGCAGAGCGTGCCAAGACGTTGGGAAATCCCACCGCCACCGAGGCGATCGTCAGGGAGATTATGTCGCTCGCCTAATCACCAGATAAGGACTTCGCTCATAGTCTGAAGTGAAGCCTTTGAAGGTGAGGTTGATTTGTTTGTCAGATCTTTTGATCTACGGTGGAAAGCCGCTCAACGGTAGCGTACGGGTTTCTGGAGCAAAAAACTCGGTACTGAAAATGATGGCCGCAAGCATTCTCACAAAAGAGCCCTGCATTCTGCGGAACGTCCCCAACTTGATCGATGTACAGCGAATGCTAGAGCTCTTGGTTGATCTGGGGACAAATGCCAAGTGGCTGGAACCTGGAACTTTATACCTGCACAATCCCAACGGGATAAGCACCTACGGTTCAGAACGGCTCATGCGCGAGATGCGGGCTTCAATACTCATACTAGGACCGCTCCTTGCCCGCTCACACAAAGCCCATGTCTTCTATCCAGGTGGCTGTGCCATTGGACCACGGCCTATCGATCTGCATTTAAAAGGACTGGAGGCTCTTGGCGCGTCTATCGAAAAGGAACAGGGAGGCGTACTCTATCTCTACAGCGACGGGCGCCTTAAAGGTGCCAGAATCTACCTGGACTTTCCTTCTGTGGGCGCCACCGAAAACCTCATGATGGCCGCTGTTCTTGCCGAAGGTAGAACCATCATTGAAAACGTAGCCAGAGAACCGGAGGTTGTGGAACTACAGCGGTTCTTGAACACCCTTGGCGCAAACGTGCACGGAGCCGGCACCGACACTATTGTGGTGGAGGGCGTGGAGTTCGGGCAACTGAAAGGCGCCGACTACACGGTTATCCCCGATCGGATTGAAGCGGGAACCTTCCTCATAGCCGGCGCGATTACCGGTGGCAACGTGAAGGTCTACGGAGCAAGAGCGGACCACAATGAAGCTCTACTTTACAAACTCCACGAGGCAGGAGTAAACTTAAACATCGGGCCCAACTTCATCGAGGTGGCAAAAGGACCGAAAGCAAGGTTCACGCCGCTGAGAATTCGAACCATGCCGTACCCAGGTTTTCCCACCGACTTGCATCCGCAGATGACCGCTCTGCTTGCACTAGCAGATGGCACCAGTTTAATCACTGAAACAGTTTTTCCCGACAGGTTCAAGTACGTTCACGAGCTCATCAGACTCGGTGCAAACATCTCTGTTGAAGGAGAGTGCGCCATCGTTAAAGGCGTTCCGAAACTCAAAGGGGCCAAAGTAGAAGCAACGGATCTTCGGGGGGGTGCTGCCCTTGTGGTAGCAGCTCTGGCAGCCTCAGGCGACTCTACAGTGCAGAAGTTGGAACATCTGGACAGGGGCTACGAAAACCTCACGGAGAAGCTTTTGTCTCTAGGGGCACTGGTGGAGCGGTACAATTAGCAGGGGCTGAAGCAGGAAATGCCAAACAATAACAGAAATATGGTCTTAAGAGTAGTTTGAGGAGGCCATCTTCTATGAAGCAGAAGAGACGCTGCTTGATCTTTCTCCTCTTGGCATTGTCTGGTTTTTTGCTAGTCACCCAGGTTTTCAGGGTTAAAGAGGTCACCGTAGTTGGCGCTGTACTGGCCAATGAAGGTAGTATCAGAAGGGTCATTGGCCAGCCAAACCTTCTGTGGTTGGATCTTAAAGAGCTGGAAGATCGTATAGCCCAAGACAGCTTCATTAAAAAAGCAAGCATCGAAGTGGTAGGGCTTTCCAGTCTTAGGGTCACTATTGAGGAAAGGAAGCCTGCAGCAAACTTCGATCTGTCAGGTACCCTGATTCAGGTGTCAAGAGATGGCACCATTCTTTCCGTCGGAGAAGACAACGTCCTACCAACCATTTACGGGCTTGCGGTTTTCCCATTTATGCCGGGACAAGCCGTTCCCAGCGAGTACATTTACCTTTTGGAACTGGTTGAAGCCACAAGGGACCTGGGTTTGGAGGAGATTGTCAGCGATGATGGCAAGCTAACTCTGAAGATTTCCGACGGTTGCGAAGTGTTTTTGGGAACCAATTTGGAATCACCCGATGTTATACGACAGAAGTTGAAAGAAATCGCATTACGCGGACAGAAGCACAGATACATTGATTTGAGCCAAAAAGGCTACGCACGTGGCCTTTAAGGTAGGAGGGGAACATATGCTGGAGTTTGATATGGACAGACCTCAGATCGGGAGCATTAAAGTAATAGGTATTGGTGGCGGCGGCAGCAACGCGGTAAACCGCATGATCGAGGCACAAGTTAAGGGTGTGGAGTTCATTGCCATGAACACCGATGCCCAGGCTTTGACTCTGTCAAAGGCCGACACTAAGCTGCAGCTCGGAGAAAAGCTCACCAGAGGTCTTGGCGCTGGCTCCAATCCGGAAGTCGGTAAAAAGGCCGCCGAAGAGTCCCGCGAAGAGATCCTCAGCCTGGTTAGCGGCTCCGATATGGTGTTTATTGCAGCTGGTATGGGCGGAGGTACTGGAACAGGTGCTGCTCCCGTTGTTGCTGAAATCGCCCGGGAAGCAGGAGCTCTTACCGTTGGCGTTGTTACCAAGCCGTTTTTCTTCGAAGGCAAAAAGAGGATGATACAAGCGGAAGCCGGCCTTGCCTGCCTCAAGGATAAGGTCGATACCCTGATCGTTATACCTAACGACAAGTTGCTGAACATCGCAGAGAAGAACACAACCCTTATCGATGCGTTTAAAATCGCCGATGACGTCCTTCGCCAGGGCGTGCAGGGCATTTCCGACTTGATCGCTGTTCCGGGAATCATCAATTTGGATTTTGCCGACGTCAAGGCGATTATGTCGTCTGCAGGAACCGCTATTATGGGTATCGGTACCGCCAAAGGCGACGACAGAGCGCTCAACGCTGCAGAGCAGGCGATTTCTTCGCCCCTTTTGGAAACAAGCATTATGGGCGCAAAGGGCATCCTTCTCAGCATAACTGGTTCTTCCGACATTCGCCTGTTGGAGATCACTGAAGCTGCAAAGATCATCTCCGAGTCTGCCGATCCCGATGCCAACATCATCTTTGGTGCCGTGATCGATGAGAAACTCGAGGATGAGGTTCGCATTACCGTTATCGCCACCGGCTTTGATGTTAAAGGAGAAAAAGGTGCAGATGAAGCTGCTGCAACAAAAGAAGAGATTAAACCCTTTTCCACAGGTCACGATATCGACATACCGATCTTTTTAAGGAAACCCAGAAGCTAAATATTTCCTTTTTGCAGGAAATTCTGCCTTCTCAAGTAATTATTAGGTAATGAAGGGAAGGTGGCAGGGTATGTCCGTTGTTGTCTATGTCGACTTACTAATAGCCTGCCTGGCCGCTGAATTTTGGAGAGACTATCTGATCCTCTGGGCTGGAGGAGAGATAGCCAATCGAGAAGCGCGTCGAGGTGGGCTTTTTTTAGGCGCCGCTTTAGGCAGTCTGTACTACTTGGCATTTTTGCTTTTAACCAAAGGTGGTTTTTCTCTGCCGCCGTGGCTTCTGATCGTCTCGTCGCTTTTGATGCCAGCATTTATGGTGCTCCTTGCTTTCAACAAAAGAGACCTAAAAGCTGTTTTGCCTATGGTCTACCTTCTAGCTCTGATCGCAGGAGGCATCGGCTACTGGCTGCAGTCTATGAATGTAGCGCGGGTGTGGGTGCTTTTAGGCCCACACGTGGCAGTGCTCCTCATCGCCGAGATCGGTTGGGGACTCCTTCACGAACGCTTTTGGGAGAGTTTCGGTCAGATTGCTTTGGTTGTGGAGATTAATGGGCAGAAGCAGGCACTCAGAGCTCTCATCGACAGCGGTAACGAACTTGTGGAGCCGGTTAGTGGCAAACGAGTGGTAATCGTTGAGAAAGATGTGATGAAGAACCTAGTTCCTGCAGAGATCATGCAGTCTATAGAGCAGATGACGCCAATTGGCGGTGATCCGGACAGCGCAGAAGGTTGGAACAAGCGCTTGGTCCTTATTCCGTTTAAATCGGTAGGTCGGGACAGCGGTGTTTTGGTGGGACTCAGGCCTGATTCTGTTTACCTGAAGCATAAAGGCAAACAAGTTAGGCTTCCAGGAGTGATCATCGGTTTGGAAACGGGCTCCCTCAGCCAACGAGGCGAGTATCAAGCGCTGATTCATCCGGCACTTCTTCTTGCAAACTCTGGAGGTGAGCAGCGTGAAATGGCTTAAAACCCTCTTTGGGAAGTTGAAAGGCCTCTCACTTCTAGATGTTAAGCTCTTTCTCAGCCAGTTCCTCAAAAGACGCCGCCACGTCTTTTACGTCGGCTCTAGCGAGGTACTGCCGCCGCCCCTTCTTCCAGAAGAAGAACGGGTGCTGCTGAAAAAGCTCCAAGCAGGAGAAGCGTCGGTTAAGAGCACTCTTATCGAAAGAAACCTGCGCCTTGTGGTATATATTGCCAGGAAGTTCGAAAACACCGGTGTAGGCATTGAAGATCTGGTGTCTATCGGCACCATCGGATTGATAAAGGCCGTAAACACCTTTGACATCGGCAAGAACATTAAGCTGGCAACCTATGCCTCTAGATGTATCGAAAACGAAATTTTGATGTTTCTCAGGAGGCACCAAAGGACAAAAGAGGTCTATTTAGACGACCCGCTAAACACAGACTGGGACGGAAATGAGCTCTCCTGGCTTGACGTTCTTCCCGCCTCTGAAGGCGACGGCGTGTACCAGGTTCTGGAGGAAGAAACCGACAAAAATCTGCTGAAAGCTGCCCTCCTGAAGCTCGAACCCAGAGAGCAGGAGATCGTGACACTCCGCTTTGGCATCGGCATCGACCGCGAACTCACTCAAAAAGAAGTGGCAGACAAAATGGGTATCTCCCAGTCGTATATTTCCCGGCTGGAAAAGCGGATTATGAAGAAACTGCGTCGAGAACTGAAAAAGTTCGAATAAAAAACCAAG
>JGI24502J29692_10016239_pt1 | contig 12804 bp, 5 predicted proteins | sample BioPla3RNA1_FD_29692 | JGI IMG/M metagenome (IMG submission 29692)
ACGATTTGATAACAATTTAACGATTTAGCAACTATTTAACGATATGACAACAATTTAACGATTTGCTACTTTTGAACGATTATTCAACAATTGAACGATTACCCCTACTTTTGAACGATTTGATAGTTTTTAACTTTGTAAAACACGAGGGCTATAATTGTCTTAAGAAAAAAATGAGTCAATTTTCATATCAAACGGAACGGTTTTTGTTGCAGTTTTTTAATTTTTAATGTATAATAAACGTATAGAATTTTATAAAAAGGAGGAATACTTTGTGAATAAAAAACAATATTCGTCTTCAATTAAGAAAACACCGTTTAAATATATTATTGCAAAAAAAATAGCAAAGTTAATGCTTGATGGTTTTGATCGTAATGAAATTTATAAAAAATGTTTTGATGAGAACTATATTGAGATAGATTCTACTCAGCGACGTAGAGAAGTTACAAACGTTATTTATGAAAGACTTTTAGAACTAGATAAATACTTACTAGAATGGTTTTATAATGGAGATGTCATAACTTCTAAATTTTTATTAGTATATGCGATAGCTAAGAATGATTCATTATTTTTTGATTTTATGTTTGAAGTCTATAGAGATGCATTACTAAAAGAAAAAAATTATATTTCCATTGATGACTTTGATATTTTTTTTGAGTCAAAAAAAGAAATAAACAATGTAGTAGCTGGATGGGGACATTTTACAATAGATCAATTATCCAAAGGATATAGAAATATATTAGTTGAATCAGGATTAGGACACAGAATGAAAAAAAATATTGTTGCAGATAAAGCTATGATTCATCCCGACGTGGAAGAGCATATAAAACTAATTAAAGATACTGAATATCTACAAGCATTGCTAGGAGAGTATAAATAATGAAAGAAAGAAGTTTAGTTGATCGTTTCATTGAGTTTGAAGATAGAATGATTTCTGTTGAATCGCTAACTAAGTATGGAACGGCTAATGATTTAAAGTTTTACATTTTCGATTACAATCCTCAAGATGAAATAACTATTAGAAGTGAAGTAAAGAAAATCAAAGGAAGAAATCCAAATATTGTTGAATTTGATTTATATGAGATGATGTTAGAAATCATTGAAGAACAAGGTTATACACAAGATGTAATTTTAGCTGAAAAAGATTATGAAAAACAACACTTACTATCTGAGATATTCCAACCCATTTTATCTGTTGAAGAAGATGATAATGATTTCCTTAATAAGTTTAAGGAAGTAAAAGATGATGGGACTAAAATTATATTAGTAACTGGTGTTGGTAAATCATACCCAATTATTCGGAGTCACACAATATTAAATAATTTACAAAATATTTTTAGACGAAATCCGGTTGTAATGATGTATCCTGGTAGATACGAAACAAAAAAAGCAATGACTTTAAGACTATTTGACAGATTAGATGATGATAATTACTATAGAGCATTTCCATTAGTTGAAAGGAGATTAACCAAATGATTATTAAAGATTTATTTAAAAAACCTATTGATAGAAGTATTCAAGGTGTTGTAACGATTGGTAATGAAGATATTGACCAAAAGTGGATGGAATTAGATGAGTATGTATGTACTGAAGAAATTATAAAACAATTTAGAATATTTTTTAAAAAATACCGCGAATCTATTGTAAATCCAACTGAAAAAATGGCAGCTTGGATTACCGGTTTCTTTGGATCTGGTAAATCTCACTTTCTTAAAATTTTAGGTTATATTCTAGAAAATGAGACTGTTAATGGGGTTCGTGCTGTAGATTTCTTTAAAGAAAAGATTCATGATCAAATGCTTTTAGCGGATATGGAAAAAAGCGCAACAGCTAATAATAAAGTTGTTCTTTTCAATATAGATTCAAAAGCAAAATCTGATTCGAAAAATAAAACACAAGCAATTATGGATATTATGCTTAGAGCATTTAATGAATCTATCGGATATTGTGGTGATAGACCTTGGGTAGCAGATTTAGAAAGAATGCTTGATGAAGAGGATTTATTAGATCAATTTATTGCAAAATTTGAAGAATCTTCAAAACGCGAATGGAAAAAAAATCGATCTAAGGCTGCCCTAAATAAAAAACACATTGTGGATGCACTTGTTGAAGTTAGAAATGTTCCTAGAGATGATGCTGAAAAATATGTGGAAGATCAAATTATTAATTACACAAACTCAACAGAAGAATTTGCAAAAATTGTAAATTCATATTGTAAGAAGAATAAAACTAGAGTAGTTTTCTTAATGGACGAGGTTGGCCAATTTATTGGAGATAATACGCAGTTGATGTTAAATCTTCAAACATGTGTTGAGGACTTAGGTAAGTACTGTCGTGGTCAAGCATGGGTTGTTGTTACATCTCAACAAGAACTAAAAGCTATGATTGATTCAACAAAAGATAAACAACAAGACTTTTCTAAAATTCAAGCAAGATTTGATACACGTATATTATTATCGGGTGCAGAGGCTGGAGAAGTAATTAAAAAACGTATTCTTGATAAAAAGGAAACAGCTATTGATCCATTGAAAGCTTTATATGATGGTAGTGCAAACAAGATATCTAATTTAATTATGTTTGAAGGGGCTCCAACTTGGAGTGGTTACAAAGATTCAAATGAATTCAAAGATGTTTATCCATTTGTACCTTATCAATTTGAATTATTACAGAAAGTTTTCACGGCTATTCGTGAACATGGAATGTCTGAAGGTAAACATTTAGCTCATTCAGAACGTTCCTTGCTATCAGCATTTCAAGATTCTGCTAAAAAAATTGCAGATGCAAATACAAATATTCTAGTTCCATTTGATAGTTTTTATATAACAATTGAACAATTTATCGATTGGGACATAAAAACTGTGTTTTCATCAGCGGAAAATAAACCCACATTAAATGACTTTGACATAAGAGTACTTCGTGTGCTATTTATGATCCTTTATGTAAAAGAAATGCCAGCAACACTTAATCGTATTGCTACTCTTTTAGTTGAGTCAATCGATGAAGATAAGTTAATATTAAAAAATAAAATTGCCGAGAGTTTGAAACGTCTTGAAAAAGAAACGCTCATCCAAAAAAATGGCGATGAATATGATTTCTTAACAAATGCTGAGCAAGATGTTAATAAGCAAATTAATCAAGTTGACTATAACGAAGGAGAAGTGAAGAGAACAATTCTTGAAATAGTCTATGATAAAGTATTTGAATTAACTAAATTTAGATATAAAAACCGTTATGATTTTTCTTTAAATAGATTCGTTGACGATGAGAATAAAGGTATCAACGCAGCTGACAACATTACGATTAAAGTATTAACTAATTTTACCGGAATGTCTGATACGACATCATTTGCTGCTGAATCAGCAAGAACTGGTGCTTTAGTGATAGATTTAACTCAAGGTGAGTTCATAACTGAACTTATTAGAGCGAATAGAATTTCAATCTTTAAACGAAATAACAGCGCAACTATGTCAGTTACAATGGCTGAAATTATGGCTAAAAAATCTGCTGAACTTTCTGAAAGATTAAGACGTGCTGAAGATATCATTCGTGAAGCATTACGTAGTGCTACAATCTACTATAATGGCAATGCTCTATCTATTAAAGAAAAAGATGCAAAAGATCGTCTTACAGAAGCATTGAATCAAGTTGTAGAACAAGAATATTACCAATTAGGGCTGGTAAGCTATTTCTATAATGAACAAAAAGATGTTCTTAGCGTATTTACAGACAATCAAAATGCTCTATTTGGATATGATATTTCTAAAGATGCAAATTATGCAGCTTATCTTGAAATTTTTAATAAGATTAAAAATGATAAATCACTTTACAAAAAAACAACAATTAAATCATTATTAGAGCATTTTGGGAAGAAGCCATTTGGCTGGAGAGATTTAGATGTTTTAGGTATGGTTGCTATATTATTTAAGAATGAAATGGTTCAAATTTCTCGCCATGAAGTAGCTGTTAATATCAAAGATATTAACTTTAGAAATGACTTTGTGAAGAAAAATAACATTGACACAATGGTAGTAAGAACCCAAGAGAAAATTGATGATGCAATACTATATAAAGTTAAGCAAATTATGAATAACATCTATTCAGTCACTGTTGAAATGAAAGAAGCAGAAATGAAAAAGGATATTTTAGACTTCTTTACAAAGAAAAAAGAATTCCTTTCAAATTTAAAAATTAAATATAGCGGAAAGCAATTTGCAGGAAGTGGCAGTATACCGGCAATTTATACTGATATTGAAGCAATTTGTAAGACAATTGATACCTCAACAATTTTTAATGAAATCATAAATAGAAAAGACTCTCTCGAAAAGAATGCTGAGATTTTAGAACAACTAGAAACATTCTACAAAGAAGGTTCAAGTCAACAAAAAGTTTATAATGATGCATTAGAAATTGTCAGATGGTATAACGATAATCATTCCTTATTCAACGGTTTAGAAAGTATTGAACCAGTTATCAATGAAATGAGCTCAATTTTAAACATGGCTGTTCCATTTGCTAAGATGACTCAATTAAGTAGTCTTGTTTTCCAAGCGAATCAAATAAAAGAGCAAATTTTAGAAGAAAAGTATAACAACGCCATTCGTTCTATAAATAATGACAAGGAAGAAATTAAAAAAGAACTGAATGCAGCTCTTGAGTCAAGTATTTCTGATAAGAAAAAATATAAGATCCAAGATAAGTTTGATGAGATTGAAAGAGTATATACAGCTTGGAATAACAGTATGTCTAAAAAGACACCAAACTTGGATGCGTATGTTTTATCAAGTCAAAATACAGTTAAGGACTTTAAAAAATACATTCAAAACATATTATCTGAAGTAGAACTACCAACTGAAAAAGGTGATACAGTACCACCAGTAATTCAAGATGTTAAACGTAAAACAGTAAAAGTTATTAATTGTATTCCAACTGCAAAGAAAACGATTAAATCTAAAGAAGAAATTGAATCAATTCTTTATTATATTAAATCTGAACTAGAAAAAGCTTTTGATTACAACGATGAAATCAACTTGGAATAAGGAGGACATATGGATAAAAAAGCACTACAATATTATGCTGTATGGGCTAAAAATAATCTTGAACAACAAATTGAGATATCATTAAAAACGCTTGGTATCAACTCAGAAAAAGATATAAAAGAAGCTCGTAAAGTAGGTGATTTTACTATCATAGATGGTGATATGAACTCCTATCCAGCAGATTTAAAAGAAAAAAGAGACAATATTATTAAACTTATTAAAACAGACGGATATAAGCAAGTTGTCGAAGAATTTGCATATACCTGGTTCAATAGAATTATTGCATTAAGATTTATGGAGGTTCATGATTTTCTTCCACACGGTTTTAGAGTTCTTTCATCACGTGATGGTGGTGTTGAACCTGAAATAATGAAGCATCTTGATTTGGTAAAAGATGAATTAAAACTTGACTTATCGGTAATTCAACCATTGTATTCACAAGGAAAATTAGACGAAGCATATAGCTATGTTTTATTCCGTCAGTGCTATGCATTGAGTAGAATTTTGCCTATGTTATTTGATAAAGACCAGGATTACCTAGAATTATTGCTTCCAAAAGCATTATTAAAGGGTGAGACATTTATCACAAAACTTATGGAAATTGGTGAAGATGACTTCTTGAATGATGTGGAAGTAATCGGATGGCTTTATCAGTTCTATATTTCACAAAAGAAAGATGCTGTATTTGCAGCTAAGGAAACAATTACAAAAGATAATCTTGCAGCTGTTACACAGTTATTCACTCCTGACTGGATTGTTAGATATATGGCCGAAAATTCTATCGGTCGTATTTGGTTAGAAAGCTATCCAAATTCATCTTTAAAATCCGAGATGAAATATTATGTTGAGGATGCAAAGCAAGAAGCAGATGTCCAAGCAAAGCTTGATGCAATAAGATACAAAAATGTTAATCCAGAAGAAATTAGAATTATAGAACCATGCTGTGGCTCTGGTCACATTCTTGTTTATGTGTTTGATCTTCTTTATAAGATGTATGAAGAACGTGGTTATCAAATCAGAGAAATACCAACATTAATTTTGAAGAATAATTTAGTTGGATTGGATGTTGATAAACGTGCAGCTCAGCTTGCTAGTTTTGCTCTTGTGATGAAAGCAAGAAGTAAAAATTCACGTTTTTTTAATTCTAATTATTTTATAAAGCCTAAGGTATATGAAATTTGGGATGCAAGAGATTTGATTAAAAATGATTATGAAAGGCAGATGCAGGATTTAAAGATTCTTTCTAACGAGGAAGTTAAATCAATTAAGTGGTTGGTAGAAAAATTCATTGATGCCAAAACAATAGGTTCATTACAGAGATTCAAAATCAATAATTTTGAAATAATCGAAAAAGCAGTCGCAAAAATCAAAAACAATGCTGTAATAAATATTTTTAACACGGCTTTTTTAAACGATGGACTAAAGTGCTTAGAAAGATTGATAAAGCAAGCTAAAATTTTATCATCAAAATACGATGTTATGATCACTAATCCGCCATATGTTAATATAAATAATTTAGATTCACAAATGAAAGAATATGCTAATTTAAACTATGGCAGAAGTAAGGCAGATATGTTCTCTATGTTTATCGATCATTCTTTTGATTTCGTTGTAAAAAATGGTTTTTCTGCATTTATGACACCGTATGTATGGATGTTTATCAAATCGTATGAAGAGTTAAGAAAAATGATATTCGATTCGAAGCATGTTGAGACTTTGATTCAGCTAGAGTATTCTGCTTTAGAAGAAGCGATAGTTCCTCTATGTACATTCGTCTTACGAAATACTAAGTCTTTTAAAAATAGCAGTTATTTTAGATTAAGTGATTTTAGGGGAGGAATGGCTGTACAAAACACCAAATTTTTGGAAGCAAATTCGAACAAAGATTGTGGATATTATTATAGTAGTGACTCTTCAGAATTTAAGTATATTCCAGGGATGCCTTTTGCCTATTGGATTACTCCTCAGGTTAAAGACATATTTAAGAATTGTAAATCAGTATCTCATTTTGGAACACCAAAACAAGGTATGTCTACTTGCGATGTAAACCGCTTTGTAAAACTATGGTTTGAAGTTGACTTAAATAGAACAAATATTATCAATCGAAAAAATCATGATAATTGGGTGATTTATAATAAAGGTGGAAAATACAGAAAATGGTATGGAAACCAAGAAAATATTGTATATTGGGGAAAAAATGGTAGTGAGTTAAAGAAAAATAAAGCTGCCTTAAGAAATCAAGATTCATATTTTGATGATTTTATTGCCTGGACAAAACTTTCTAGTGGTTCCACTGCATTTAGAAATTTTGAAAGTGATTTTTTATTTGATGGTGCAGGAGGCTCTTTGTTCTTATTTGATAAGCGCTTTAAGGCGTATTTGCTTGGTTGGCTAAATACAAAAATAGTTGAACATTTATTAAAAGTTATTTCACCTACTTTAAATTACAATGAAAGTCACATAGGTGAATTACCTGTTTGTTACAATGAAGAAATCTTTGATTATGTGTCTGAGATTTCATCAAGATGTATAAAATTGGCAAAAGAAGATTGGGACGAATATGAGACAAGCTGGGATTTTAAGAAAATGCCATTGATAAAAGAAGGATTGTTAAAAGAAATATATGAGAATTATTGTGCTAAAAAAATGCAGATAATTACAGATATGAAAAAATATGAAGAAAATATTTCTGATTCGTTCTCAAAAGTTTTGAATTTAAATGGGGCAATTACAACAAGTGTTGATGATAGCGAGATTACATTGCACCGTCCATCAGAGAGTGAGGATATTAGGCATTTGATTTCATATCTTGTTGGAATTGAGATGGGGCGTTATTCACTTGACGTAGATGGCTTAGCTTATGCTGGTGGTGAATGGAATCCTATGAACTATGTCACATATCAGCCAGATGATGATGGCATTATTCCCATTTATACACAATTAGGTATGGCTGATGGTTTAACTGCTAGAATTATTAAGTTAATAAAACACATCTATGGCGAAGACACATATAGAGAAAATATTGAATTCATCGCTGAAGCTTTAGGAAAAAAACAAAACGAATCTGCAGAAGAGACATTGAATCGTTATTTGAACTATGGTTTCTATGCCGATCATTTAAAAACTTACCAAAAGAGACCTATTTATTGGATGTTCTCTAGTGGAAAGAACGATGCTTTCAAATGTCTTGTTTATTTACATAGATATAATGAAGACACTCTTGCAAAGATAAACTCTAAATATTTCTTGAATGAATCAGCAAGATTGAATGTTGAAGTCAATGAAACAAGAACTCTTTTAGAAGCGGCTGATGGACGCGAGAAACTTCGTCTAGATAAGCAAATGAAGCTTCTTAATGCGAGACAAAAAGAAATGATTGAATATGGTCAAGTTTTAGATCATATGGCGAATCAATACATTCATTTAGATTTAGATGATGGTGTCAAAGTAAATTATGCAAAATTCCAAGGAATTGAAATTGTTAATGATAATGGAACTAAAGTGAAAAAAGACTTATTAGTACCAATCAAGTAGAAAAGGAGGTCATATTATGGCAAGTATAGATTATCTAGGTGCTAAAACGGAAATTGAATCTATTTTTGCGAAAGCAGAAGAAAGAAAGATAATTTTCTGGTATGACGCTCCAGGTATATTTAAAGAAGATGTAGAATCGGATACATTTACAAATTGTAAAGTATTAATTTGTAATCAGAATGAGTTTGAAATTAAGAAAACTATAGAACATGATGATCTTCAGTCAAATTATCTAATTTATGTTCCAACTGAAAGACCTTCTGATATTGAAAATTGGCTTTTGGATATTCTAATGTATAGTGAAGAGTACTATGCAGATACTGTTGCTTTAACTATGCGTCGTTTAGGAATATCAAATACAGATTTAAGAAAAGTTATTGAAAATCATGTTAAGTTTTTTGACAATGAAGCAAGAACCAAAAAATTAAACTCATACATTCAAGTTAACAATAATACGACAAATGATGAGCTTCGTACTGCAATGATGGCAGTATTAACTAAATCTGAAATTAATACAATTGAATCAATCTTAACTGAATTATCATTTGAGGATAGTGAACATCATAAGTATAAAGAATTAGTTAAGTATGGATTTGAGAATTATTTTTGGAATTCTGTGTGTGACAACTACAATTATGAAGGTGATTTAAAAATTGAATCATTGATTAAGAAGTTTATGTTTACACATTTTATTGAACAGACAATAGGTCAAAATAAAGATGCGTCTAATCCGTTTGAAAATCTTCCATCATTCTACAAACAGTTTTTGATTACTAATAAAGGAGTAAATGACGCTAAGTTTTTTATTGAGAGAATTAAAAAAGATGTTCGATATGAAGAGCTACAAAGTAGTTTATCGCTTGATTTAAAAATTGAAGGATTAATATCTTCAAGAGAGATATCAGCCATTCAATTTGCAGATACTTTCGAGTGCCTAGATATTGATATTATTGAAAAGATTGCTACAAGTTTAACAAGTGGCAGTTTTGATTATGATACATTTGAAAGAATTATCATGAATAGAATTAACTCCATGTGGTATGAGAAATATTCGAATGAGTATGGTGTTTTATTATCAACGGTTAGATTCCTAAGACTAATTGACAAACACATTGAGAAAGGCCTTTCTGCCAGTGAGTATATAGACAAATACGTAACTGAATATTATAAGATTGATAGTGAATATCGTAGGGTCATAACATTTTTCCGCAGAATAGAGAATGTTTCAGAGGTTTTTGAAAATTTGATAGATCTCATTGATAGTTTATATCAAGCTAAATACTTAGATGTTCTGGGTAGTGAATATAGCCAATCATTATCCAAATTAGATAAATGGAATTTCTTAGGCTCTAACATGTCTTATGATTTTTATATGAATATTCAAAAGACATCGACAAAGAAAATGTTTGTCATTATTTCTGATGCCTTAAGATATGAAATTGGTACAGAAGTATGTGACAGAATTAAAACTAATAAAGTATTAAAAGGTGCCGTTGAGCTTGACTATCAAATAAGTACCCTACCATCGATTACTTCATTTGGAATGGCAAGTTTATTACCGCATAAAAAAATAAGCTATGAAAATAAACAAGTTTTAGTAGATGGCATGTTATCTAATAGTATTGCAGCTAGAGATGCAATTTTAAAAGCTAAAAATCCAAGTTATGCAGCAATATCTTACAACGATATAAACGGTATGACACAAAAAGAACTAAGACAGTATGTTTCTGATAAAACGTTGGTATATATTTATCACGATGTTATGGATAATGCAGGTGAACATAATGAAACCAAAGTTTTTGATGTAACAGAAACATGTATTACAGAAATAGTAAATCTAGTTAAAAAGTTATACAATAATCTTCAAATCACTAACTTCTACATTACTGCTGATCACGGCTTTTTATATAGAAGAAATGAAATTCACGAGTCAAGTAAGTACAGTAATATTGTCAGTCTTAAAGCAGGAGATACTGCAAAAAGATATTTATTAACAGATGACGACACTATTAGCATTCCTTATACAAATGAAATCGAACTAGCAAATGTTTCAGATGGAAAGTATAAAGTAATAACACCTTGGGGATATGACCTTTTTAAGACACAAGGGAGTGGAATTCAATATATACATGGTGGAACTTCGCTTCAAGAAACAATTATTCCAATTATTCATGTAAGTGAACTTCGCTCTCGAGTGGATGTACAAGTAGCAAGACCAGTTAAAGTGATGCTAAAGAGTATTACTCGTAAAATCACTAATAGAAGTTTTACATTAGAGTTTGAGCAGATGGAAAAAGTTGAAGAGAACAAATTAGCTATTTCATGCGAGACATATATCATTGATGATATTGGAGAAAAAGTCTCTAATGAATATAAGTTTGTTGCTAACTCTTCAAGTGATGATCCTGAATCTAGAATTACAAAAATTAGATTTACATTAAAAAACATTCAATTTGATCGCAATAAGCCTTATTTCTTAGTGTTAAAAAATGCCGAAAGTGATGATGAGTATATTGAAAAAGAGCAGTTTACGATTGATATTATTCAATTCAAAATGTTCTAAGGAGGAACTATATGGATACTTTAGATAAAAAAGTTTTTGAATTATTTTCAGGAAGAGTAGTACCGAAAGGTGCTACAAAGAAAATTAAGAATAGTGCGAATGTGCCAACTTATGTTTTAGAGTACTTGCTGGGCACATATTGTACCTCCGATGATGAAAATGAAATTGAACAAGGCATTAACACCGTAAAAAACATATTATCAGACCACTATGTAAGACCTGATGAGGCTGAGAAGATAAAAGCTAAAATTAAAGAAAATGGAAGTCATACCGTCATTGATAAAGTAAATGTCAAATTGAATGAAAAGAATGACCAGTTTGAAGCTGATTTCCTTTTTCTAGGTATTCATAGCATTCAGGTTCATCCTAAATATGTAAGAGAATTTGAAAAACTACTTGCTGGTGGAATCTGGTGTATTGTGGATCTTTCATATTTATTTAGTGAAGATGATAGAAAACAAAGCCCATTCATCATTAATGATATTACACCAATTCAAATGCCTAATTTAGATAAAAATGAAATTATTGAAGCAAGACATAAATTTTCTAAAGATGAATGGATTGATTTTATTCTTCGTTCTTGTGGTATGGAACCAACTCAATTCGAGTATAGAGTTAAATGGCATTTGTTAGCTAGATTAGTTCCATTAGTTGAAAATAACGTTAATATCTGTGAATTGGGTCCAAGAGGAACAGGAAAATCTCATATTTATAAAGAACTTTCTCCTAACTCAATATTAGTTTCAGGTGGTCAAACAACTGTTGCTAACCTATTCTATAATATGAGTAGAAGACAGGTTGGACTAGTTGGCATTTGGGATGTAGTTGCATTTGATGAAGTAGCTGGTATTTCTTTCAAAGATAAAGATGGTGTTCAAATTATGAAGGATTATATGGCATCTGGATCATTTGCAAGAGGTAAAGATGCTATTCAAGCAAATGCATCAATGGTCTTTGTTGGAAACATCAACCAGAGCGTTGATTCGTTATTAAAAACATCTCATTTATTTGAACCATTCCCAGAAGCTATGATTGATAGTGCATTCTTTGATCGTATGCATTCTTACATTCCTGGATGGGAAATACCTAAGATGAGACCTGAATACTTCACCGATAATTACGGATTTATTTCTGACTACATTGCAGAGTTTATGAGAGAAATGAGAAAAATTCCTCAAACTGACTCTTTTGATAAGTATTTCAAGTTAGGACGATGTTTGAATCAAAGAGATACAATTGCAGTAAGAAAAATGGTGTCAGGATTGACTAAGATTATTTATCCTGATGGCAAGTACTCAGAAGAAGACATTGAAGAGATATTAAAATATGCTATTGAAGGCAGACGTAGAGTTAAAGAACAGTTAAAGAAAATTGGTGGAATGGAATTTTATGATGTTCAAATGTCTTATATTAAACTTGCAGATATGGAAGAAAAATTTGTCCCAGTACTAGAACAAGGTGGTGGGCAATTAATTCCCGAAGGTGTTGGAAAACCAGGGCATATCTACACGATTGCTAATGGAAGTAATGGCATGAAAGGCTTGTTCAAATTAGAAACTACAATCACTGATGGTAATGGTAAGTTTGAAGTTCTTGGAATGTCTACCTCAAAAGATGCAAAAGAGTCACTTAAGACGGCTCAGAATTATTTTAGATCAAATGCCAAACATA
>JGI24502J29692_10013788_pt1 | contig 12780 bp, 8 predicted proteins | sample BioPla3RNA1_FD_29692 | JGI IMG/M metagenome (IMG submission 29692)
CGACTTCAATGTCTTACAAAGCCTTATATCGCGCATACCGCCCGCAAAAATTCTCGGAAGTGGTCGGCCAGGAAGCAATCGTCCGCACTTTGCAGAATTCAATTTCCAGCGGGAAGATTTCTCACGCTTATCTATTTACCGGTCCGCGAGGGACGGGAAAGACGACGGTGGCGCGAATTCTAGCAAAAGCGCTGAATTGCGAAAACAAACGCGAAGCCGAGCCTTGCGGGAAATGCCTGGTTTGCCAGGAAATCGCGTCGTCAAACAGCCCCGACGTGGTTGAAATCGACGCCGCCAGCAACAATGGCGTCGAGGAAATTAGGGATATACGCGAGAAGGTAAAGTTCCTGCCCAGCGGCTCCAAATACAAAGTATATATTATTGACGAGGTTCACATGCTTACCACGGGCGCTTTCAACGCTTTGCTTAAAACATTGGAAGAGCCGCCGAAGCATGTCGTTTTTATCCTCGCCACAACCGAGCCGCATAAAGTGTTGCCGACGATTATCTCGCGATGCCAAAGGTTTGACTTTAAGTCCTTAAGCGTTAAGCAAATCTCGGCGATGATAAAAAAGGTGGCCGCCGAGGAAAAAATTAATATTACCGAGGAAGCCGTTATCGCCATAGCCGAAGGCGCCGAGGGAGGAATGCGCGACGCTTTGAGTTATTTGGATCAAGCCGTGTCTTTCACCGACGACGTGATAACTATCGACGATGTCAACTCGGTCACCGGCAACTTGAATTATGACAAAATGATAGAATTGGCTTATTGTTTTGAAGAAAAAAACATTAACTCGGCGATTAAGACGGTTAATGATTTGGTCATCATGGGGAAAGAGATAAACAAAATAGTAAGCGGGATGATTCAGTTTTATCGCGACGTCTTGCTTTATAAAAACATTGACACGACCGACTTTTCCCGTTACATTTTTGAAAAAGAAGAATTTAAAAAACTTGCCGAGATGGTCGAGGAAGAAAAAATATTCTATTACGTTGACGCGTTAAGCGATATCCAGTCAAGAATCAGAACGACCGCGGCGCCGCATATCTATTTGGAGGTCGCCCTTGTTAAAATGATTAACGGGTATGCCGACGGCGACGTCGAACACAAAATCGCCGCTCTCGAGCAGCGCTTACGAAGCGTAAACGAGGAAGCATCCGTCGGTTTGCAGGAAAAAGTCAACAACCTGGAAAAAAGAATTATTCGGATCGTCGAGGAGCTGAATAAACTCGATTTGCACAAATTGGCCGAAAAAATCAAAACAATCGAAACGGCATCCCCCGACGCGAACGCCGACTTCGGCATGGAAAAAGAATTCTCCGGATTCCGGGAAAATATAGAAGAATATATTGAAGACAGGATAAAAGAAGAAACAAGGATTAAACTTGATCAGATCATAAGCAAAATTAACAATATTGAGATGAGGCTCCAGTCTCCGGAACCCGCGCCCGCCGCTAAAAAACCGAAAAGCCGGGTCGTGGAAGGACAGGTCGTTTTGTTTGACGAAACCGAGCTTAACGGCGAAGATGTTAAAGAGACAGCCTCCGTCTCGGAAGAATCCGTCACCCGGGAAAGCGCCGCGGATGATATGACTCAAACATCCGAGGGGCCCGCCGCGGAGGAATCGGCAGCGCCCGCGACGGATAACGAGGAGAAAAGACCGCGGGACAACGAGAAGGAAGTAATCAATAAAGAACACTCCCGGTTGGTGCGAACCGTGCGCAACGAGGAAATCCCGGTTACCGATTTTTCGTCGTTGCCGTCCGAACAAAAAGAATCTTCCCCGGCGGCGGAAAACGCCGAGGAGAAAAGCGCCGCGCCTTATAAAAATATATCCTTGCGGAATCTGGCCAACGATCCCTTTAGTAATTACCAAGTGGAAGTCGTCGAACGGATTCTTCATGATTCGCGAACTCAGGAAGCGCGCGAGGACAAGGTCAGGGTAATGGAGTTATGGAAGACGCTCCATAACAACGCCACTCACGAGCAGTTGGACATCGCCGACCTGTTGCAGGAAGGACAAATCGTCGCCGTCGGAAACAAAGAGTTTATTTTGGTTTATCCTAACGCCTCTTTATGCAATCAAGTCATGAAAATTAAATTTAAACGCGAAGCCCTGAATTTGCTGTATAAAAATTTAGGCGACACGTATAATTATATTGCCCTCCCGGAAAAGGTCTGGAGCGAAAAAAGGAACGAATATATCAATCAATATAATATCGGGGTCAGATTCCCGAAATTAACCCCGATTGACGACCCAAGTTTGGACGTCAAGAAAGAAAACCAGGATTTTTTGGAACGGCAGGAAAAACTTATCGATCAGGCGATTAAGATTTTCGGCGAGGATTTTGTTAAAATTAGATAAAAAGGAGCGCTGACATGAATCAAAATTTGTTAAAAACGGTAAAGAAAATGCAGGAAGAGATGGTCGCGGCCCAGCAGGAAATCGAATCAACCACTTTTTACGCTTCGGCCGGCGGCGTCGTGAACGTTGAGGTGAAGGGCACGAAAGAGCTGGTAAAAGTAAATATCGAAGAAGGGTTTCAAGCCGATTCGGCGGAAGATTTGGAGATTTTGGGGGAAATGATCGTCGCCGCGTGCAATCAGGCTTATCAAGAAATAGATAAGACGATAAAAGAGAAGATGGGGAAATACAACGATTTATTGGGGTCGTTTGGCGGTTTGTTTTAATGAAATATCCCGAGGCCTTGAATCGCCTTATCGAAAGTTTTCAAATGTATCCGGGCATCGGCCCGAAAACGGCGGAACGGCTTGCTTTTTTCACTTTTTTTAAATTAAAAGACGAAGACATCGTTCGTTTCAGTCAAAGCCTTTTAAACCTTAAAACCGATGTTATATACTGTTCTCAATGCGGCGTTTTAACTGACCGCGAGAGGTGTGAAATTTGCTCCGATTCCGATCGTCGCAACACGATACTGGTTGTCGAAAGCAGCAGGGACGTGGTTGCCTTTGAAAAAACCAACCAGTACGATGGCCGCTATCACGTCTTGAACGGTTTGATTTCGCCCCTGAAAGGAATTTCACCCAATGAGGTAAATATCAAGTCATTAGTGAACCGGGTTTCATCCGAAGCTCCGGGAGAAGTGATCATTGCCACGGCAGCCACTGTAGAAGGCGAAATGACGGCAATGTATATTAAGAAACAACTGGAAAACAGCAATGTCAAAATAACCCGCATCGGTTACGGTTTGCCGGCCGGCGGGGACATTGAATACGCAGACGAAATCACGTTAGTAAAATCACTTGAAGGGCGAAAAGATATGTAGTATAATGGGGTGAGGAATAATCTGTAAGAAGGAGAACGAGGATGAAAGACACGATCGTTAAACTTTTTGACAAGGCCGACGAGTTTATCGCGAAATTTTTAGCCCCCATTATCAACAAAATAATTAATTTTTTAAGCAAAGGCGAATATACAATTTACGCGTTAATTACTGTTTTCGTGGGTATTATCTTATTGATTGGCCTGTTCAGGTGGGTCTTCAAAGGCACAAAATCATTTATTTTCTTCTTGTTTTTGTTTGGCGCCGTTTTTGCCGTATGGTTATTTCTCGGCAAATAAGGCCCCCATACAATTGGAAGTTATAGTTTTTTAGGGTGAAAAACTATAACCATAACGAATGGACAAAAACGGATATTATCTCAAGAAGAGAACTATCTAGTGATAGTTCTTTTTTTTTGAAGAAAAAATTATGTTAAATTGTTATTAATTAGCGAATGCTTTGTTTTTTGATATTTACATTTACTTTGAATATAAGTCTATGTTATAATTAAAGTAAGAAATAAAGGCACCGAGGAGAAAAAAATGAATAAGGAAACTACCAAAGACGTTCCGGATAGGAATGATTTTCACAGCGGCGTCGCTGTGAAATTACAAAATTTGACGAAGGAATTTGTCGACAAAAAAGGGAAGGTTACGGTAGCGGTAAACAATTTTAACGTGACGATTCCCGCCGGAAAGCTTGTCGGTTTATTGGGGCCTTCGGGATGCGGTAAATCGACAACGTTATATCTGATTTCCGGTTTGCACAAACCCAATGCCGGCGCGATATTTTTTGGCGACGAAGACGTTACAAACACGCCGCCGGAAAAGCGGGGAATCGGTTTGGTTTTTCAAAATTACGCGCTTTATCCGCACATGACGGTTAGGCAAAACATTATGTTTCCCTTGGAGAACGTGCGCGTACCGAAGAAGGAAGCGATGGTCAGGGCGCAAAAGATGGCGGAGCTGGTTCATATCGGCGATTTAATGGATCGCAAACCTAACCAACTTTCCGGCGGCCAACAGCAAAGGGTCGCTATCGCCCGGGCTTTGGTAAAGGAACCGCGCGTGTTGCTTTTGGACGAACCTTTGTCGAATTTGGACGCGCGACTGCGGCTGCAAACGCGCGAGGAGATAAGAAGAATTCAGAAGGAAACCGGGATCACGACGATTTTTGTCACGCACGATCAGGAAGAGGCTATGAGCATATCCGACGAGATAATTGTCATGAACGAGGGGCTGAAACAGCAAATCGGTCATCCGCAGGACGTGTATGAAGATCCCGTCAATATGTTCGTGGCCAAGTTTTTGGGGAACCCGCCGATTAACATCGTCCCCGGCAAACTAAAGGCGGGTAAATGCTTGCTAGATAACGGAGCGTTAATAGATTCAGGCATTAATCAACCGGATCAGGATGTTTTTATCGGATTAAGGCCGGAATATTTAAAATTATCCGACAACGGAAAAATCGAAGCGACGGTCGACATGGTGGAACATATCGGCCGCGACACGATGCTTATATGCTTTTTAAACGGCATGGATGTAAAAATCCGCGCCATTATTCCGAGCGAATACCGCTTGGTTCCGGGAGAGCAGGTTAAATTCGAATGCGCAAAACTTTTCGTCTTTAACAAATCCACCGGGGAGAGATATAAATAATGATAGAGTATAAGAAAGACGGCTGGCGCGCGGCGCTGGCTTTGGCCCCGATGATGCTTTTTATGTTGGTTTTTACTTTCTGGCCAATAATAAACTCATTTATCTGGGCTTTCCTAGACGACTTTTCCTACGGCGGTAGATCGATTTCCCACGGAGAGCTTGGCGGCTATCGCTGGATCACCGGCGGTACGTTCATTAAAGTCGGCATCGCCAATTTTAAAACCGTCTTAACCGACCCGCTGTTTTGGCATGCGCTAAGGAACACCGCGATTATCGTTGTCGTGTCCGTGCCGCTCACGGTAATTATCGGCTTGGGAATCGCGGTCGCGTTAAATTCGATAAAGAAACTTCGCGGCTTTTTTCAAACGATATTTTTCTTACCCTACGTGACCAACACGATTGCTCTCGGGATGGTCTTCGCCACCTTGTTCCATCAAAATTACGGCCTCGTGAACAAGTTATTCAATATGGTCGGGTTCGCCTGGATTAACGGAACGACGGCGACGGGGGTGACAGAGGTTACCTTCGCTTCGGCTTTGGTCGTTTTAACCGTGTATACCGTCTGGAACGGGCTCGCGTTTAAAATTATTGTTTTCTTGTCCGGCCTGCAAAGCATCGACAAACAATATTATCAGGCGGCGCAGGTTGACGCCACCCCGAGATGGCGGGTATTTACGAAAATCACCGTTCCGCTGCTTTCGCCGATGATCTTATATATCACCATAACTTCCTTTATCGGCGCTTTTAAAGCATATTCCAGCGTTATCGCCATTTTCGGCACCGGAAGATACGGCCCGGCCGGAAATTCGAATTTAATGATTACGGTTGTGGGTTATATTTACGATAAGATGGATGTCGGCGGGACGCCTTACGGAGTCGCGGCGGCGGCATCGTTAATCTTGTTTTTCATCATTCTGATTATTACCTTGCTACAATTGCAAATCAGCAAGAAAAGGGTCCATTATTAGGAGGAATCGGTATGAACAGGGAAATGTATTTAAATCCGAAAGAATTAAAACTTTTCCGAACGAAGCAAATAATCGGCAAAGTTTTGACTTATCTATTCCTGACGCTAATGGCCCTTTATATTTTTGTGCCTTTTTACTGGATGATTATCAGTTCGTTAAAGGAAAGTTGGGAGATTACTTCCGACAGATTAACCTTATTGCCGGTTGACAGATCTTGGAAAGCTTTGTGGCCGTGGGACTGGCAATGGAGCAATTATAAAGATTTGATTACCGGGATAAAGAAGGAAGCGGGATCAATCGGCGGGGAATGGATGTTTAAGCCGATGTTGTTTCACTTGATGTTCAGAAACACTTTCCTGGTCGGTCTCTTTACGACCACGGGAACGGTGGTTTTGACCATTCTCGCCGCTTTCGCTTTTTCCCGTTTAAATTTTAAGGGGCGAGACTTGATTTTCGGGATATTCCTGATGACGATGATGATCCCGGGCGAGATATTCGTCGTTGGGAATTACTACACGTTTTCCACGATTGGTTGGGTTCGCTCGGACAGTATCTGGAAAATTTTCGGGACGTTAACCTTGCCGTTTGTCGGCAGCGTCTTTTACACGTTTTTCCTAAGGCAGACTTTCCGCCAAATCCCCAACGAGCTTTATTTGGCCGCCAAAGTGGACGGCACTTCGGATTTTAAGTATCTTTGGAAAATCATGATACCGATCGCGAGCGCGACGATTACGACGATAATTATCTTGAGCATGATCGGCGTGTGGAACGCCTTTGTCTGGCCGACGCTCGTAACGAACGCCGAAAACAGCACCGCGGCGAATTATCACCTGCTGGTCAGCAACGGTTTGCTAGAAGGGTTAAGAAACGCGATCGACTCTTCCGGGGAAAAATCGATTCTGAACTTGCAAATGGCCGGTTCCACAATGGTTACGGTTCCCCTTCTTATCGTGTTTTTCGCGTGTAAAAAATACATAATGCGCGGCGTTTCCCGCAGCGGCATTAAAGGATAAAAATATATAAATAAGGTGAGGATATATGAAGAAAAAAATTATAATTTTTATTTTATTTTTTGTTGGCGTTTATGCTTTAGTCGGTTGCGCCAAAATTTCCTCAATAGCTCGATTTGATTACGAGGTATTGAAGTATGAGGATATTGAGGACGAGGATATCACTATATCTTTCCGCGTCCGCTCGGGCGTTGTGTCCCAGGCTTTGCCGGATTTAATCAAGGCCTTTGAAAACCAATACCCGAATATCACGGTCGATCTTCAAACGGTCGGCGGCGATTACTCCGCTCTGTTAAAGACGACGATCGGAGACATTAACAGCAATAACGCGCCCGATTTGATAATCGGCTATCCGGACCATTTCGCCAGTTATTTTTCCGCCAGCGCTTTGGTCAATCTACAACAGTTTATCAATGACAAAGACGTCGGTTATACAAAGGCGGAATTGGAGGATTTTGTTGATGTTTATATGCCGGAAAACCGGGATTTTCACCCCGATTACCCCGAGGACTACTACGGCCTTCCCTTCAACAAATCGACGGAGGTGTTGGTCTATAACCGGACTTTCTTTAAGGAGCTATACGGCGATAATTATGTGAACAAAATCCCGCAGACGTGGGGGGAATTGGACACGTTAGGAAAAGAAATTATCCAAAAGGTTAAAAACGGCGATGCCGACGAGATTTTTGTTGAGTCGGTTTCGGGCAATAAAACCACGTACCTAAAGATGTCTGATTATTTGTCCGACAATCTTCCCGCCCCGCAGTTCTACCCCTTCAGTTATGACTCGAGCGACAACGCCTTTATTACCCTTGTCCGTCAGTTTGGCGGCAAATACACGGAACGCGTTCATATTGAAAAAGGGTACATACTCTTTGATAACGAAGAAGCAAAATCCGCTCTCGCGTATTTTCAAAATATGGCGAGACAAAGGGTCTTCGCCCTCGCGGCAAGCTTTAATAAAAAATACAACAGCGACCTTGTGGAAACGATTCAAGTCGTAATGACCGTGGGATCCTCGGCGGGAGTAGCCTACAACGCCTCCGGCCGATACGAATACGAGCTTGGCGCGGCGCCGATACCGTATTACAGCGAAGATAAAAAATTCGTTATCCAGCAGGGAACGAATATCGCGATGCTCAATCAAAACTCCGACGCGGAAAAACTAGCGGCTTGGTTGTTTATCAAGTTTATGCTTGAGCCGGAAAACACCGCCAAATTTGCAGTGAACACCGGCGGGTATTTGCCGGTCAGAACTTCCGCTTACGAGACCGAAGAATATATAGAGTTTTTGGAAGACCCGGCGCTTGATCAAAAATTATGGTCCGAAGCCGTTAAAGTCGCCTTGAGTTATCCGGAGCGCGGCTTTACGATGTTCGTTGACCCGGCGTTTACCGGTTCCGCCGAGATTCGCGATACGGTCGGAGAACTGTTTACCGCCGTTATCGTAAGCAACGCCGATATTACGAAAAGAATCCAGCAAGCATACCGCGAACTTAAGCCTCACGTGAAGAATAATTAAACGAGGGGATGACAAACAATGAAAAACACGCGATATTTAAGAAAATTTCTCCTCTTAATATTTGTCTTCTTTTTAGGCTTTTCGTTAGCGGCGTGCGATAATACAGATAACGGCAACGGCGACGACAAAAAGCCGATTACGGTTGACGAACTTCAAACCGAATATACCGATGACTTAAGATTAATCCATGAATACAAAAACAAGAACTTTTTGAACCACGGCATCGGCCGCGTGGATTTAGTCCGGGTCATTGACGGAGACACGGCGCATTTTTCCCCGCCGAGCGGGTTCGAGACGATTAAAATAAGACTGTTGGGCATCAACACCCCCGAATCAACGATCAGGATAATGCCTTGGGGACGGGCGGCGTCGGCTTTTGCCTCTCAAAAGTTGGAAAATGCCCATGAAATCGTCCTGGAGGCCGAAGAAGTCGGGAAACCGCCGGTTTTGGATACCACCGGAGACCGTTATTTGGGTTACGTTTGGTATCGTCCGGAAGAAGGCGCCGATTTACGGCTTTTGAATTTGGAAATCATCGAACAATGTTTCTCCTATTTCACGGGCGGCGACGCTTCCAAATATTACGAGGTCTTTGACTTGGCGTTTCAAAAAGCTTATGAAACCAGGTTAAGGGTGTTCGGCGAGAAGGATCCCGATTTCAACTATGACACGGAAGTGGTTGAAGCGACCATCGCCGATTTGCGGGATAACTTCTCCAGTTATTCGACCGGCGTCACGATGAAACTGAAAGCCCAGGTAATAAGAAAAGTCGGGAGCAGCCTATACATTGAAGACTTGGAAGAAACTTTAAACGAAGACACGGGCGAGTCCTCAAAAGCTGGCATCTTCCTGTATCATTCTTTCGCGAGCGGGATGGAAGTGATTAAGATTGGCGACGTTATCGAATTTAATTGCCAGGCCGCCGATACCACGGATTACGGCAGGCAGCTCGTTAACCCGCATAAGATTAGAATCAGGGATTCCGGCACCGAAGTGATGATCCGCGACGTGGACGAGGATGCGGAAAGCCTTCAGAGTTATGAAGGATATGTCGTGAGGATTAAAGAATTTACCGTGGAGTATGTCGGCAAACCCGCCGCCGCTAACGGAGCCTACACGATCAGGGGCACGCTGAAAAGCGGCGCCGAGGTACAGGTTAGGGTTGACGGCGACGTCACGCCCAAACTTTCCCGCGAATTCATCGTTGTCGGGAAGAAGTATGATGTTATCGGCGGCGTAAGCAAATATGTTAACCCGTTTGAAAACAACAAAGTATATTATCAAATCAAACTTGGAAATATTACGGAAGATACGATTAATGATTTCGTGTTGAGCGCGAATCAAGAATAAATAAGGAGGACAATTTTGGTGACATTTATTAAAAAGAATGCTCAAAAACTTATGTTATTCGTGTTTTTGGCTTTGACCGTTTTATTTTTCGCGGCGTGCGATAAAAAACCAAGCGCCGACGAAAAAATGGTGGAGGAAGCCATAAACTCAATAGCGATAATAATTGAGCGAAAAACATTCAAGATACCGAGAAACACGACGATTAAACACAATTTGGAAATCGTGTGGGAATTGGAATGCGAAGACGGAACGGCCAAACTTGAAAAGCGCGGCGAATTTTGGTATGTTGTGATGACGCCGACGCCATATGAGGAAAACGAGGAAGGCGAACAGATTAACGACTGGGGTTACGCCAAACTTAAGGCGACCGTTTCAAAAGGGAAATACTCAAAAACCAGGGAATGGGACGTGGATGTCCCCCCGGGCGATAAAATAATCCCGATTAGCGAGATTAAAACGGAATATCAAAATAACGATCCGGTCGAGCTTACTGACGTGTTGGTGGTTCACCGCATCGAGGGCCAAGGTTTTCTTGTTCAGGACGAAACCGGCGCAATCTACATTTATGACCGCGGAAACGCCGGCGACGTGAAAGTCGGCGACATCGTTTCAATCGAAGGGAAGATCAGTTTCTACGGCGACGCCATTCAGGTTTCTGATCCCGAGGTTTTGGTTAGTTTAAGCGACGAGCCCGTAAGTTATGAAGACGCTCCGGAGAAGACGGTTGCCGAGATACTCAGGCTTGACACCGAAGACCAAGGGAACTTTTACGTGCTTTATAAACTTGAAGGCTATGTCCGCCAAAGCAAATCCGGCAGCTATGATCGCTTCCATATCGAGGCGGGCGGCCAACAAATTATGCTGCATTATAACGCCCTTTCGAAAGCGACCGAAAACGAGCTCAAAGAGTTAAAAGATAAGTATATATCTTTCTGCGCTTATACGTATGTCCGGAATCAACAAAAAATGACTTTGATGATCTTGCCGGATACGATAGAGGAGATAGAAGAGCCGGAACTGACCGACGAAGAAAAAGTCGACATGGCTGTAGATTACCTTACCGCGACGTATGACGGAAAAACTTTCTATAATGATTTGGATTTGATTACGAAAGACGCCCGCAACGTAACGATTTCTTGGTCTTCTAACAAACCCAACGTAATCAGCAATCAAGGAAAACTTACGATGCCGGATACCGATACCGAAGTGACCCTAACCGCGACCGTAATTTTCGGCGCCAGCGAGAAGGAAGTTACAATTAAGGTCATCGCTAAAGGGGTTGCGCTTTCGACGGTAAAACAGGCGATCGATTTAATAGATAACGGCGATTTGGATTTTGTAAGAACCGTCGGCGTTATTATCGGCCTCGACCAACAAGGCAATTATTATGTCGCGGATGAGACGGGCGTGATATTTGTTCAGGATAATATCGGAGACCTTGCCGTCGGAAATAAGGTAGAAATCCTCGGCAAAGGCAAAGTCGACAACCGTTCTTCGAAATATATCCGGATGATTTACGATGTTTATACCGTGAAAAAGGTTGACAATGACAATCACGACGATCCGTTGACCTATGCGGACGCCGCGGTTTCCGATTTTGATTTTACGATCACCTCGGCGAACATCAAAACCGCCGTCCCGAGCGAAGAGTTGTACGGAAAAGGATTGTTGTTTGAGGGATATATCGTCCTTGTCGGAGACAAGGTATATCTCGTTGACGAACTTGGCGAGGACGCGCAAACCATTTACGTGACAGATCAGTCCAAGTCTATCGGTTCGCTAAAGAACCTTGCGGAATCCAAGGTCACGCTTAAGATTTTGGTATACGGGTACAGCGTTGACGAGGGTTGGATACTCGGATTCCTTGGCAGAACCGGCGACTTAGAGCTTAGCGAGGAACTTAGCGACCAGCAAAAAATCTCGATAGCCGTAGAGGATATCTTGGGTATCGTAAAGGATGGCGACGATGTTGACGCGGATTTGAACTTTGTGACAGAGGCAAGGGATTCGCTAATCGAAGGCGTTAAATACGTTTGGACTACCAATAATCTTGCGGTAATCGACGCCACCGGAAAATTCACGGCGCCCGCCGAAGACACAGCGGTAAAAATCACAGTTAAAATTTACTTGAGCGGCGACACGAGCGGCGAAGCCGACCATACCGTGGAAATCAACGTCACGGCTTTGGCCGACATGCAAAGAATTTCCGACATTAAGAAATTAAGCGTTGGAACCGAAATCGAGATCACCGGCGTTGTAGCTTTCGTTTTCGAAAGCGGGTTCATTTTAACCGACAGGACCGGAGGCCTTTACGTGTACGGAACGCAATCGGCAGCGGTGGTTTCCGTTGGCGACAAGGTATACGTCACGGGCGAATTGGATCTTCTTAACAAAGTTCCCGATACTGTGCAAGTGAAATTCCCCGAGGTCGAAATATTGTCTTCCGACAATCCGGTCGACTTTACGAACCCGATAGAAGTTACGGTTGAGGAACTGCTCGCATGGGATCGCTTCGATATGGATAATCATTATAAACTGATCAAAACCGAAGGATATGTACGCGAGATAACAAGCGGTAGTTATACCAACTATTATCTCGAAGACATCTTGGGCAACCAGGTAATGTTCCATTTCTTCGCGTTGGATGACAACCTTGAAAGCCAACTCGCGGCTTTGAAAGACAAATATATTTCGTTAACCACTTATACTTTCGCCATTTATCAAAGTCAGTTAACGATTATGTATTTGCCGGAATTGGCAGAGGAAAAAGTTGCTCCCGATCTTACCGCGGAACAAAAACTCGCGATCGCCCGCGCGGAAATTGACAAAATCGTAGTCGAAGGCGCGAATGTTAATTACAACTTGACGTTTATCGGGGAAACGAATAACGATAGAATATCGGGGACCAAATATGTTTGGACCGTCGACAGAACCGATATTTTCGATAGCGAAGGCGTCTTCACCGAGCCTGACGAGGACACCCCGGT
>JGI24502J29692_10010390_pt1 | contig 12758 bp, 5 predicted proteins | sample BioPla3RNA1_FD_29692 | JGI IMG/M metagenome (IMG submission 29692)
ACACAAGCCTGGAGTGAAAGACAAAATGGGCTTATTAAAATTAGCTGCTTCTGCAAATACTATTTGCAAAGGTACAGTAAAAAAAATGTATGAAATGAAAAAAGAAAATCCAAAGGTTGAAAAGAAAGTAGAACCTGAAATGGGTTTAGATAGGTAACAAACACTGAAATGCGCTGCTCTTAATGTAATGGTAGCGCATATTTTTTTGTATAAAGAATATGACAATGGCAGATTTAAGAGATTAACAAGGAGATTTTATGATAAACAAGAAGACTAATAAGCTACTAGAGTATTTCGGTCTCGGTAGCCATAGTGAAATGGTGGATTATATTAGGAAAAATCCAGAGGATGCAAAAGTTAAGGAAATAAAAGAATTATTTAAATCTCTTCATATAAATTTTGATGGGGAGGTGGATAGGAATGAAGAATAGTTTATATGAAGAATTTAATTGCAAAAACAAAGAAGAACTTTATGAGAAAATAAGAAATCAAGATGAAGATATAAAACCTCTTATGGAATTCTTTGATTATGCTAAAGCAAATATTAAAAATAATAGGCAAGCAATATCTAATCCTGATACCTTAGTAGACTATGTAAAGTCAATAACTTTACCTACTACAGATGTTGGGACTATTATTTTTGCAAATACGAAAAACCAACCTGTCCATCTTAAAAGGACCAGGCTTAGTCGAAAAAGTAGTATAAAAGAAACTTTAAGAGAAGGTTTAATGGCAGGGGCTAACAATGTCTTTTTAGCCTTTTCTAATGAGACCCCTAACAAGAGAATTGAGGAAACCAAGGGTTATTTTGAAAAATTAGGTATGACGGTTTTGGATACCATAGGCTATAGTAAAGAAAATAATAGCTTTCGTTCAACAGTAACAGAAGAAAGCTATTATCCATCCAAGACCTATGAAATAGCCAGTGATGGAGAGGACACCTATGGAGATAAAGATTATAGCTTAAAAGATAAATATGTGGACTTTGCAAGCTATTTTGCTAGTAATGAACTTGTAAACTTAAATGTAGTAGAGAATATCGATGAAATAAAGGAAGTATTAAAAATTGGTTTTCAACACCACCAACAAGAAATATTTGGCATTATAGTTTACGATAGTAATGAGAATATTCTTGGAGCAGAGGAGCTTTTCAAAGGTGCAATAGATCGTACAATAGTAGACCTAAAAATCATAGCTAAAAGTTTATTTAATTATCAAGATGTAAAAGGTATGGCAGTATTTCATAATCACCCTAGTGGAAAACCAACTCCTAGTAGTCAAGATATAGAAATTACTAACCAAATAAAAAACCTTACTGAAATATTTGAAATAGAACTTCTAGATCACTTTATAGTTGGGAAGGAGAAGACCCTATCTTTTTTACAAGAGGTTGACAGTTTTCATAGTGGGAATCGAAATTATCAAGTTAAAACCTTTATTAGTAGTCTAATTCAAGAAGAAAGTAAAATTTTTCTTACAGAAGAAGAATTAGAAATCTGTAGAAAAATAATTCCAGCAAATCAATACGCTTATACTTTGAAATTAACACAAGGTGTGGAAGGTGATTTTTATAAACAGAAATTAAAAGATATTGCAAAAATTACACATAAAATGACAACAAATGATGAACTTGTTAATGAAGATGGCTTTCATAATGTTGCTTTTCATTATTTTGTTGGTAATTCAGATTTTTATATATCTCAGCTTTATCCAGATGGAACAGCTTTTGGTTACACCATTTTAAATGGAGATGTTGAAAGTGCAGAGTGGGGCTACCAAAATATTGAAGAAATTATTAATGTAAGTCAATGGATAGAAATGGATTATTATGTTCCAGAAGGAATGACCATTGAACGAATGGTAGGAAAAAAATATCCTGAATATTATATTAAAGGTGAGAATACTCTTTTTAAACAAAACAAAAATGGTCGCTGGGATGAAGTAAAAAATTATATTGTTAAAGAATATCATGAAAATACTGAACAGTTAAAATCAATAATTCAAGAACCAACAACAAAAAAAGATATAAAACAAATTCGTGAGCAATGTGAAGAAATTTTACAGAAACCTGACAACGAAATTTCAGCAGAAGATAAAAGTATTTACGATATAGGAGTAAGTATGGAATTTGAAAAAGAAAAACGTATAGAGTTACAAAGAAATGAAATTTTTAGAAATAATGTATTAAAATTTGAAAATAAAACTTATTTTGATAGTGAACTTTTGGAAGGTGCGAAACTTATTTATCCTCAACATAATAATTTTTTATTAAAAGAAGAATTTGTTGATTTATTACAAAAAGGAAGAAATGCAAAGGTTGAAGTATATTATGAAAATTGGGACTTTGAAGAAGTAGAAGTTGAAAAAAATATAAATTATCTTCCGAAAAACTTTAATGAAAAAGAGCCTACGATGATTGCTCCTCTTAATAAAGGGAGTATATGTAATGAAATAAATATTGATAGTTTTACTATTAAAACAAGTTATGATTATGATTTTTTGGATGATAAACCTAGTTCGCTTTTATATAGTCAAAATAATTATTATACTGATTGTGTAATAATTGAAAAAAATAGAGAAGATATAAAAGTATATGATGGATTAGAAGTAATGGATAATGATGATTTACTTAGAATTGTAGAAGATGAACATGAAGGATTGTCTGTTCATGGTGATAATTATTATAGTAATTTTGAATTATATAGTTCTTTATTAGGTAAAGACGGAGAAAAAATAAAATGGAAAATAAATAAAGAATTTAAGGAAAATATTAAAAAAGATTTAACTCAAGATATTTTAAAAGTTGCAGGAAGTATTATTTCAAAAAAAACAGATTGGGAAAAACATTGTTTAAGTTGTTATTTCAATGATAATGGAATTATTACAAAAGAAAAAACTATTCAATTATTTCAAAGTTGGAAGGAAGAAGCACAAAAAGAATTGAATAAGGATATGAAGGTAGAAAAAAATAAAAGTCAAGATAAAAAAATAGATAGGTCAAGATAAAATATAATAATTAAAAATTGTAAAATATGCAAAATGTTTGCAAGGTTTACAAAGTGTAAAAATATAAGGAGTAAGTATGGAATTTGAAAAAGAAATTAAAACGTATGCAACAGCAGTAATAGCAGATGATATTTATAAAAATATTGCTGAATTAGCTAAAAAAAATATTGAAAATGGAGTTTTACCTTATACAGAAAGCAAGCCATTACCACAGGATATGAATGTAGTTAATGGTCGGCATTTAGGTGATATTAACAAAATACAGCTTGAATTAAAAGCAGCAAGTATTGGTGCAAAATCATTACAATGGATATATGGAGCTGATGCAGTTGTTTTAGGATTAGAATTAAAATCTACAAATGCTTCTGAATTTCAAACTGCTAAAAGTCAAAATCCAAATTTTAATACTGATCCAATTATTGGGTTTGCAAACGTTCCTCGTGATTTAGCCTTGAAAACAGACAAGAAAGTTGCACAAATAGCAGCAGAAGGTTTGGGGATGGAAGCACAAACAATTTATTTACTTGATCAATTTACAGAAAAATCTTTAATACGGGCTTTCAGTGAGAGAAAAATAGAAGAAAATGTTACACGTGTTGGAAATGATAATGCAAGAAGATTAATTAAAACAATTAGTAAAAATGTTATTAAAAATATAGCAGAATATAACTCTGGAATGAAAGAAAAAGATTTAAGAGATTCTATGAGAAAAAATGTTAGAAAAAATTATAATGACCCAAAAATTAAACAAAATATTATCGAAACACATTCATTAATATTTTCTAAATATTCAGAAGAACAAAAAATCGTTTTTAATCAATTAACAAAATATTTTACAAGTCAAAAATCGGGTATAACGTTTGATGAAAAAATTTCTCCTGAAGATAAAAGAAAAAAAGATACTGTTTTTTTAAAAGCTTTTGAAATATTAGCAAAAGATGATTTTCGGGGTCTTTCAAAAGTGTTATCCGATGCGTTTTTCTTTGCTAATCGTACTACTCATTTAGATTTTGCATATGAAAGAATCTATATTGAAGCAGATAGAAATAAACAAATGAAAGTATTAAGTCCTCAAGCTGCGAAATTTGAAAAAGAATCACAACAACCTGAAATTCTTATTGATCAAAGAGAAAAAGATATTCTTAGAAAACATGAAAGACAATTACAAATTCCACGAGCAAGGAGATAATAACATAACAAATGAAAAAGAAAGATGAAAAAGAATATTATGAATACTTAGAATCTGTTATTCGTCAGCAAAAAGGTAAAAATCCATTTTTTACTCAAGGAAGTGAAAATCGAGAAATGGATATTTTTATGTTAATGAAACATATAGAAAAGAAAAGACCTGAATTAATGAATAAAATTATTAATAATTTAATAGATTTAACAAGTATTGATGCATATTCAAAACTTGATGTACTTTCTTTTATGAATAAAACTGATAAGGGTACTATTGCTCGATGGAAAGATGAAAAAGGTGATGATATATATTTTGTAAATAATGGTGAAGGATTTTTAAATAAAACAAAACGTATTATTGTTTTAGGTGGATATTTAAATAAAAACGATATAGAAGTTTTAAAGAAAACTATGTTTAGAGAAGTATTAAAAAAAGATATAGAACATGTATATAAAAAAATTGAAAAAGAAGAAATTAAAAAAGCTCCATCATTAAAAGAATATTTTTCAGAAAAGAAAAGTATTACAGAAAAAACAACAACAAATACATTTGAAAAGAATTTTAAAGAATTAGTAAAGGAACAAGGTTCTAGTTGTGTGCCATTTACTGCAGCTTCTACAATGATTCAGTATATGAATGAACATGAAAAAGAAACTCTTTCTGCTAGTTTTTCTCAAATGGGTGTTAAAAATTCTAATGACCTTGAACGGCTTTTGTCTAAATGGAAAACAGAAGCTTTAAATCCTGACATAGTAATAGAAAGAAAAAAAACACAAAACAAAAAGGTTGCTGTAACAAGGAGTAGATAATGGAATTTGAAAAAGAAATAACTAAGGATGTCAACATGGCAGATGAAAAAGGAAAAAAAATTGAAATCATTCAGTCTGCCCGCAGTGCTAAATGGAAAAACGAAAAAGACGAAGTAATTGATATATTCGTTCAGAAACAGCCTGATGGAAAAAATATGCTTGCTTTTGGTAAAGGAGAAAACTATGGAAATAATGGTAAATACGATAACTCTGACGGCTCGTTTACGCTTCTTTCTGAATACACAGATGGTTTATATTGGTCATTTTGCTATCCAGACCAGACAGAAAGGCTAACACTGGAAGAACAAAAGATTTTTAATGATGTAATGGAAAAATATAATCCTGATTTTAAGAAAACTGTTTCAGAACAGCTTTCAAAAAACAACAATGAAGTTACCGCTGATGAACTGAAAAATGCCAGAGCATTGCTTCCAAAAGAACAGTATCAGCTTGTTTTAAGTTATACACAGGGAGAAGAAGGTGAACACTTCAAAGGCATAATTAAAGAGATTTCTTCTAAAGCAGAAGCTATTAAAGGTAAAAGAGAAATTCTTACAGAAGATAAAAAACATCCTCTTGCCTTTAAGTATACTCTTGGTAATTCCCGATTTTATTTTTCAGAATGGGACGGTGGTGATGAACTTTATGGATATGTAGTTTTAAATGGTGATACACAGAATTCTGAGTGGGGCTACACAAGCCTTGAAGAACTTAAAAACTCAGGTGGTAAGGCTAGAAATGGTTTTCCTATAATGCCTGAAATGATTTTCTACGGACTTGAAGATACAATCGAAAAACAGATTTCCGTTGATTATCCAGAACTTTCTGAACAAATGGGAATTAAACCCAAATTAAATCATAATGAAGAGCTTATCTCAGAGTTTGGAAAAAAAATCTTTGAAACACTTCAGAGCCGTAAACTTGAAAAGAACACCTACAATATCTGTTGTGCAGCTCAGTTTGTAATCCGAACAATGGATTCTTCTGAACAGAAAGAAATCTTTTCAATAATGAAAAAGTGTGGTTGTGAAGGAAAAAACGGTAAAGAAAACACAGAAGATTTCTTGAACGAGGTTTTTAATTCTGAAAGTAAAACTGCTTCTGCTATGTATAGCAGAAACAGACTTTATGAAAAAATAAACAATGCCTGTTCATCAAAAAAGAAGGAAAAAAATAAAAATATTCATAGTCCTGAAAGCGATTATAATATATATAAATAATAAATAAACAATGAGGAACTATTATGAAAACTAATACTATTTTTGAAAATGAGAATATTACTATAAGACGCAATGTTGAAAAGCATGGTATTGAAGTTCTGTTTCCATCACGTCCTAGTGAATTTGAAAGGCAGCTTCTAAAAAACGCTGGTTTCAGATGGTCAAAACCACAAAAACTGTGGTGGGCTAGGGAAAACAGCGATACCGAAAAATATATAGAAAATGAAATTGAACGTCAGAACGGACTTAAAAAGATAAAAGACTGGGAAAAATTTCCTGCTAAATCAAAAGAAAATATTGAAATTCAACAGACAGACTTTTTTTCTCTTGAGTCTTTCCTTGCAGGTTTTGATGAAGACGTTAAAAAACTATTTGACAATAATCAATTTGTAGAATATGATTTAAATAGTAATAGTACAACAAATATACAACCCAATATAAAGGAGGAACTTACAAATGAAAGCAATGAAACCAGTAGCAATCAGGGCAGTGAAAGTAAAGAGTCTTATGGGAATGTCGGACGAGGAAGTTCAGAAAGCAATGCTGAACAACTCAGTAACAGGAGCAGTTCCGAAATGGGAAGAAATTCTGGAAGCAGATACAGCGAAACTGGACACGGAAACGATATTCGAGAGCAAGAGACCGGACGGAATAATGCTACACCTTTATCAAACAACAGTTCCGTTTCCGATGGACAAGTTTCCAGAACTTCTGAATCAGATGTCAGCAACACAGGCGATGGATTACGCATACAAAATCTGCATGAGGGAGAAGTGGGCAGTGAGTTATCCAAACATCATGGCAGTAATGAACAATCTGGATATGGAAATGAGCGGCGAGATGGATTAAATTCCATAGAAGAAACAAATGCTATAAATTTTACTAAGTCTGAATCTCGTGATATAAGAAAAGAAGTAAAAGAACTTTTAGCAACACATTCCGATGAAGAAATTAAAGACAATCCAGAATGGTTTAATTTGTTGTCTATGTATGAAGGTGGCGGTGGATTAAAGGAACAAGATTCTACTAGTGCAGAAGCATTAAACGCATTCTATACCCCAAGAAATGTAGTTGAGGCGGTCTGGAAACTTGCAGATACTTATGCTCCTAATGCAAAAACTGTTCTTGAACCTTCAAGTGGTATTGGACGTTTTGCAGAAAACAGACCTAATAATCAGTTTACTTTACGAGAACTCGATGAAACTTCAGCTAGAATTGCAACAATTCTTCACCCAGAGGCAACTGTAATTCAAGGAGCATTTCAGGCACAGTTCTATGACAGTGAAGGAGTTGTAAGGAACAAGAATTATGAAATGCCAAAATATGACCTTATAATCGGTAATCCGCCTTATGGAGAATATACTGGCGAATGGAAAGGAAAGGGCGAAGGTAAAGAATTCAACCGATATGAAGAATATTTTATTGCCAAAGGTCTTGATTCTCTTAAAGATAAAAACTCTCTTATGGCATTTGTTGTTCCAAGCGGATTTTTAAATTCAAGCAATGACAAAATAAAAAAGCTCATCGCAGAAAAAGGCGAGCTTATTGATGCTTACCGTCTTCCAGAGGGAACTTTCCCTACAACTAAAGTTGGAACAGATATTATTTTAATGCGTAATTGGGAACAGAGAAAAATAGATATTGAAGAATTTAATAAAACTGCTCCAGTGCCTTTTAAGAAAAGTCCAGAAGAACAATTAGCTGAAGCTAAAGAAAATATGGCTGGAGTTCTTTCTAACAATAATTATTTTAAATTTCATACAGATAAAGTTCTTGGAGAAATAAAAACACGTACAAATCGTTTTGGAAAAGAAGAACAGTATGTATCCGTTCACGAAGGACTTACTGTACAGGATGAACTTAATAAGTTGAATAATCTTGAAAATTTTGCGTTAAATAATATTATTACACCTATTTCAGAAAAAATTGAAGCAGAAAATAAACAGATTCTTAATTCAACTCTTATTGAAAACAAAGAAGAAAAAGCTCTTCCAAAAGAAAAATCGAACATAGAAAAAGCTCTTGAAAAATACATGAATTCAGAAAAAGACATTTCCACAGATTCAAATGTAAGAAAATTGTTGAATATTAAAGGTGATTTTGAAGTTAAAGATTTTAAGGCATGGTCTGACAAAGCTTGGAGAGCAACAACAGGCATGTGGAAATGGATACCGCACTTTGATGTTGATTCAAAACAAGTTCTTATTACAACTGAAGAAACCGATAAAGGATTAATGAAGCTCTTTGCTGTTCTTTATCCAGACGGAAGCGTAAAAAAACTTTACAATGAAAACTCTGATGATTATGCAAAATTAAAACTTTCAGTAGCAAAACAGCAGCGACTTAATAATATTATTGACTATTATAAATCCCAATGGCAGCCTGTTATGGATGGCTATCTTGGAATGAAAGATAATAAGGCATATTTTGCAACCTTACAGAATAATGTTACAGATAAAATATCCGAATCAAGATACGCAAGCTGGCGTAATGATCTTAAAACTTTCAGTTCAAATGATTTAAAAGAAATAAAAATAAGAAATCCGTTTAATGCCGTAATTTCGGAAAAAAACTACAGTAAAAGTGATTATGACAAATCAAACAGAAGTGAAAATGATTATACTGAAATTCCTGTGTTTGCAAGATTACAGACTTTGTTCCCAGAGAACGGAATTGTAAACCTTTCTAACATTGATGATGATAATGCTCTTGCACATCTTGCAGGAGATGAAGTTGAAATCCCGATAGAAAAAACTTTCCTTGATTTTGGAGGCTGGGGTGGCTCTGATTCTGATGAAAGATGGAAAAAATATCTTGAATACGGAAGAAAACGTGATGAAAAAATCAAAGAACGCTGGGACGTTGCTCTAAACGAAGTTGTAAAGGCAAGCGGCTGTACAACAAAAGAAGAATACTTTAATAAAGCCGAAGAAATTATCAAAAAACGTCAGCAACAGAAAAAAGTTCTTCTTGAAGAAAAAATAAGAATCAGACAGCAGGAAGAAGATGCAGATATTATTCTTAATGAAGTTCTTAAAAATCCTCTTAAAGCAGGAACAAAAGAATATTCTGTAGCAGGTTTTACAATTCTTTATTCACAGAATAAAGACGACCATGAAGCTGTTGATGTTATTATTGATGGAAACAAGTGTCTTACATTAAATAAAAATGCAGGGCTTGTTACCACATACAACAATTATTATGTAACTCCAAACTTTATAAAAGGTGTATCTGATTTATGGGAAAAGATTCCTTCAGTAAGAGATGTTGAGCTTGAAGATACAAAACTTTCACTTAACAAACTGCTTGAAGAAAAACATTTCTCAAAGAAACAGATTGAAGAGGGTAAAGAAATTGCTAATGCTGTTCTTTCCGAAGAAAAAGGTCTGGAAGAATCATTTTTTATAACTTCTCAAAAATCATATACATCCAAGAAAAACGGGACACTTAAAAAGTTATTTGTTGAGAATTCAAATTATCCGTTATTTGAGTTTGATGACAGAACTAACATCCTTAAACTTTATCAAGATAGTTTTAAGCAGGGAGTAATTACAGGTATTGAAGAAGCTTTTAAAGAAAAATATGAAAGTCTAACTGTTATGAAAGACATTACCATTGATGGTAGCCGTTATGTTGATATAAACGGAAATACCGTTGAAGCTCCTGCAAAATCTCAACGATATACCCCAGTAAAAGAAAATATTATGGATAACTCTGATTTTGCAAATAAATATGGAAAAAACTGGAATAAAGATGAACGGACTTTCTGGGCAGCAACAAACTATAAAGGTTACGTAGATCTTTCAAAACTTACACCAGAAGAAAAAAATATTCTTGAAAACAGTCCTAACTACTGCATAGACCCGGTAATTTCTCATGATGGAACTGTAATTGGCGGAGACCGCTATATTCATAAAGAATTGTATGCTTCCGGCAATATTTATCAGAAACTAGACCTTATTGAAAAACTTCATAACAAGTCCGATATGGCAGAAAAAGTTTATCAGAAGAATAAGGCTATTCTTCAGGAAGCTCTTCCTGTTCCTCTTAAACTTAGTGAACTTGAACTTTCAGTAAACTCTCCATTTATTAGAGAGTTTAAACTCAATGGAGAAAATATTACCGAAAAGTTCATTAAATGGGCAACAGGTTATGATTTGGAAGATGCTCAAAATGGAAGAGAACAGATTTCTGATTATTCTTCAGCTGGGATTAACAGAGAAGACATTCCACCTACAATTACTTGGGAAGATGTAACAAACTACATTGACGGAATTGCACTTCCTACAATTAGAGATAACAGCCTTGATGAAAAAGAAAAATCTCAGATTAGAAATAGAAAAATAAATGACCGTCGTGAAACAGCAGAAAAGCTCTTTACTCGTTATATAAAAACTGTTCTTTCTGAAAAAGAAGGAAAGGCTCTTACAAATGCCTATAACAGACAATTCAACGGTTCTCGAGACCCTGATTATGCAAAACTTCCTCTTTTCATTGACGGAATGAACTCTTATAGAAAGGGAAGCCATTTCCACCTTTATGACCAGCAGATTAAGGGTATTTCTTTCCTCTGTAATAAAGGAAACGGAATCTTGGCTTATGATGTAGGTGTCGGAAAAACAGCCGCAGGTATTACAGCCACTGTTCAGCAGATTCAAAGCGGAAGATGCAAAAGACCTCTGATAATTGTTCCAAAATCTGTAATAGGAAAGTGGGAAAGTGACATTCATGAACTGTTCCCGGATATTCCTGTAAATAATCTTGGAAACTTTTCCAGAACTTCAACAGGAGCATTTTATAACAAGGCAAATCATGGACTAAATATTCCTGCAGGTTCAATTACATTAGCTACAAAAGAAGCCTTAAATAATTTGCACTGGAATAAAGCAACTGTTGATAAATACCTTTTTAATGATTATGCAGACTTGCTGGGGCTTACAGAAAAACTTTCTGATTCAAATCCAAAAGAAAGGGCAGCAGCCAGAGAAAAAATTTATGAAGAAGCTTCTGGAAAAGTCCGTGATGAAAATTACATTGAATGGGTAAATACAGGTTTTGACCATGTTACAGTAGATGAAGCCCATGCTTATAAAAAGCTAGAAAGAAAACCTCGCAAAAGCAAAGACATTGACGGAAAAGAAAGAATCAGTGAATTCAACAGAATTGTTGGTTCTGGAGAACCTTCTGGAATTGCAAAAAAGATGTTCAATGTAACGCAGATTATCCAACAGCAGAACGAAAACCGAAATGTATTTATGCTTACTGCAACACCTTTTACCAACTCGCCGTTGGAAGTTTATTCAATGCTTATTTATGTTGCAAGAAAAGAAATGGAAACCTGTGGAATTAAAAATCTTAATGATTTCTGTTCACAGTATGCAAAAACTCGTCTTGAAAGTGTAGTAAAGCCAAATGGTACTGTAGAAATGGCAACCGTTATGAAAGAGTGGGGCGACCTTCATGGCTTACAGAATATCTTGAAACAGTATATAGACAAAGTTGACGGTGAAGAAGCAGGAGTTATCCGCCCGAAAAAGAAAACTCATAAAGTAAATCTTGAAGCAACAGAATTGCAAAAACAAATTTTTGAATTTGCAATAAATTATGTAATGACTCATAAACCAGATAAAGAGGCTGGAGAAAAAGGCGCACCTGTACTTGAAGCTATGAATATGATGAGGACAGCCTGTCTTTCACCGGCTCTCTTGAAGCAGGAAAAACTTATTGATCCAGATACTAAAGTACCTTTAGATATAGAATTACCACCTATTGAACAAATAGTTGACTGTTCTCCTAAACTTAAACTTGTATGTGATACTGTCGTTTCAAACTGGAAAAAACATAAGGATTGTGGACAGGTTATTTACATGCCAGAAGGAACTAATGCTTATCCTTATGTAATTGATTATATGGTAAAACAAGGGATTCCTCGTAACGTTTTTGCTTCTATTGACGGTCAGTCTGCAAAAATTAACGGCAAAAATGTAAGAATTGAAAAAGAAGATGAAATTGATGATGTACGTGCAAAAGTTGCTGATGCTTTCAATGACAAAAAAAATCCATGCAAAATCCTTATCGGTTCTTCTGCAATAAGCGAAGGAATGGACTTAAACGGAAATTCTGTTGCTCTATATAACACAATGGTCGGATGGAATCCTTCTGAATGTATTCAAGTTGAAGGACGAATATGGAGGCAGGGAAATCAGCAAGGTCATGTTCATATTGTTTATCCTCTTATTTATGATTCAATAGATTCCCTTCTTTTCCAAAAGCATGATGAAAAGGAAAGCAGGATTGACCAGCTGTTTAAGTATAAAGGAAATTCTCTTAATGTTGCAGACCTTGACCCTGAAAAACTTAAATATGAACTCATTAAAGACCCGGTTGTCAGGGCAAAAATGAAAATTGATGATGTTGCAGCTGGTATAAAAAATGAACTTCTAATGCTTGATTCCCGGCTTACAGATTATGATAGCCTGGTTGAGTCAAAGATTAAATTTACAGAGAAACTTGCTGAAAAAAAGGCTTCAAAAGAAAACT
>JGI24502J29692_10010277_pt1 | contig 12738 bp, 24 predicted proteins | sample BioPla3RNA1_FD_29692 | JGI IMG/M metagenome (IMG submission 29692)
GTATTACTAAATATTATTGTAAATTTAAATTTACAATTGTTAATTAATTATAAAAACTATGGCAGAAAAATTTGAAAGAACAAAACCACATTTAAACATTGGCACCATTGGTCACGTTGATCATGGTAAAACCACAACAAGTGCTGCTATTTTGCACGCGCTTCGTTTGGCTGGAAAAACAGCCGACGACAGAGGAGTTGATCAAATTGACTCAGCTCCAGAAGAAAAAGAAAGGGGAGTTACTATTAATATTTCTCACCTAGAATATGAAACAGACAAAAGGCACTATGCCCACATTGATTGTCCTGGTCATGCTGACTACATTAAGAATATGATCACAGGAGCAGCTCAAATGGATGGTGCTATTTTAGTTGTATCTGCACCAGACGGTCCTATGCCTCAAACAAGAGAGCACATTTTACTAGCCAAACAAGTTGGTCTTCCATCAATTGTTGTTTTCTTAAATAAGTGCGATATGGTTGATGACCCTGAAATGCTTGAATTAGTAGAAGATGAAGTCAGAGAACTTTTAAAGAAATATGATTTTAAAGGAGACGAAGTTCCAGTTATTAGAGGCTCAGCTTTAAAAGCATTAGAAGCTAGTTCAGCCGATGATGAAAATGTTAAAAAGATTTTAGAACTAATGGATAAGGTAGATGAATACATTCCTGACCCTGTGAGAGATACTGAAAAACCATTTTTAATGGCAGTTGAAGATGTGTTTACAATTGAAGGAAGAGGAACAGTATCTACTGGTAGAATTGAAAGAGGTATATTACATCCTAACGAAGAAATTGAGGTTGTAGGTATTAGACCCACTCAAAAAACAACAGCAGTATCTATTGAAATGTTTAGAAAATTCTTAGATCAAGGTAGCGCAGGAGATAATGTCGGGGTTCTATTAAGAGGACTTAAAAAGGATGATATTGAAAGGGGACAAGTATTAGCAAAACCAGGCACAATTACTCCTCACACAGAATTTGAAGCACAAGTCTATGTCTTAACAAAAGATGAAGGTGGAAGACATACACCATTCTTTAAGGGGTATAAGCCACAATTCTTTATTAGAACAGCAGATATTACTGGAGACGTAATTTTACCCGAAGGAGTAGAAATGGTAATGCCAGGGGATACAGTAACATTTACGGTTAATTTAATTGTTCCTGTAGCATTAGAAGAAAAACAAGGATTTGCTATTAGAGAAGGTGGAAAAACAGTAGGAGCTGGTATTATTACAAAAATTATTAAGTAAACATTAAAATGTCAGCAAAAGCAAAAACAACTGAAAAGATTGAAACCGTTCCAAAATTAAGGATTAAATTAAGAGCTTACGATCATAAAGTGATTGATAAGAGTGCTGAACAAATTGTTGATATGGTATTAAGGTGCGGGGCTGAAGTTTCAGGTCCCGTACCACTACCAATCGAACTTAGCAAGTTTACAGTCAATAGATCAACATTTGTTCATAAATCAGCAAGAGAACAATTTGAAATGAGAATTCACAAAAGATTAATTGATATTTTAAACCCAAACCAGAAAGTAGTTGATGCCTTAAAAACATTAACACTACCTGCTGGTGTTGACACAGAGATAAAAAGTGTATTATAAGAGATATAGTAGAAAGGGTTGATTGAACTGGTCTAACAAAAAACCTGGACTAGTGTTCAGATTTTTTATTGAAATACTATGAAATTTATTCTAGCCAAAAAAATTGAAATGACGCAAATGTTTGATAAAGATGGAAAAGTAGTTCCAATTACTTTGGTTTTGGCTGAACCATGTCAAGTACTTCAAGTGAAAACAAAAGAAAGTGATGGATACGATGCAATTCAAGTAGGCACTGAGAAATTAAAAGAAAATAAAATCACAAAGTCAATCAGAACAAAGCCTTTTAGACACGTCAAAGAGTTTAGAGGTATCCAAGAAGAAAAAAAAGTAGGCGATAAAATTGATGTTAGTGTTTTTAAGGAAGGTGACAAGGTTAAAGTCTCGGGAATCTCAAAAGGAAAAGGATTTCAAGGAGGAGTTAAAAGATGGGGATTTAAGAGCAAGTCACCTGCCCATGGTGTAAAACATGACTTAAGAACACTAGGATCAACTGGATATACTAGCCATTCAAGAGTTTTAAAAGGAAAGAAAATGCCTGGGAGAATGGGCTCTGAGCGAATAACAATTAAGAATTTAGAGATTAAAAAGGTTGATAAGGACAAAAACATTTTAGCCATTAAAGGAGCTATACCAGGTAAAAGAGGAACATTATTAGAAATTAGAGCGCTATGAAAGTCTTAACAAAAGCAGAAACAAAAAAATTACTAGATAAAAACATTTTTGAAGTTCCTTTAAATCCTAATTTAGTTCACCAGGTTGCAACTTCTCAAATGGCAAACAAAAGACAAGTTATTGCTAGTACAAAAACAAGAGCTGAGGTTTCTGGAGGAGGAAGAAAGCCTTGGAGACAAAAAGGAACAGGAAGAGCAAGACATGGTTCTATTAGATCACCTTTATGGGTAGGCGGAGGAGTAACTTTTGGTCCAACAAACAAAAGAAACTTTAAAAAGGATATTCCTAAGAAAATGAGAAGAAAAGCACTTTTTATGGTGCTTTCAGAAAAAGCAAAGAATGAAACTCTTGCAATTGTTGGATCAATAGAGCTTAAGGAAATCAAAACAAAAGAATTTAAGAAAATGATCGATAGTCTAAAGCTTGATGGGTCAGCCTTAATAGTGCTTGAAAGTCTTAATGAAAACATTATTAAATCAGCAAGAAATATCCAAGGTATTAAAACAATTCAAGCAAAAGATTTAAATTGTCTAGATATTTTAAATCATAAGTATTTAGTTATTACACAAAAAGGAGTAGAAAAGATAAAAGAAACTTTTTTAAACTAATATGGCTAAAAAACAAACAGAAAATAGAATAAAGTCAGAAGATTTTAACCTAGTTAAAAAGCCTTGTATTACAGAAAAAGCTTCTTCTTTAGCAGAAAAAAACTTTTATACTTTTGAAGTAGCTAAAAACGCAAACAAAATTGAAATCAAAGACTTTATTGAAAAAAAGTATAATGTTAATGTAGTATTAGTTAGAATTATTAATGTTCCTAAAAAACCAAAACGAAGAGGTTTGATTGAAGGTTATAAGCCAGGATTTAAAAAAGCCCTTGTGCGTATAAAAGAAGGGGAACAAATTGATTTAACCATAAAATAATATGAAAAAAAGCAAAGCTCAAAAAATTTTAACCAAGAACAAAAAGCCTGAAAAGAGCTTGCTTTTGAGAATAAAAAGAACAGGAGGAAGAGATTCCAGTGGTAAAATTTCAGTAAGACATATTGGCGGAGGAGCAAGAAAAATGTATAGAATTGTTGATTTCGGTCAAGACAAAAAAAATATAAAGGCTAAGGTTGAAGCACTTGAATATGACCCAAATAGAACTGCTTTTATCGCCCTTATAAAATACGCAGACAATGAAAAAAGATATATCCTAGCACCAAAAGGATTAGAAGTTGGAGATGAAATAGAAGTAGGAGATAAAACCGAAGTAAAAATTGGAAATAGAATGAAGCTTAAAAATATCCCTGACGGAGAAGAAGTCCATAATATTGAACTAGAACCAGGAAGAAAAGGAAAATGCGTTAGGTCTGCAGGGGCAAAGGCAGTTGTTATGGCTCATGATGAAGGTTATGTGCTTTTAAAGATGCCTTCTTCAGAGATTAGAAAATTCAAAGAAGGTTCTTACGCATCTATTGGAGCAGTATCTAATCCAGAGCATAAGTTTACAAAAATTGGAAAAGCAGGACGTGCAAGGAATATGGGGAAAAGACCATCTGTAAGAGGTAGTGCCATGAATCCTTGTGACCACCCTCATGGCGGAGGAGAAGGAAGAGCTCCTATTGGGCTTAAGTATCCTAAAACTCCATGGGGTAAGCACGCCTTAGGAGTTAGAACTAGGAGAAAAAATAAGTGGTCAAATAAATTAATTGTAAAAAGAAGAGTTAAAAAATAAAGTTATGGCAAGAAGTCTAAAAAAAGGTCCATTTGTTGACGAAAAATTATTAAAGAAAATGTCAAAGATTAAAGCTGGAGACCCTACCATTATTAAAACCTGGTCAAGAGCTTGCACTATTATTCCAGAAATGATTGGCTATACTTTTGGTGTTCACAATGGAAAAGAGCATATCCCTGTTAAAATTGAAGAAGATATGGTAGGACATAAATTAGGAGAATTTTCACCTACCACTAAATTTATTAGACATGGAGGAAAATTACAAAAAGAAATTGATAGAAGAAAATAATTATGTATAAAGCCAAATTGAAAAATTTAAGAGTGTCAGCAAGAAAAGCAAGGCTAGTAGCAGACCTAATCAGAGGAAAAAAAGTTGAAGAGGCGAGAGCAGTTTTGAAATATACCTTTAAGAAAAGCGCAGAGCCAATGCTTAAGTTATTAAATTCAGCAGTTAAAAATGCAGAGAATATTGATAATGTAAAAGCAGAGGATTTGTTTATTTCAAAAGTTATTGTAAACGAAGGGACTACTCTTAAAAGAATTAGGCCAAGAGCAAGAGGTGTTGCCTATAGGATCAATAAAAGAACTTGTCATATTGAAATTGAGTTAGATAAATTAGTAAAATATAAAAAAAATGAGTCACAAAGTGCATCCCAAAATATTTAGAGTAAAGGAAACAAATGACTGGCTTTCCAGAGGTTTTTATGAAAAAGATTTTAAAAAACTTTTAAAAGAGGATTTTGTAATTCGGGAATTTTTAAATGAAAAATTAAAAACTTTTTCTGTTGAAAAAATTGAAATAAATAGACTTCCTAATAAAACAAACGTGGTCATCTTTACATCAAGACCTGGGCTTGTTATTGGAAGAGGTGGAGAGGGCATTGAAAAACTCATTAAAGAGCTCTATAAAGCTATCTCAAAGCAAATGAGATTAACTCAAAAGGAAAGATTGAGTTTAGAAAAAAGATTAAAACTTGAAGTTAAAGAAGTTAGGAATCCTTGGACTTCTGCAAAACTAACTGCAGAATGGATTGCAGAAAGAATAGAAAGAAGAATGCCTTTTAGAAGAACAATTAAACAAGCAGTTGAAAAAACAATGGCAAACAAGGAAATTAAAGGAATGAAAGTGGAGATTGCAGGAAGATTAGATGGAGTACAAATTGCAAGAAAAGAAAAAGTCAGCGCAGGAAGACTTCCAAGAAATACAATTAGAGCAGATATTGATTATTCAGCGCATTCAGCATTTTGTACTTATGGAAAAATAGGAATTAAAGTTTGGCTTTACAAAGGAGAGAAGTTTGACAAATAATAAATATTATGTTTACACCAAAAAAGACAAAATATAGAAAACAAATGAAAGGAAGGAGAAGAAACAGACTGTTTACTGATAAAGGAACCACTATTTCTTTTGGAACATATGGATTAAAAGCAATGAGTCCAGCTTGGATTACTTCAAACCAATTAGAGGCTTGCAGAAGAGTTTTAATTAGATATGTTAGAAAAACTGGTAAAATGTGGATTAGAGTTTTTCCAAACAAAGTTATCACAAGAAAGGGTTCTGAAGTTCCAATGGGTGGAGGAAAAGGTAATCCAGATCATTACGTTGTAATAATTAAGCCTGGAAAAATTTTGTTTGAACTTGAAGGTATTCCTGAAAAAGAGGCAAGAGAAGCTTTTAAAAAATGCGGAGATAAGCTTCCTTTAAAAGTTAAATTTGTTAAAAAAGAAATATGAAAACACAGGAATTACAAAAATTAAAAGCAGAAGAATTGCACCAGAGATTGCATGATAAGAGAAAAAGAGCACAAGAGATAAGGATGTCTTTAGCTACTTCAAAAGTAAAAAATATTAAAGAATTAAGGGAAGTTAAAAAAGATATAGCAAGAATATTAACCATATTAAATACTAAATAATATGCCAAAAAGAGAATTAAAAGGACAAGTTGTTTCAGACAAAATGGAAAAGACAGTCGTAGTTAAGGTTGAAACAATTAAAGAACATCCAAAATACAAGAAAAGGTATAAAAGTCATAAAAAATACAAAGCCCATAATAGTAAATTAGATTTAAAAGTGGGAGACAGAGTAGTTATAAGAGAATGTACCCCCATATCAAAGGACAAAAAATGGGAAGTTATATTAAAATTATAAGAAAATGATACAACCAGAATCAAAAGTAAAAGTAGCAGACAATTCAGGTGCAAAAATAGTGTTGTGCATAAGACCAATTGGAGGAACAAGAAAAAGATATGCTGAATTAGGAGATATCATAGTTTGCACTGTAAAATCAGCAGAACCAAGAAAGGCTATTAAAAAGCATCAAGTTGTAAGAGCTGTGGTTGTAAGACAAAAGCAACCTAAAAAAAGAAAAGATGGCTCATATATTAGGTTTGACGATAATGCAGTTGTTATTTTAGATGGTGAAACAAAAGAGCCAAAAGGCACTAGAATTTTAGGACCAGTTGCTCGAGAAGTAAGGGAAAAAGGTTTTGAAAAAATATCAACTATGACAAAAGAATTAGTATGAAGATTAAAAAAGGAGACCAAGTAATTATTATCGCAGGAAACTACAAAGGAAAAAAAGGACAAGTTTTAAAAGCACTTCCTAAAGAAGGTAAAGTTGTAGTAGAAAAAGTTGCCCTTATTAAAAAACACATTAAGCCAAGAGCCCAAGGACAAAAAGGACAAGTCATTGAAAAAGAAAGTCCAATTAATGTTTCCAATGTGGCTTTAATTTGTCCAAAATGTTCGAGTAAAACACGTGTAGCCTATAACGATAAAAAAAAGAGGGTGTGTAAAAAATGCAATAAAGAAATATGATCAAAGCTAAATACGAAAAAACAGTTAAAAACCAAATGCTTTCTAAGTTTTCTTATGGAAATATAATGGCCGTTCCTAAAATAGAAAAAGTGATTGTAAATACTGGGTTTGGAAAAGCAATTACACCAAAAACAACTGATGAGAAAAGAAAGTTTCAAGAATATGTTTCTAAACAATTAGAAGAACTTTTAGGACAAAAACCAGTTTTAATTGAGGCAAGAAAATCAATTGCATCCTTTAAATTAAGAGAAGGTAATATTATTGGAGCTAAAGCAGTGCTTAGAGGACAGAAAATGTATGACTTTTTGGATAGATTAGTAAATATTGTACTACCAAGAACAAGAGACTTTCGAGGGATTAAGTTAAGCGCTATTCAGGATGGAAACTTGAACATTGGAATAAAAGAACATATTGCTTTTCCAGAAATTTCACCTGAAAAAGCATATTATCTTTTTGGACTTCAAGTTACAATTGTAACCTCAGCTAAAACAGAAGAAGAAACAAAGGAATTATTCGAGTTGCTTGACTTTCCTTTAAGAAAAAGCTAAATAGAACTTATGGCAAAGAAATCATCAATCGCAAAATCAGAAAAAAAACCAAAGTTTTCTACAAGAGTAAATAGAAGGTGTTTTAGATGTGGAAAAAATAGAGCATTTATGAGAAAGTTTGGTTTGTGTAGGATATGCTTTAGAGAAATGGCAAACAAAGGCGAGATTCCAGGAGTTAAAAAGAGTAGTTGGTAAATAATAAATATTATGGATAGAGTAGCAGACATGTTAACAGCAATAAATAATGCACAAATTGTTTTCAAAAAACAAGTTAGTGTACCCTATTCTGACTTTAAATTCAGAATTGCAGAAGTACTCAAAAAAGAGGGCTATATCTTAGATGTGGAAAAAAAGGGACGTATTCCAAGAAAAAAAATACTTATTGATTTAAAATACAAGGAAAATGGTAGTCCTATGATTTCAAAAATTAAAAAAGTATCAAAACAAGGTCAAAGAATCTATAATAAATCTTCAGAATTAAAACCAGTTAAATCAGGCTATGGTTTTTCCATTGTATCCACACCAAAAGGTCTTATGACAAACAAAGAGGCAAGGAGAAACAAGGTTGGTGGAGAGGTAATTTGTGAAGTTTGGTAATAATATGTCAAGAATAGGGAAAAAACCAGTTAAAATTGAAAAAGGAGTAGAAGTTAAGATTGAAAACAATGAAATTATTGTTAAGGGACCAAAAGGAGAGCTTAAAAAACCATTGATTGAATTAATTAATGTGAAAATTGAAAACAATGAAATCATTTTAACTCCCAAGAATAATGAAAAGCAAACACTTGCTTTTTGGGGATTGCAAAGATCACTTATCCAAAATATGATTGAAGGCGTTATCTCAGGTTTTTCAAAAAAACTAGAATTAGTTGGAGTAGGTTATAGGGTAAGTATGAAAGGCAAGGATCTTGTTTTAGATATTGGTTTTAGCCATTCTGTTGAAATAAAAGCAAAAGAGGGAATTACATTTGAAGCTGACAAAACAAACATTACAGTTTCTGGTATAGATAAAGAGTTAGTTGGAGAGGTAGCAGCCTCGATACGAAGAATAAGAAAGCCTGAACCATACAAAGGAAAAGGAATAAGGTATGAAGGAGAAATTGTAAGAAAGAAACTAGGTAAAAAAGCAGTAGGCAGTTAATTATAATACTATGGATTTAGTTAAAAAAATAAAAAGACATAAAAAAATAAGAAGCAAAATATCTGGGACAGATAAAAGACCAAGGCTGTTTGTTTTTAGATCAAACAAACATATTTATGCGAGCTTAATTGATGATATTAAAGGAAAAACAATTTTAACAGCTTGCGATAAAGATTTAAAAGGAACCAAAACAGAAAGAGCGGAAAAAATAGGAGAGATTCTTGCAAAAGAAGCTAAAGTAAAGAAAATCACAAGTATTGTTTTTGACAGAGGTGGATACAAGTATCATGGTCGGGTAAAAGCACTTGCAGAAGCTTTAAGAAAAGGAGGATTAAAATTCTAATTATGAAAAAAGAACAAAAAAAACAACCAGATGAGTTTGAGTCAAAGTTATTAGACCTAACAAGAGTTACAAGAGTTACTGCTGGAGGAAAACAGCTTCGTTTTAGGGCGATAATTGTAATTGGTGATAAAAAAGGAAAACTTGGTTTTGGGGTTTCAAAAGGATTAGATGTGAGCCAAGCTATTGAAAAAGCTACAAGGCTAGCTAAGAAAAACATTATCACTGTTCCCATAAACAAAGACGGAACAATTGATCGTGAAGTCAAGGCAAAATATGGCGCATCTGTTGTTCTTTTAAAGCCACAAAGAAAAGGAAAAGGTCTTGTTGCTGGAGGAACCGTAAGAACATTATGTCAATTAGCAGGAATACAAAATATTTCTTCTAAGATACTAGGGAAAACATCAAGCAAGTTAAATAATGCCAAAGCAACCATTAAAGCATTTGAAGCTTTATCAAAATAAGATTATGCAAATACACGAATTAAAATCAAAAAAAGATCCTAAAAAAAGAGTGGGAAGAGGCGGAAGAAAAGGAACTTATTCAGGAAAAGGACAAAAAGGACAAAAATCTAGGGCAGGAGCAAGATTCCAACCATTGATAAGAGAATGGCTTAAAAGATATCACAAACTACGAGGATATAGGTTTGGTATTAGAAAAGAAAAAGATGCTATTGTTAATTTAAACGATTTAGAAAAACATTTCAAAGAAGACGAAATAGTATCTCCTCAGACTCTTTACGAAAAGAAATTAATCAAAAAAGGAAAAACAAATGTTAAGATATTAGGTAATGGAACTTTAACTAAGTCTTTAGTTATTGAAAATTGTAAACTTTCTAAAAAAGCAAAAGAAATTATAGAAAAATATGCTAAATAAAATTAAACAAATTTTAAGAACCAAAGAATTAAGAAATAAGATTTTTTTTGTTTTTGGAATGCTAATGGTTTTTAGATTAATGGCAAACATTCCTATTCCTGGAATTGATATATTTAGAATACAAGAGTTTTTTGCTCAAAATCAATTCTTTGGAATGTTAAATCTATTCACAGGGGGAGCACTAGATAAAGTCTCTATTATTATGCTTGGATTAGGCCCCTATATTACCGCAACTATTATTTTGCAACTTTTAACTATGATTATTCCCCAATTAGAAAAACTTTACAAAGAAGAAGGAGAACAAGGAAGACAAAAGTTTAATCAATATGCAAGATTAGCCACTCCAATATTCGCAGCTGTTCAAAGTTATGGTATGCTTTTCTTTTTAAAGTCCCAAGGACTAATAGGAGAAATGGGAGGGTTTGAACTTTTAACCTCTATTTTAGCTGTGGCAGGGGGTACTGTTATTTTAATGTGGATCGGTGAATTAATATCAGAAAAAGGAATTGGTAACGGGGTATCACTTCTAATTTTTGCTGGTATAGTAGCAGACATTCCAAACAATATTAGACAAGCCTTTATTTCTTATGACCCCTCCCAATTAGTCCCTTACATACTGTTTGTTGTTTCTTCTATATTAATTATTGGTGCCGTTGTGCTTGTAAATGAGGGAAGAAGAAATGTCCCTGTTTCATACGCAAAAAGAGTAAGAGGGAATAAAATGTATGGAGGAGTTTCAACCTATCTTCCTATGTCATTAAATCCCTCAGGAGTTATTCCTATTATTTTCGCTATGTCTCTTTTAATGTTACCAAGTATGCTTGGAACTTTCCTTAAAATTGAGTTTTTAACCAAAATGTTTTCAAATATGTGGATCTATGGAATCACTTATTTCATCCTCGTCTTTTTATTCACTTTTGTTTATACCGCCGTAACCTTTGACCCCAAAAATATTGCCACAAACCTTCAGAAAATGGGTGGCTTTATTCCAGGCGTAAGACCAGGACAACCAACCGAAGACTTTATTCAATCCGTTTTAAATAAGCTCCTTGTAATTGGTGCAACCTTTTTAGGAACTGTCGCTATTACGCCTTTAATTATTCAAGGCTTAACCAATATTAAACACTTTACCTTCATGATTGGAGGAACAGCACTTCTAATTATTGTTAGTGTTGTATTAGACACAATTAAACAAATCAATGCTCAGCTTGAAATGTATGAGTATGATGATTAAATAAATAATATTATGGATAAAAAACCACTTGTTGTTTGTGTTCTCGGAAAAGCAGGATCTGGCAAAGGAACACAAGTTAACCTTTTAAAAGAAAGGTTAAACCTTAATTATATCGGAAGTGGAGAACTTCTTAGAAATAGAAAACTAAAAAATGATTTTACAGGGAAAAAAATAGCAAGCGTGATTGATAAAGGAGGAATGTCTCCAAGCACCATTGTTTTTTCTTTATGGATCTCTGAATTAGAAAAATTTAAAAACCTTGAAAACATCAACGGAATTTTAATTGATGGATCACCAAGGAAAATCTTAGAAGCTTATTTAATAAACGAAGCCATTGAATGGTATGAATGGAAAGAGAATTTTAAAGTTATTTTAATTGATATATCCGATGAAGAAGCTTTTAAAAGACTAGCCAAAAGGGCTGAAATTGAAGGCAGAGAAGATGATACAAGAGCGGGGGTCGAAAAAAGGCTTGCCTGGTATAAAAAAGAGGTTTTAGAAGTTATAGAATTCTACAAGAAAAAAGGACTATTAATTAAAATTAACGGGGAACAAGAAGTAGAAGCTGTTTATAACGAAATCATAGAAAAGTTAAACTTATGATTCCTATTAAAACAAAAGAAGAAATTGAAGTTATGGCTAAAGGAGGTCATCTTCTTAAAAAAGCAATCAATGAGATCAGTTTGCTTTTAAAACAAGGAATAGAAACTATTGAATTAGAAAACAAGGCAAATGAGATAATAAAAGAACTAGGGCAAAAACCAAGTTTCAAAGGGGAAAATTCTTTCCCTTTTTCTCTTTGTGTTTCAATAAATGAAGAAATAGTACATGGTCTTCCAAGTAAAAGAAAACTAAAAAAGAGTGATATTGTCACTCTTGATTTTGGTATTTTCTTTAAATTAGAAAAATTTTTAGGAAAGGACTTTGACAAAGAAAAATACCCCAATCTCTTAAATGGTTTTCACACTGATATGGCAAGAACTTTTTTTATAGGAGAAATAGATCAAGAAACAAAAAGACTCTTAACTGTAACCCGTAAAATGCTTAGACTAGGTATTAAAAAAGTAAAGCCAGGAAGAACAATAGGAGACCTTGGTGAAACAATGCAAAGATACGCTGAAAGGCAAGGCTTTTCTGTTGTAAAGGGCTTATGTGGTCATGGGATAGGTAAGGACTTACACGAAGCACCAGACATTCCTAACTATGGGAAAAGACATACAGGTGCAAAACTTATCCCTGGTATGGTGTTTTGTATAGAGCCTATGCTTTCAATGGGAAGTGATGATATCAAACTTTCTAAAAACAATTTTACTTTTACCACAAAGGACAATTCTTTATCTGCCCATTTTGAAGATATGGTGGCAGTTACAGAAAATGGAGTTAGAATTTTAACATTATAGACTTTTAAAATTAGCGTGTTATAATAAATTTAAGATGATTCACTTAATAGAAGTTTTTTTGCTGTCAATGGTTCCCATATCTGAATTAAGAGGTGCTATTCCACTTGGTATAGTGCAATACAATCTTCCAATCTGGCAAGTTTTTTTTGTTTCAATTTTAGGCAATACATTAGTTCCTTTTTGTGTTCTTTTTGCTCTAGAAAAATCTCCTTTTATTAGAAAAATATCTAAATCACTTTGTGAGGGTACAAAAAAGAAGCATTCTAAGAAATTTGAAATTTATAGAAATATGGCTTTAATTACATTAGTTGCAATTCCTTTTCCTCTTACAGGAGCTTGGACTGCTTCACTTTGTGCATTTATCTTTAATATCCCAAAACTC
>JGI24502J29692_10041332_pt1 | contig 12605 bp, 9 predicted proteins | sample BioPla3RNA1_FD_29692 | JGI IMG/M metagenome (IMG submission 29692)
TAAAAAAGATAATAATAGATATAGCGGGACGTTTGGATATTAATTTAAGCGCGGAACAAATCGACAGTATCTCCAAATTGATGGAGAAAATAAACAAACTGAACCTGAATACGGAAGAAATAAAAAGTCAGCTAAAAGGAATCGGTGAAAAACTGGATCAAACCCTAAAAGACAATGAACAGATAAAATCTTTGCTTCAGCGGATCATAGATGCGATAAAAAATTTCTTCAATTCCTTATTTAGCAGGTTAAAAGTCGAAATTTTATAGATTCCCTTGACATTGGTACTTCAGGACCATATAATAATGGTAAAATATTAATCAATGGTTCGAACCGATTTATCTAAGGACAAAAAATAGTCTATGATGATCAGGTCGATGAGTTTGTATAAGAAATTATCAAGCTTTCCGTGTTTGAGAAGAACCAATTGTATCCTGCTTATAGACAATTAAGCGTGTGTTATCTTTGGTTTTGATTCACACGCTTATTTTTTTATGTTCAACAATGGTTTTAAATGGAAACGTCGGAGTAATAAATGTTCACCTTTATTCAGATGCGCCGTTTATATTTTTATTCATAGTTGGCAGGCTTGGAAGAACACAGTCAGTAGGGGGCTGTTTTTATGAGGAAAAAATTTATAGGAGTAATAATTTGTTTGTTAGCCTCTTGTTTGGTTTCCTGTCGCCCGAGTCCAACCTTAGAGCAGATTATCTATATCCAGCAGGCACAAGAGGTTGACTTGGAGGACGAAACCAAGGTCATAGATAATCAGCCTGAAACATCTGAGCAAACGGAGGATCTGTCCCCCAAAGAAGAGGTGGACGAATCCCAAACCCAGCGGGGCCAGGAAAGGGATGCACCTGTATTAGGAGAGCAGGAAAGTGAAAAGATAACCTCCGATGTGGAATATGATGAGGATTCATTTTTGGATATAGAGATAGAACAGAAAAAAGACAGCACACCTACTCCGGATGTGGGCGAAGCCGGAAGTTCTATTGTTGTGGGGGACAATACCGCAGGCCTGACAAATGACCCTAATGCTAAACATATAGTCGATGCATACGGAAGGACTATCGAACTCCCTGAGGATGTGGATAAGGTTGCCGCTTGCGGGGAAGGGGCTACGCTGGTGCAGATGTTAGGGGGCAATAAACGTTTAGTTGCCTCTTCACAAAGTTTTTCAGATAACCCCCTTGTTTCGGAGGTGTTCAGGGGTGCGGATATCTCAAGGGTGCAGACATTATGGACAGGCAGTGGCACAAGCCGGATTTCCGAAGACCGGTTTCAAGCCTTACTTGCTTCCCGGCCCCAGGTTTGTTTTGAATTCAGCGGCTTGGAAACCTTCAGTCAGGAGCAGGTGGATACCTTGCACGAAAAGGGAATAGCTTACATAGTATTACCAAATCTCAATACTGCCGATAATATCAATCTGTCCGTGCAGATAGTCGGTGATGTTCTCGGTGACAAAAGCAAGGAGGGGGGCACAAATGCTCCGGCCTTGGCTCAAGAATATATCAGATTTTGCAAAACCGTCATCAACGATGTCGGCAGAAGAGTACCTCGTTTTGCTCATAATCAGGTAGATTATAACAATGATAAATATAAAAATGGGGTTAAATTCCTCTCCGGAACATATGATGTGGGGAAATATTCTTTATTCATATCCGAATGGGACGAAGGGGTCCATTACAAGATGTACAATGAAAACCGCATAACAATGGAAGGGAGGGGCGTTGCCCTGGCTCGCAGCGGGTATTCAACAAGCCCATTGAGTTATTACATGAGTCTTGCGGGTGTTGTAAACACACCTGCTATCTATCAGGATTTTAATGTAGAAAACAGATGGTTTGTGAGTCCCTTGGCCCCGACAACGCGTTTGTTGGCCTATACCGGAGGCATAGGGACTGTGCAAGCTACTAATGAATTATTAACCAAGGTAGGCGAGATTCGGCTGGGCTCAAAGGATTTTCCGGCAATAATAGTTGCTGACCATGATGTCAAGGAAAAAATAGAGACCAACCAGATGTGGAAAAACTACGGGAAGGTCACATCTAGAAGCGGTATTACCAGCGATTACGGCTTTCTGGATGAGGACGGGAATATTGTAAAAACAACCATAGTCGGTAATTATGATATATATGTCAATCCTAGTGGTGTAGCCGGCTGGGTTGACGGTTCTGTGGAGAGTATCCTCGAACCTGTTTGGATAGCCCGGAAATTTCACAATGCCTACACGGAGGATGAGGTGCGGGAGATTGTAAAGGAATTTTATAAAAAATTCTATCGTTATGATCTTTCCGAAGGGCAGATAAACCGCATTCTCAATGAAAAATAACGGTATCACCCGAAAATGTATGCATTGGGATGAGGCATCAAAGGTGCCGCCATATGCAGTCATACCAAAGTGTAGGAGCGAGCTGTGCTCGCCTGCACTATAAACAGGAAATATCAGAATCACCCGAAAAGGGGGAGACAACAATCTATAACACAAGACTGCAAGACGATGAGGATTCGAAAATTCAAATGAGGATCGATGCTGAAGAAAGAAATATTTTCAGGGATGACCAAACAAAGCGTTTTGGAATGAGCAAAGGAAGCAAAAGCATTATTATCATTTCCGTGGGTTTGCTATTAGCTTATATATATTCGGTCTTTTTCGCGGTGAACCTCTATGGGACAAATATATCCTTGGCATGGTATTTGCAAATTGTTGCCCGAAAGATACAGGATTTTTCAAATTTTGTTCTGGGTCGAGGTGCTACAAATGGTATCCATTTTGTCATATATCGGCACCTGATCATTGTTTTAGTCAGTGCGGCACTTGCCGGTTGCGGTGCTGTTTATCAGGGGTCATTCCGCAATTCAATAGCCAGCCCCACCACACTGGGAGTGCAGGCAGGGGGATTATTGGGCGGTATGTTGTACGTATTCTTTTTTGTTGACAGCAATTCCATCAGTATCAAATACAGTGAGTTGCAGGCTGTGTACCAGGAGATGGATGTTTTTCATCGCAATATGCAGGGGTTATGCATATTGGCAGGGTGTTTTATAGGAATCATCTTCGTTGCCGGTATTGCAAAAATAGCCGGTCGGGGGAAGGTGTCCATATTGCCGTTGATATTGACGGGATTTATTTTCTCTTCTTTAGTGGGTAGCATAACAGGGCTTATACAATACTATATTGTGCTGACCAACCCCGGGGATTTGCGCACCAACGTAATGCGGGGTTTGATGATGGGTACATTTGACAACACATTCACCCTGGAGCATCTATTATTAGTCGGCGTGCCTATTCTGGTCTGCATTCTGGTATTGCTCAGTCTTCGCCACAAAATAAATGTGCTGGTATTTGGCGATGACGAAGCCCTCTCCATGGGTATGCGTGTGCGCCTGTTTCATAACACACTTTTAATTATATGTACAATTATGGTTGGTGTAACCATTTCATTTTGTGGACAAATAGGATTTGTAGGATTGATGGTGCCACATATAGCGAGAATGTTAGTGGGACCCGATTATCGGGTATTGCTTCCCGCTTCCATGCTCCTGGGGGGGATACTGATGCTGTTGGTTTATTCATTTGCAATGTCCATAGGTTACAGTTCGAATATCAATCTTGTCACGAGCTTGATAGGAGGCACCCTCTTTATCATATTTTTGATTATACATAGGAGAAGAAGAAATGCTGACTGGGTCTGATGTGCTTGATATGAACAAATCATATGACCTTTATATGGAAAAGCGAGGTAGAACACGAAAATTGTTTGCCATAAGCATATTGGCATTCATTCTATTGTTTGCATTTTCCATGTGTTTACGCACTTCCCAGGTAGGCCGGGTCCCGTTTGGGGTAGCTATGAAAAATCTATTCACCTGGGTAAAACTTGCGGTTGCTAAATGGTTTAACCTTCCCGTTTATCTGGAAAGTGAGAATATTATTGCCCAATCACCATTCTATTTTGAAACCATAGCCCGTTTTAAAATCAGTGTTATCACTGTGGTTTCAGGTGTGATGTTGGCATTGGCGGGAGCATTATATCAGGGGGTATTCCGCAATCCCATTGCCGCACCTACCATGCTGGGTGTAGCCAGCGGTATTGAGCTGGGTATCCTTGTGCTGGTTTTGAAATATGCGGGTGCCGCCTATTTCATGACATCAAAACGTTACACATATTGTTACGGTTTTGCCCTGGTCATATTATTGATTGTTCTGTTTACGGGGAAAGTTGTTTCACGGGGCAGAAGATTTGCCGTAACAGATATGCTCCTGGTGGGAACGGCAATTTCGCAGGTTGTCGGTGTGTTGATCACCTATTATCGCTTTGAAATGGAGGATGAGTTGCTTATTGTGTTCCAAGAGATATCCTCAGGCATTTATATCAACATACATACAATCACTTTTATAATATTGGGGGCGGCTTTCATAGTGAGCATAATACCTGTTCATCTATTGCGTTACAGTTTTAATGCGGTTTGTTTCTCCGATGATGACGCTTTTACCATGGGAATAAACCCGGTGGTCATACGTTTTATTACTCTTGCCGGCGGTACGATCATGATCACGGCGGCAATGATACATTGCGGAAGCGTGGGTATGATATCTTTGATTGTTCCCCACATATGTCGCTACTTGTTCGGCTCGGATTTCAAAAAGATATATTATGCAAGCGGGATCTTTGGGGGTATGTTATTGTTGCTCTGTCGGGATATTTCCGCATTGTTTTATTTCGGCTATTCCGGTGCATTTCCCATCGGTACAATTGTCAACATCATTGCCGCACCGATTTTTATCATAGTATTGTTTCAGCAAAGGAAGGGTTGGGAATGAAACTCGAATTGCGTAATGTTTTTTGTGGTTACGGCCATTTGCCTGTCCTCAAGGATGTGAATTTTGCCGTAGAGAGTGGGGAGATTTGCTGTCTTCTCGGACCTAATGGTGTGGGGAAGACCACATTGTTTAAGACCATATTAAAGTTAATAAAGAAACAGCAGGGGGAAATTCTCATCGACGGAGAGAACATTGAGCGTTGGTCACCCGGCAAAATGGCAAGACATATGGCCTATGTGTCCCAGTTTCATGTGCCTCCTTTCCCCTATAAGGTGAGGGATGTGGTGCTTTTGGGACGCATAAACAGTATCAGTTATTTCGGACAACCTACGGCCCGGGATTATCAAATTGCCGAAGAAGCCATGATCGATATGGGGATAGACCATCTGCACGACAAATCTTACACTGATATTTCCGGCGGTGAAAGGCAATTGGTGATGTTAGCCCGTGCATTGGCTCAGGAACCGGGCTTTCTTGTTTTGGACGAGCCTACAGCCAGTCTGGATTATGGCAATATGGTTCGGGTTATGAGCAAAATCTGTGATTTAAGGGATAAAGGTATTGGGATCATAATGACCACCCATACCCCGGATCATGCCTTTATGTGCCAGGCGAAGGTTGTTTTGCTTCAGAGGGATGAGCCCTTGTTGTTCGGTTTTTCTACAGATATCATCACCGAAAAAAATCTTAAACAGGCCTATGGCATTGCCGTAAAACTAGTGGAATTTTCCGACCACAGGGGGCGGTTCATGCGTATGTGTTCACCGATTATTGATTGATAAATAAGATATGCACATCTGTGATTTTGTTCACAGGATTCACATCCATAATTTATGAAAGGAATGAAAATCATGGAGAAACTAAAAACACCTTTTATCAACTGGGAGGCTCTGGCGCAATTGGCTATGTCTCAGCGACGAGAACAGGAAAGCAGGCCAAGACCCCGTACAAGCTACGGAGCCTGGGACGATAATGCGGCATTTTATGACCAGATGGCCAAAATGGAAGCTATCTTTACACTGAACCAGATCAATTGTTTTGACACCGACCCCTCAGATACCGTATTGGATGTGGGCTGCGGGCCGGGACGTATTGCCGTACCCATGGCTCGCCGGGCGAAAAGTGTGACGGCTATGGATTCTTCATCAAAGATGTTGGAGTATTGTCTTAAGAACGCTGAGGAAGCAGGGTTGACCAATGTAGTAGGTAAATATCTGGATTTTCACGAGGCGGAGCTTGGTAAAAACCTGGAACAGCACGATATAGTTATATGTTCACGTTCCGCAGGGTTCAGCGATATCATGAAACTATCAACATTTGCGCGCAAATATGTTGTTTTGGTAAGTTGGTCTAATAATGCTCCCTGTATTCCCATGATAGTAGGTTTTCTTTTCGAAGGGACCGAAGACGAAGGCGAAGAGAAATGCAATTTTAAATTTCATTGGGACAGGCGTTTGGGTGTAAACCTTCTTTACAACCGTGTTTATGATATGGGTTTTAACCCGAATCTGAATATTGTAGAGGATGGTTTTACCAAGGATTATAACAGCCGTGAGGAAGCCTATGCAGACCTCAGGCGGCTTCGACCAAAGATGTCGGAGGACAAGATGCCGATCCTAAAACGGAATATTGACAAATTTCTTACGGAAAATCCGGATGGTACCTTTACCTATCTGGCAAAGACAGAGACCGTTGTTCTATGGTTTAAACCTGAAATAGAAGAATAATCAAAAATTAATGGTTAAAGAGGGGTCTATATGAAAACAAATAGTGCGCAATTGAATACTAATGAAGCGGTACAGGAAGAATCAGAAATAAGAATAAATGACACGGAAGTTGAAAAGGCATGTGAGTTGCTCTACAGGATTGTGGACAATATCGAGACCGTGATTATCGGCAAACGTTCTGTGGTGGAATTAGTGGTATTGGCTTTAATCAGCGGCGGTCATGTGCTCATAGAGGATGTGCCCGGTGTAGGTAAAACCAGCTTGGTATCCGCATTGGCAAAATCTATATCCTGCGATTTTAAGCGTATTCAGTTCACACCGGATATTATGCCTTCGGATGTTACCGGTTTTTCCATATATAATCAAAAAACCGGTGAATTTGAATTTCGTCCCGGTGCTATTATGAGCAACATAGTTTTGGCCGATGAAATAAACCGCGCCTCGGCCAAGACACAATCCAGCCTGTTGGAGGCCATGGAGGAACAGCAGGTTACCGTTGATTCACATACCTATATACTCAAACAACCCTTCATGGTATTGGCCACCCAAAATCCGCTGGAGTCATTCGGCACATATCCTTTGCCGGAAGCTCAGATAGATCGTTTTTTAATCAAGGTTTCCATCGGTTATCCCTCATCGGATGATGAGATGAAGGTGATTGCCATGGAGCGGAATATCAAGGAATACCTGCAACCTACGGCTACCGGGGAAGATGTATTATTCTTAAAAAAGGCTGCAGAGCGGGTTTATGTCAGTCCTATGATTGTCAAGTATATTATAGACATCATCACCGCTACCCGAAACAACCCTGATATTTTGTTGGGCAGCAGTCCTCGGGGCGGAATTGCTCTATATCGTCTATGCTGTGCTTATGCCCTCTATAAGGGGCGCAATTATGTGATCCCCGATGACGTAAAATATTTGGTTCCATATACACTCTGCCATAGACTGATACTTTCCCACGAAGCCAAAACCAACAAAAAGACTGCAGAACAGATCATCGCCTCAATATTGGACAGTATTTTGGTACCCATGGTTCGGGAGTAGGATAATGTTGATAAAGGCCGGGGATAAGCCAATGTTGATAAAGATTAGGGAACGGTTTAAGTCCGATGAAAATTCGGGGGTGGGATAATGTCAATGGGGATTCGGTAACAGTTTATATCCGATGAAAATTTGAGGGTGGGATAATGTTGATGAAAAAAAGAAGGATAAATTTTAATTTCATACGAAAACACCGTCTGTTGCGTGTGTTGATATTCTATATATTGGTTCTGATGTGTTCCGCCCTGCCCGCGGTTTATATGAACAGTGTCTATGGGTACCTGCCGATTTTGTTGGTATTTTTGGCTATTATACTTTCTTTCTTATATGGATTGCTCCTAAAAAGGTATATTTCCTATGTGGAAATGTGCAGCCTTGCAATCTGCGAAAGGGGAAATGACATAGAATTCATTGTCGAGGTAAAAAATCCTTCGATTTTGGTATTCCCGAGGGTAGAAGTGATGCTCTATGTATCCGATTTATTCGGTAACATGGATGATGTCAGGATTACAAATCTCACATTGGGTTCCCACGAACAGAAGGAATTGACTTTTACGGTGCGCTTCGACCATATAGGTACCTACAGCGGAGGTTTGCAACAGATCAATATCTACGATATTTTAGGTATATTTAAATTTACCATCAAAAATGACAATCGCTACGAGGTACAGGTTACACCCAGGATTTATGATTTATTCAGATTGAAAATATCTGAAAATGCCATGTCCGAAAGCCGGTATTCCCTTACGGCTTCCACAACAGACGGAATAGATTATTGCGGAGTGCGGGAATATGTCCTGGGCGATCCCATTAAACTCATGCATTGGAAACTATCGGCCCATAGCGGAACATATATGATAAAGCAGATGGAAAGCCATGGTACCAGCGGTATTTCAGTGATTCTTAATTTTATCTCTTTGGAATACCCTACGGAAATATTGATGAGCATATTTGACTGTTTGGTGGAAACCGGATTATCTGTTTGCAGTTATGCAAAGAAGAACGGTATGGACTACGAAATTCTCTATTATGATCGAAGTGAACAAAAGCGGCGTTATAATCCTACGGACCTGTACGAATACAGAGATTTTGTGGCCTGGTTGCCTGTAATAACCTCTGTCCCCGGGAACAGCGATGTAGGGGTCCGCGGGAACAGTGATGCCGGCAGGCTTCTCCGCGAGAAGGCGAATTCTTTATACGCTCAAAGTAATATCGCTTATTGTACAGCCGTTCTCACTGAAGAAGCAATTCAGGTCCTTCTGCAGATAAAGAACAGCAAAAGGAATCCCATCCTCTTTTTTGTGGTACCAAAGCAGGTATATGGTCAACAAAGGATTGAATTATTGCGACCGCTTAAACGGTTTGAGGCAGCGGGGATACCCTATTATGTAATATCCTCCGCCGAGGAATTAATCAAGGAAGGTTAGAGACATGAAAACATCGAAGTGTTTAAAATACAGTATATGGGATTATGTTTTATGTATATTGATGACAGTGGGTTTGACAATCAATGTTTTTCAAGCTTTTTACCTCCCTGCTGGTCTGGCGGCAAATATTATATGGCTATTTGTATTGGTATCATCGATTTTTTTGATATTGTTTTTATGCGGTTACAGCAAAAGAACAATTGCAATTTCCATCGTTGTTTTTATCATATTGACTATATTCACATTGATTTATATCAAAAAAAGCGAGATTTTTGCCATTATATCTACGGACCCCGAAGCAAATAGTCATATGTATTATGCTATTGTGGCTATTTTTGCATTTCCGGTTTTTTTGCTCTCGCGATCTCGAATTGGCACCGCACTGCTTTTTATATTGGGGACCTATGTCTTAACGGTGGTGGTTTTTCTGGGATATGAGCATTTTCTTTGGGGGTTTTTATTGTTTCTTTGGGCCTCGGCCACAATGTGGGCCTACAAAACATACCAACATAACGCGTTTCACACCATGACAGCAAAAACATCCTTCGCATCATTTTTTGCCATAGCAGGACTGCTTATGGCGCTGACCCTGGGATTGGGGTTTGCTATCTACATTGCACAAATAGAACCACTTGATTTGCCTACCCGGGAATTAAAACTTATAACCCGGCTTCAGTCTCTGGAGATACTTGAAAAAACCGGTGTATCATCCAAGCGTATATTGATTGACCCGGATCAGAGTACCCGGCTTACAGATGATACCAAGCGCACCTCACAGCAGGAGGAAAAAGAGGCGGAGGATCTGCAGACCGATGTTGAAAGCCCCCAACCGGATCAGATATTGCCCGACATTCAAATTGATCGTATAGACCCGGAGGATAATCGGCGGGAGCTTTATGCCGTCAGATATACACAGCGTTTCCCCGGGTTCTATTACTTGATAATTTTGATTCCGCTGATCATTGTGGCAATCATATGGAGCAAATTTTGCTTGCGAAGGCATTGGTACCGGAAAAACCTACAAAAGAGCAGGAAAAACCAAATCATCGATTTTTATCATTATTATATGAAGAAATTTAAATGGTTGGGATTGGAGAAAAGAGAATCCGATACTCCGTTGGAATATGTGAACAGGAGCGGACAACGGCTGAAACGGTTTACGCAGGGTGGGGTAGATATGGAACACCTTACGGACATATATATAAAAACTAATTATGGCGATATGGAAGTAAGCGATGGGGAATATGAATCATACATATCCTTCCATCAGGGATTTTACAGAAACTGTAGGACCTACTTAGGCTCCTTTCGTTATGCACTCAGATTTTTTGTGTTGTAGTGGTTTTACAAGGTGAATAATTGCTCATGCAATTATAATAAAAAAAGTATTTTAAAGGAGGACAATTCAATGTTTAAGAAGAAAAAATCTCTAATCAGTTTATCAGTGGCCTTGATTCTTATACTTTCCATGGTAAATGTTGTTCATGCAACAGATGCGACATGGACCCATCCCACATCGCCCATGGTGGTGGATAAGAATATCGTCACAGTGGCCGCACATCGTGCTGCACAAACCGCTCCCGCATTTTTAGGAGCAAATTTGGTGGCTTCCGCTAATTTGGTCAATAAAACGGATAAATCGGCTGCCGAAATATTCGAATCGGCCAAAACCAGTGCAATGTTAGGCATTTTTGGCTCCAGTGCCAACGCAAATCCCGATCCGTATATTTATAACTATTTTTATAATACCTATGCTGACGCCAACGGCAAGACACTTTCTAATGACTATGTCTATGATACCGCAACGGGCAGCCCTTTCCAGGCAGACACGACTATTGTGCCGGAATATGGCACTTCCATATCACTAGTGCGCAGGCCTGATATTCTTTTCGGTACCGGCGCCGCTAACGAAAAAACGTATGTGGATTTGATTGCGGATTTACCGGAAAACAAGGATAATGACCCTAATAATGATTACGACCCCAGATTGATAGTTTATCAGGTGAGCACCACTTATGACATGATTTCTGCGTTGAAAAACCTGGCCGGTGCAATGCAGGATGTTATTGTGGAAAGCAAGGGAACAAAATATGCCCGATACGGTGATCCCGCCGTAATCGCCGGTAATTATGAAAAGTACATCAAGGGAATTCAATTCCATGTTCTTTCCCAACTTGAATCTAAGGGTGTACAGAAAAAGACTGTCGCAATTATAGATCCCAAGGATTTAGGGGACGGAACCTTTACTGCATTTAACAGCAATGTATCTTCCGGCACTGCAGGGGCTACCAGGGCTGCAGAATATGTAGAAACAACCACAATCAATCTAATAGAAAAATTGAATATAAAAAATGTAGGTACGGACGAAACACCTGCATATAAGTTGACCACTCAAGATTTGACACAAGCAGATGTGATATTTATTGCAGGTACTCAAGGCGCTTCCATGAGTGAGGATGATTTTGTCACAATGTTAGTTGATACCTATAAAGTCAACAAGGATGATATTCCTACTATCTATGCTTCCAATCCGGATGCGGTCTATGGAATTGTAATGAATTCCACAGAAAACGCACTGGGTTTCGGCGTATTCCAAGGATTCATGTATTTTGACGACCTGGGCTTCAATCCTATATATGCGGCGGCTTTCTTCTACGAAAATTTCTATCATCTGACAGATGCTAATGCATTGCAATCTGCAATTTCGGCGAACTTCCAAAATGCTTCTTTGCCAAGCAAGGTCACCACAGATTTAAGCAATTACAGTGCCAAGGATTTTGAGGCTAAGCTGGTTGAAGGTATGAAGTATTATGAGAAACATGCAGGCAAATATGCAGGAACTAAACTCGAATGGAATGTGGATTGGACCCGTGGTTTTGGTGCAACTGTAAGCGGTGGTGATAGTGACGGCGATGTTGATACTGACTTTGCTTTTAACTTTACGGATATTGCAAATCATTGGGCAAAGGATTCTATCGATAAGGTTGTATCACGCGGACTTCTAAAAGGTGTTTCCGATACTGAATTTGCACCTGAAGAAAGGACATCCAGGGCCATGGTGGTTACGGTATTGCATCGTTATGACGGAGAGAAAAAGGCAGGGTTCGGCAAATTCACCGATGTTTCCGCAGGCACATGGTACTCGGATGCAGTATCCTGGGCAGCCGCTAACGGAATTGTCAAGGGTACTACAGAAACTACCTTTGCACCAAATGATAATGTTACCCGTGAACAACTGGCAACAATTTTATACCAGTATGCGCAGTATAAAAATGTTGCCAATGACACCAAAGGTGATTTGAATAAATTTGGTGATAATGCTAAGATATCCGGCTATGCGGTGGATGCAATGAAATGGGCAGTGGGTAACGGTATAATCACCGGCAAAGACGGCAATCTTATAGATCCTCAAGGTGTTGCAACACGTGCCGAGGTAGCGGTGATGCTGCAGAGATTTATTGATCTGGTTTAGGTAGTATTTATTATCAGGGTAGTATAATATCCAGGCTGGTAGGAACAAGGCCAAAAGCAAGACTTGGTACTTCATCGAATGATATTTACTATTAAGTTGATATGTAT
>JGI24502J29692_10027802_pt1 | contig 12507 bp, 2 predicted proteins | sample BioPla3RNA1_FD_29692 | JGI IMG/M metagenome (IMG submission 29692)
CGCTAATTATGTTGACTTTGGCTATTACTCACTAAGTTTTTATCTGTTTGACTATGGAGAGCCAGAGTTTCAATACTTTGCAGAAGTAGTTCCCTACTCTGCTACGCATGTTAATTTGGGCAGTATTCAACTAGAAGCACCTCAAAGCGGAACACTAAATACACTTTATGGTTTTGCTCGTTGGTATGAAACCCTACAATTACCTGAAGGTGTAGGCTATGTTATTGTAAGAATTGGCGTTACAATTCCTGCAAACACTACAACGCCTATAGAAGCATGGATTGATTACCCTTGTTTTAATCCAGGACTTGTAGTACATAGACCTGGCGAACTTGTAGAAGGGATTTTAAAAACATCACATATCAGCACCGAAGGCTTAGACGCTAAAGTCATTAAAACTGGTGATATTACTATCACCAAACAGCTTAAACTGGTAACAGAAGCTGGAGATGTAAGGTTGTATCTCAATGAAGATACTGAAGGTAACGTATTAGAGTTCCTGCGCCCGACAGGTGTAGATGATGAGTTTGAGAGCGTCATTTCTCTTGGTAAATATGGTATTAACCCTAATGATTACGGACTAAAAGCTGGCGGTACAACACTGAGCGATTCTGGAATTCGAATCAGGCAAGGAGATATCGCTCTTGGACCAGAAGACAATCCTTTATTTAGTGTCAGCGAAGAAGGATACTTAACTTCGGTTGCAGGTAAAATCGCTAACTTCACAATAGAAAGAAATAGATTATCTTCAGGAAGCATCTTTTTAGACTCAGCATTCGAACTAATCGGAGTGCAAAATGGAGTTACTCCCGATGTGGTTATAGGAAAATATGAAGAAGGCAAATATGGTCTTAAAGCTGGTGGAACTACCCTTAATAAAGATGGAATAGATATCACATCGGGTAGAATACGTTTAGGAATTGGTCCTGATGATATCCCTCTTTTTAGTGTTAATAATGATGGGTATATGGTGGCAAAAAGTGGTACAATTGCTGACTTTACTATACATAGTCATCTTTTACAATCTAACAATGCCAATCTCATCTTAAACTCCGCGAATAGCACAATCACATTAGCGAACGTGGTTGATCATCCTGACTATGCTACCATTATTCAACCAGGCGGTATTTTTGGCAAAGCACCTATAGCTACCTTGCCTCACTTTGATCCAACAGAGGCTAGTCCTCAATATTACATCAATATAAATAAATTATATTTTGGTGAAATAATCTGCAAGAATAACGTCGATTACTCGTATAATAGATTGACAGGCGAGGTTGTGAAGCTTAAGACAGCTCAACCCTCTATGCCTAATACAGTCACTGTAGAATATATTATCGTAGACTACCGAGAAAATCCAGACGGTGAATATAGTACCTTTACAGAAGAAATTACGTTTGAGGTAAAACAAAGAGCTGCTGCAATTGTAACAGATGACAGCCTTATCGATGCGACATTTGTCAAAAACCTTATTGCTGGAACTGCCGAAATTGGATATGCATCAATTAACACAGCACATATCCAAGAGATCCATGGCAAAAAGATTATAGCACACACTATTGATGCTGATCATCTTAATATCGGTCATGGTGGAAACCTTATACCCAACTCAACCTTTATCTCAAAAGAATTTTATCTAGACTGGACAGACCTCATGTTAGGTCAACCTAATGCTCCACATAATACATTAGGCGATGGTTGGGAATGGACAGAAGAAGAATCACTTTATGATGGTTCATCAATTTGTCAAAGTAGTTCTGATGGTGGTATATGTTACTTTGGTTTAGATGTACAAATAGGTGTTGTTCTAAAGCCAAATACTGTATATACCTTTAGTGCTTTCCAAAAGTTGATTGTTCCTTCAGGGGAAACCTTAGAAGGTTACAACCTAGAAGTGCATGGTGATTGCGAAAACGTTTCCGAAACAGATATTCCCACTTCTGATAATAACCCAGATATAGTAAGTCATGACTGGAAAAGAAAAGCTGTAAGGTTTAAAACAGGAACCACAGGTTATGTAAGATTATTATCCACTTTAAGGGGGCCATCAGCTAGTAGCGTAAAGGGTTATGTAGATGCATTTATGCTAGAGGAAGGTCCGAATGAAAGTGTGTTTTATAAATCGGGCATTACTAGGATTAAGGGTGGAAACATTGAGACTGGTTCTATTACTCTTAATCAATTAGCTTTTACTCCTCTCCATAGCAAGAATGTTATTGCAAGTATTAATGCATCAGAAGAAGAGGGGTTAGTTATTAATTCTAACAAACTTGCTATCACAGCAGAGTTATATGGTTTAGCTACCGAATTGCGTTTTGAGAATGGGCGTATTGCATCAAGAGTCGAAAAAAAGACAGCATTTAAACCACGAAAAACAACACTATTTAGGTTTAACGGAAGACTTAATAGTACAGATGGTACCGTTGCTGAGATTATTGGATAAGGGTAGGTGAGAACATGTCTAGAAAATTTGAGCAAACACTGCATCAAGATAAAGAAAACACAAAAGTAGTTGCAATAGGACAAACAAGAGACGGTATAGATGAATGGATTACTCCTGTTGCTATTTATGAAAGAAGTAGTCAGACTGGTATTTATTATCCTGCTGGCTTACTAGAGGATAAAGACGTATCCAAATTTAGAGTGGAACTGACATTTCCCAAAATGAAAGCTCTATTTTTTGAGCAGATATCTGTAGATGATATAACTCACCTCAACCCCAACATGTATCAAAACGCTCGACGTGCAAAAATAGAAGTTAGAAATGCCCAAATTAGTTATAGAATAGACGGTGGTGCTCCTACAAAAGGATACGGACACTTTTTAGGAGATGGAGATATTTTAACATTAGATTCTCCTGAAGATATAGAGAGATTTACTGCCATAAATATAAATTCGCCTGCTGTTTTAGCCGTTACTTACTTTGTTGAGGTGATATCTAATGAAAATTGAGCGATCTCATAAACCTCAACCTGTACAGATAGACGAGAGGCACATATTTTCAAATACACAAGAGAGAGATGAGTATTTTCTAAACAACCCTCACGAACTAAAGGATGGCTTATTTATTGAAGTAGCCGCACAAATATACCGAAGACGGATGGGTTCATGGCATTTACAGTCTATTATTTCTAAGGGTGTTAAGGGAGATCCCCCACTGCACGAATGGTTTGGCACATCGTTACGTTTTGAAATGCCAGATGGATCGTGGGGTAATTTCGTGGACTTAAAAGGCGAAAAAGGGGACCGGGGCGAAAAAGGCGAGAAAGGTGATCAGGGCGAAAAAGGGGAGAAAGGCGAGAAAGGCGATCAGGGCGAAAAAGGCGAGAAAGGTGACAAAGGTGAAAAAGGGGAGAAAGGCGACAAGGGAGACAAAGGCGATCCTCCTGCGCACGAATGGCAAGGTACTACCCTCCGTTTTGAAAATCCTGATGGATCGTGGGGGCAGTTCGTTGACTTAATGGGTAAAACTCCCGAAATATCATCCGATGGGGACGGCACAATAACCATTGATGGTGTTAAACAACCAGTTTATACTCACCCTACAAATTTCGGTAGTCAGCCTAGCTCTGCTCTCACTGGTGGAAATGTAATCTCCAGGATTATAGTAAGTGACGAAGGTCATGTAACTGGCATTAACGTTAGAGAGTTATCTAAATCTGATATTGGCTTAGAGAATGTTGATAATGTAAAACAAGAGCCTGCTTTTGAAAAGAACACAGCTTTCAATAAGAATTTTGGGCAAGAAGCAGGGACTGTAGCTGAGGGTAATGACCCTAGGTTCCATAGTAATATTAATGATCCTACAGCAGAAGAAAAAGCCGCTTTAAGAGGCACTTCAGAAGAACTCCCATCAGAATCTAACAAATATATTACAGAACTCGATGCGAGAATGCAAGAGATCACCTTAGAGAGAATACAAACCTGGAATACAACTTCAGAACAAATAGATCAAGGATTGAGTACTACAGACTCTCCTTCTTTTCACAATCTCAGCCTGACTGGTAGCCTCACATTTGGCGGAGATGATAATACTAAGGCAAGGATTAATATTCCTAGCCTTTTCGGGGACGAACCAGATGGGTTGAAGGATGGGGATATATGGCGTAAAGATGGTAGTTTCTTTTATTCAGATCAGGGATTTATAAAAGAAATTGCTCTTACAGATACATGGATACCCATGCCTTTAGAAGAGGGTAAAGAGGGAATATCCTCTGAACCTAGATTAATTAGAGCCGATCATCTTGTAGAGGTCATTCAGCACCATGCAAACGTGAAAAGTGTAAATGGACGTGTAGGAGAAGTTACTCTTACTAAGTCTGATGTTGGTTTAGATAATGTAGAAAATTATGCTATAGCCAGTCAGCTTCAAGCTATTGAGGGTGTTATTAATACTGCTTATATGACACCTCTTAGAACATCCCAGTTTGTATCTAATCTCTTAAAAGGAGAAATAGATTTAGGAGATACAGGCTTTATCCGTCTTTATAACGAATCTAGGGATGTAATTTCTTTTGGATATTTAGAAGACGGTAAGCCAACCTTACTTGCCACTGACGGTGTTAGACCAACTTTATTAGTAAATGAAGAAGGTAACGTTTCTATTCACGGGCTTATTTCAGCAATAGAGGGTTCTTCTTTTACAGGCAATATTGACATTACAAGTGGTTCTTTGTTAGGTGACTTGAATGTATCGTCCACTGGTAGAATTATAGCTGGTCAGAATATGATTGATGCTGATAAATTCACAATCAAGTCAATAGATATTAATATAGAAAACAAGTTTATCTTAGGCGATGATGGGAAATTACACGCTGACGACGTGAAGATTAAAGGATATATAGACGCTACTGATGGTAAAATTGGTGGCTTGTCTATAACTAACAATTCGCTTGTTGGAGACAGTATAAATATCCTAGATGGAGTATTGTCTGCTCAAAACGTAGATATTTCTGGTCATGTCATTTCTTCTACTGGGAGGTTAGGTTTAGAGGACTTTGGACTAATTGCCGATAGTGACGGCGTTCGTTCAGGAGAAGATTATAGCCATAATTCTCCATTTTGGATTAGTGGCAAAAACGTTATTAATCCAGATTATCCTGACGTTCCTGACGCGCCCATGTATTTAAGAAGAGAAGGAGAAGCATGGTTAAAAGGTGGACTAGGCATCACTCACAACTCTTATTTGAGTAGCACTTTAGATATTTATAGTGGTGGCAGTATTAAACTAGGCAACCCTGACTTTTCTCAATTACAAATTGTATATTCAGATACCACAAAACTATTCGGTAAAGAGCAGATTCCCTTAACAGGACCATCGGTAATTCAAACCGATATAGAAGGTAATAGACAATTCAGTTTAGATAGATCTAGTGCCTTTTTTAAGGGAGAAGTTGTTGCTAAATCGGGTAAAGTTTTGGATAGGTTCTACGTTGGCGAAGAAGGGAACGTATATTTGGATGGGGAAGAAAATGCCATCTATATGTTTAACGTTGACGACTCTAGTATTATTCGCCTTAATTCTTCGGGTCTTTATATCTCAAGTGATGGTGGAATAACATATAGACCAGCACTAACTGGTCATGGTATGGACGCTAACATCATTAACGATGGTTATTTGACGATTACTGACTATATCGGCTCTGGTGCTTCTGGTATTCTTGTTAAGCGTCGTAAGGGCGACGAGATTGTAGATAGTATTACAATCACACCTGACGGAATTCAAGTTTTAGATGGTGACATTACTGTCTATAGTGCCGAAACTGGCGAAGTTTTAATTGGTGGAGGATTCTTAAGAGTTAAGGGTCTTGATATGGGTGTTGTTACCTCAAACAACTTTATTGCCAACGGTAATTTTGCCATGGTTTCAGAAGAGTTTGGTTTAAGAAGAAGCAATAATAACGAAGTATTTATGGGAGCTGTTCATTCTGACGGTGGAGTCGTCTCAAACCCCACATACCACTATGTAGGATGGCCTGATTATCCAGAGAGAGGCAAGCATGACGTTTGGATATATAAGACCAACGAAGATGGATCTATAAACGAGTTCGACATAGATGATATTTTTGATCCGAATCGTCCTAGCATGACAAGAGTTTCCTTTAACCCACAATGGGTTGAAAGACATCCTATTTATCCTTTCTTTGTTGTACCTAACGATGCATGTAACTGGGTGTTCGTATTAGATTTAAATGGAAATGTTGTAGCTAAACATCTAGGTTGGAAAGGTGGACTTTATGGAGCAGGATTTACTCCTGACGGGAAAAGGCTAGTTCTTGCTGGCGATGATATTGACCGTAAACGTAGTCCTTATGATGTGGTTATTTTTGATACTGAAGATCCTGACCCAACAAAATGGGAAAGACTAGGAACTGTTAATGTAGGAGAATTCCCCTCCAAAGTAGTGTGCGACTATACACATGCCTATGTGACCGTTTCTCTTGATCATACGTTGTATAAGATTGACATTTACAATATGAAGGTAGATAAAGTCTTATCCTTCCCAAGGGCAACCGTACCACAACCGATGGAGATATCGAAGGATTTTTCTAAGCTCTATGTGGGTGGCGTTGTTACAGATACGATTACTGTAGTGCCAACAGACTTTAATACGCCATTAGCTCAGTGTGAACAGTGGAGAACAACACCTTCTGCATCAAAAAGAGGAATGGTTCATGATGTGGCATTAAGTCATGATGGGAAGTATCTATTTGTCGCTAACTCTTCTACATTAGATGGTGCTGTTGTGATGGTAGATACAGAAACAGGGGAAGTATTAAGCTATATAGATGGGACAAACGACGATCTTCTTTTGAGTTTACCGCATGATTTAGATCAAGAAGAAAGAGAAAGATGGAATTTTGGAAGCACAACTTCCTTAATCGCTCATCCTTCATTGCCTATTGTCTATGCTACACCATCGAATAGGTGTAAGTTATCTGTGTTGAGCTATGAATCAGGTCAACTAGTAGAGCTAAACAGGGTTGATGCTGGCTCTAATCCTTGTGGTGTTTGTGTAAGTTTAGATGGAACTAGAGTAGCTATTGCAAACCATCACTACCACACGTACCCATTAGGTTCTAATAGGATTTGGGCTTATGATTCTGATACCAATTACTATATCAGTCCAGAGTCTTTTGATACAACTCAGTTCTTCTATCATCACAATCCGTCTGGATTAGCACTTCTGAATAATAGATACTTGTGGGTTGTCGAAAGAGCTACGAACAAAATCTCTATTATTGACACACAGAGTTGGGATAACCTTGACTCATGGGAAGAAATCCCCGACGTGGGATACAAGCCATATGGATTAAAAATAAATCATGCACGTACAAAAGCAATCGTTACTAACGATGACTCTATAGGTCATGCAGAACCTGATTTTATTACAATTATTGATGTCGCATCGAAGACGGTAGAGAGTAAGATTTATGTAGCCGATAGACCTATGGGATTAGAAATTTCAGACGATGATCGGTATGTGTATGTGGCTTGTTATGATGACAGCATGGTTCAAAAGGCAGACTTAGAGACAGGAATGGTTGTTGCATCTGTTCACCTCGAAGGTAAGCCTAGGTACTTAAAAATAGCAGAAGGTAGACTTTATGTCACCTGTTATAACTCGAACAAGTTGTACGATTTATCTTTAGAGGATTTAAGTATTCAAAGAGAGTGGGTATGCGGTAAGGAACCAACTCAGATGGCTTACGCTTATGGTAAATTGTACATTGTATGTCAAGGCGTAGATTTTGTGCAAATTCTAAACGTTGAAAGCGGCAATTTCTTAGGAACGATTCGTGTTGGTTCCACGCCAAAGCCTATCTTGTACAACAGGCATAAAGATGTAATTTATGTTGGTAACGCCGGAGAGGGTTCGTGTTGTATTATCGATCCTGTTAACGATGAAGTTATCGAGTGGGTAATGACTGGTCATTCTCCTGAGTATATATGTATTTCTGACAATGGAGATCGCTGGTTTGTTTCCGCTCATGGTCCGAGTGATATTATTGTTTATGGTAAAGGTACACCATACACTGGCGATGCTTATTTGGACAGTAATAATGTTACCCACAAATATGGTGCCTCTTACTGGATGCCAAATAGATCTGAATGGCATAGAGCTGACGATAGTTCATTGACAGGTTTTTCTAGTGTAGAGTTTTGGACTCAAGGAGTTAAGTTTGACAAAAAAGGTTACGCCAATCTAGTTGTAAAAGGAATTTATGATGCTTTCGCACAGATCGAACAAGACGTATATCCTTTAATCAATTATTCGGACGGAGCCTGCGATGTGACATATGACATTATTGATTTACCAGATGTCACTACAAATCAAGGATATGTTAAACTTAAAGAAGAGATTGCAGACTTTAGTGGATTTGAAGGAATGGAATATAGGAGACCAACGGTTACATCTGCTGTGAACACCGAAGAATGGCCCACTTACGTTGAAGGGTATGATTTTCAAATAGATTATGAAAATAGTCGCATCAGGAGACTTGGAGCAAGTAGAATTCCTGCTACTATTACGAGGGTAGTAACGCTAAATGGAACAACTCCAGTTTCATTAAACGTTGACTTGAGCCTTTATAACTCTATCCTTGTTAATTTATCCAGTTCTCCTATTCAAGTGTATGTTGAAGATGTAGACTATGTGATTGACCGTGTAAATGGTTCTATCGCAAGAACAGAAAATAGCAGAATTATGGATGGTGCTGTTGTTGAGATTAAAATACATCATAAACTAAAGGTTCGGTACTATTATCATCCCCATAAGCGGAACTACTCCGATTTAATTCTTTCAGCCGATTTCTTGTGGGAGTTCCCACGTCCAGAAAACCAGTATGTAAACATGGAGATTGATGAATTAGTCCCTAAGTTTGTGATTGTTGATAACAATGATCTTTTACCATTTACTCCTATTTGTGACAATATAAACGAAACTCAAATGGGGTTAAAATACTCTGCTACCACAAACAGATCAGAAACGAGTGTATTTTATTCGAGTGCAGATCCTATTTCTGGTAATATAAATACTTTACGGAACGGAACGGAAGATGTTGTGCTCCCAGGTGGAGAACAGTATATTGAGGTTGACTTGGGTTCTGTATACTATGTGAATAAGATTGATATTCAACATTTATCAGGAAGCAGTTCTGTTTACGGATGTCGTGTAGAGGTATGGAATGGTCAAGAAGGTACTCCTTGGCAAGTAGTTTATGATTCAGAAGATTCAACGTCAGAGTATACCGTTACCTTCCCAGCTTCATACGAGAATTCCGATGGAGAACTAATCGAATGGGAGTCTTCAAGAAGGATTCGATATGTACGCTCCTACGCTAACGGAACAAGTCTTGGTTCTGAAAATAGATGGAAGCAGATATCTATTTATGCTGACTGGAAAGAGGCAAGTAGTTATCAGTTTGCTAGAGATACATTGTGGGATTCTGAGGGCGTTAGAGAGTCGTATATAGAGCTACACAGTGATGAGCCAACTAGATTTGATAACCCTACACCTACAAATGATGGTTCTGAGCCTTTGGTTCGATTTAGGACGTATATTACTGATGACGAAGGAGAGCACATCGACAATCCAAACGGTTGGGTTAATGTATACTCTCTCGATGGGGAATTATATGAGCCTAACGTAGACTATACCTGGGATGTCAAACTCAATAAGATAGCAAGAATACCTTCTGGAAAAATCAAAGATGGAGAAAGAGTAAGAGTAATCTTTAGATTTTGCCAAGAAAACTTGTCTCATCTAGCTATTCCGATGGCGCAAAGAAATCCAAATACAGGCGAATATATAGGTAGAGGATCTGTTGCCGAGACAAACGTCGCAGGAGCATGGATCGAATGGGAGTTTGAGAACGAATATCGTGCTGACTGGTATGTTGGATGGGTTTCTGATATTGGACTAGGGTTCGTTGACATTTTTGTAGATGACAAATTGGTCCATACTGTTTCACAGGCTTCTACTAAGACAGAGCGATTCTCTCAAAGATCGCACGATCTTCAGCCAGGGAAACACAAAATTCGTATAGTTCAGAGGCAAGGTACGATTAACTTTGACAGATTGAAGCTCGAAGACTTCCAGATACACTACTCATATAACTCACAAGGAGAACTTGTTCCTTCAACTGTTAGGAAGGTTGTAGCCGCACCTACGCTTAACCCTGTAGAACTTCACTCTTGGCACACAGATAAACTATCACCAGGATTAACTCGTAAGTACTTAGGGAAAGGTTCTCAGATAACTTCAGGTGCTTATGATACTCCTAGAGTAGATAAAGACTCTAAGCTACCGAACAATCAAGTTCCTTTGAAGTATAGAGTTAGATTCAAAACAGAGTTAAGAGATAGAGGAACTCCCGAAACAAGCCCTGACCCAGGAATGGGATCTGGCGGTGAACTTGGAGATAGACAAGCTAGGTTTGAGCATGGTGCTGTCATGATTACGAACGTAAATATGGAAAAAGGTATTAATGCTACATACTGGCGTATGTCTCCTACTTTCGACAAATACCCAGGATTTATGATTGAGGACTGGGATCCGGTTAGACCGTTAGATACAGGTATTCATGAGCGACATTTAGCTGACGGAAGTGTAACCAATACTAAGCTGAAGAGTTTCTCCGTGGTTGATAGGCATATCGCTAACGATGCGGGAATCCAAGAGTCCAAATTATTATTAAACCATCCTACGCACGGACATAACAACAAAACTATTCTAGATTCAATTAGTGGATGGGGCACTTCTGGAATTTCCACCTTGATGGCTCGTTCTGATCATAAACACGATATAATTGTACACAGGAGACCTTTGCATGGTATCGCTGGGGACTTGCATTTTGAAACAGGTAGTCATGAGTGGGTTGTTTTGGGAGAGTACCGAAATATCTTTGGGTATGGCAACCCAGAAAAACAAGAGGGTTCCACAAGAGTGTATCAATTATATATCGTTTATGGAGACGATATTTTAGAGGAACTTCCCGTAAGACCGATTGTTCGTATCAGAACAAAAGAAGCTAATCCTGAAATAGTTTGTTTATGGAGATTGCCAGCGAATGGTACAGGGACACTAGATGAAAGAGATCTTTATAGCCCTATGTTTGTAGCAGAAGATATGAACAAAGATCACATTATCGAAGTCGCTATTCAAAATGAGGACGGAACTTATCAAGGTGGCTACGACTGCTCGGTGGGGATTGAGTGGTTAGAGTTGATAGCGCATGATTTATTCAACTAAAGAGAGGTGTAAGAGATGAGTTCAATTAGAAAAATACCTCATGATGTGCATATAGTTGGTGGGTTGCATGTCAACTCTGACTCTGTTATAAAGACAAAGTTGGGTTTAGGTGGGATAGATGACGTTGAATCTGCTATCCTATCTAAACTCGACTCCGATGCGGAATATCAGGAGCTTAGTGGCAACTTAAAGATTTTAGGTACGTTAGAAGTAGAAGGCGGTATCTTTGGTGATACAGATATAGACTTATCGAACTATTATACAAAAACTGAAATAGAAACTTCTGGGCAATCTTCAATACATTGGGACAATATTAAAAATGTTCCTGTGTTAGGGAACTGGAAATTCGCTATTGGTAGTACGGTGTATGATACGGTTGGTGGTGGAGAAACACTCACATTTAAGGCTGGGGATAATGTTCAGATAAGCCGTACTGGGGACAAAGAGATTATGGTTTCTTCTACTTTATACACCCATCCTACTTCAGAAGGTAACAAGCATATACCTGCTGGTGGTGCCCCGGGTAATATTCTTCAGTATAGTTCACCAGGGACGGCAGTATGGAAAACGAATGGAACTACCTCCCAATACCTAAGAGGTGATGGTACTTGGGCTACGCCTCCTGATACAGTCTACAGTCACCCCACAGGATACACTAGTCAACCTGCTACCGCCTTGACCGGGGCTAATGTTATTTCTCAGATAAAAGTAAATGATGAGGGGCATGTGGTAGGGGTACTTACAAGGAGTTTAACACCTTCTAGTATAGGTGCAGAGCCAGCTTTTTCCAAGAATACGGCTTTTAATAAAAACTTCGGAACAGAAGCAGGAACAGTTACTCAAGGAAATGATCCTAGACTAAGCGACGCAAGAACTCCCGTACTTCATGGGCATTCGCTTCACTCTGATATTGATCAGTCCTTACTAAAGTCCGATATTGTAGAGTTTGCTGCAATACGAACAACAAACACTGCAGGCACAGGATATCAATTGTCTGGAATGAATGGAACAGATATAGTATATTTTGTAGATAAAGATGGATATGCAGAGTTTTCAAGCATGAAGATCCTTGGAGACTTGTTTGTTGAAGGCAATTTAAGTTACGAAGATCAAACTGTAGTTCGTGGGGACTACACTATGTTTGGTAACTTGATTTTTAATGCTGGCGCCGACGAAGGCGTAGCTGCAGGAGATAGAGAGATTCGGTCAATTAGTAGTAGCGGAGCCACAATCCAGACACGAGTTAATGGCGG
>JGI24502J29692_10082280_pt1 | contig 12506 bp, 5 predicted proteins | sample BioPla3RNA1_FD_29692 | JGI IMG/M metagenome (IMG submission 29692)
AAAATACCCGAAAGGGTGTGACGCAAAACTATAGGGCCGTATGAAAAGTAATAGGCAGCCAGTTGCAATTATATTATTTGCAAAGGCTGCTATTGTTTTTGCAAAGATGGAGGAATAATGAAAAGGAAATTGCTTTCAGCGGGAATCAGACTGGCGTTAGGGCTTGTAGCCGTGGCCATCGTTTCCTATTGGTGGTTTTCCGATGCATGGTTCGCTCAAAGTGAAAAAGTACAAGCAAACGGCGTTGAGTTAAGTGCGATGGTGCCTTTGACCGTATACATATCCGGCAGTCAGGATGAAAGACTGTCTCAGCAACTTACTTTCTCCATGGCAAACTTTGAGGAATTGGGTTTCTCAAGCTTATATGATTACGGAGTTAATATCGTATTAAGACCTTCTTCCTCTTTCGACGGAAAAAATTTCTGGTTTGCCAGGAAAGTACAGACCGACGGTTCAGCCATAACTGATCCGGAAACCGGTACAAAATATGCCGCTGTCGGACAGAATGATAAGAAATTTTGCATGGAAAAAACCGTTTATTTGGTTACTACGACAGAAGCACATAGTGATATAACGGCACTTGACTGTTTTGTAAGCAAAGTTGCAATATCCGGTCTTACCGACAATGAACTTTATAAAGCGGCAAGGATATCACTTTCGGTGACGGATGACCTTGGTGTTGAAACAACATATATATACAGATATGCCGCAGACGGTACCGATACCTCCGGTGCTGCATTGCCGGTAACCGGTATAAATACAATAAGCGGGAGCGATCCGTCAATCGCTATGGGAATATATGAGAGCGGGCAGGCGGGAGCATTGCCGTTTAAACTCATATGTGCGAATAGCGGTACAATCAGCGTAAGAGAACTTACTATAAGAATTTGGTTTGAAGGCGAAAATGCTTATGCGGTAAGAGCACATGCGGGAGGGGGATTTGCATTTGAACTGGAGTTCACACTTGTAGATCCCGCATAAGGAGATTAATTGATGAAAAAAAAGAAAATTTTCAAAATTTTATACACATTCATATCGGTAATTTTCATTGCTTCCGCAATAATAACTACAATTATGATTTTAAGCTTTGATATGCAATATGCATGTCCCAAATTCGGTAACCATATATTGGTTAGCGTCAATGATTCTGAGCTTTCCCCTAAGATTCTAAAAGGCAGCGCTTTGTTGTCCGATCTGAAATATGATAAGGTGGAGAAGGGTGATTATGTGATAATAACCACCAAGAGCATGGCAGGAATACAATATTCGGTCAGACATCTGGAAAGTGTGGAGGATGAATATTATCTGGTCTCGGGAACCGAAGGCAGAGGTCCGTTTTATGTTAATAAAAGCAGTGTCATAGCGGTGAGTAAAATGCAGATATACGGTCTCGGAGGATATATAAACATAATGAGGACCCGGACAGGTTTCCTCCTTTTGGTTATAATTCCGCTGGTCATTGTAATTATTATTCAGGTTATAAGGATGTTATTACTCATTCAGGAAAAGAAGTTAAAAGAGCAATATGCCAATACAACCGCCGAAACCGTAAAGAAGGAGGATGTGTAAATGCCGAAGGATATGATTAAAAAAAAGCATAATCGCATTTTCCGCTTTATTGCTACTTATAATTGCATGCTTATTCCGGTTCGGCAGTATTTCCACCGCATGGTTCAGAGAAGACAGAAAATCCGGTATGACGGCATCCAATATATATTCAATTACCCAATGTGAGACAAGCAGCGTTGCACCTTTCAAGAATAATGAAGTTGCATTTGATGCAAACTGCACTCTGGATGATATTATGGGCAATTACGAAAAAACAATAATTCCCGGTGATGTACTTTATTATGCATTTCTTATTTTAGATGTCGATATCGTGTCATATCAAACCTTTATGATGGAGTTTGCGGGGCTGTTGGTGTTGGAAGGAGAAGGAGGTTTCAATGCCGAATCTTTTGCCGGTAATTTGTGTATTGAGGAAAACACCGTTATATTTGCCGTGCTGGAGGGAACACCGGACGGTATGGGAGGGGAAACTTATGAGTTATACCCGTATGATAACGGAAATGCCTTTTACAGCATAACCAATACCGGTGTTGACCATATTTATACGGAAGAAAACGGTTTGCAGGCAGACCTTCAGTTTACATTACCTGAAGGGGTGGCATATCCCGCAGGAACTAACGGTAAAGCGGACATATTGGTAATTGTACCGGTCTGGTATATGGATACCGGAGCTAATCAGAATATAGAGATGAACTGTTCTTTAACAATAGAAGGATGCGTATTGTATCCGTTTACGGGGGACGGGCAATGAAAGAATTTGTGAAAAACAGCAAAGGGATACTGTTAACCGCTTTAAGTATAGTTTTACTTATAGCGATACTTATCACCGCCAGTTTGGCATGGTTCTATTTCCCGACTGCCGAAAGTGTGACAATTAATTCGGATATTCAACACGAAATAGATGTGGACTTATATCAATACAGCGAAAGTTTAGGTTACTTTGTGCAGGCAGGATTAAACGATGCGGAAGATACCGTTGTAGCAACCTGCGGAACGGAAGCAACTTTTGTTGAATGGGGCGGAATATTTTATCCCACTAACGACATTACGGACTACTATATGCTTATGCTTACATATCCCGACGACGATTTTCTGAACGGAAATCTTGAAGCATATGTAGGCATGATGCTCCAATCGGGCATGAACGGGACTGAGGCCAATTACAAGATTGTATATACCACTATAGAGTATGCAATATCCGGTGCCGCAGACATTAACCCGGCTTCTACAGATGCTATAACAACGGTACAGGCGGCGGAATATACAAGAATATTCGAGCCTCCCGTAGAAGCGCCCACGCCTCCGGAAGGTGCTCCTTTAGACTATATTGAACAGGACCATTTAAGTATAACATTGAAGAATTTGACGGAAGAGCAATATGTATATACGTATGGCGGGGAATCCAAATGCCGTCTTGTGCTGTTTTTCCGCATAAAAAGCGATGCATCACGTATAAGTCAGACTATGACCTGGTATCATGTTCCCTTTTATGTTCTTCAGATTGATACAAAGAATATATATACATTTACCTGTAATTTCAGGAGTATACCGTATAAATCCGCCGATGCGGGTTTTGACAGAATATATGTTTTGGCACATGACAGAAAGGAACGACCGTTATGAGAAAAAAGCGCATTACAGTAATAATAAGTGTTATACTGGCAGCTCTGCTTTTGGCGATAGGCGTATATGCTTACTATGAATATTACGGTAAGTACAGTGCTTTAATTCAGGTTAACGGAGTTATTAGGTTGAATGCATTCGCCGCGCTGGATGAAGAGTACAGAGAACCGCAGTACGGGTACGGAGTTACACCGGAAAATCCGTTCGTAATCGACAACCAGGACAGAATGAACAACCTTATTGTTCTCAATAACGGCGGAAAGCTTCTCAGTGCAAAAGAGGCATACGGAGCCGATAAGTTCTACTTTGCATTTAATTTTACCGAGCAGCCTACGCCTCAAGTTTTGAGTCTTTCCGGTATTACGCAGGAACCGGTAGGCAACAATGATTATCCCTTTATAGACAACCTGACGGGGCTTCTTTATGCATATCTGGTAAGTGATTCCGAGTATGTATATCTGAGTGCCGGCGGATCGGCGGATGTGGTAGATGAGGGAGGCACCACAACCATTAACGGACAATCGGTTACTATTGTAAGCGGAACCGCCACTACTGCGGAATATATAAAAGTACCGGATTTCTATATTACCCTTTATCCGGCTATTGCAGATAATCCTTATTTAATAAGGACATCGGATGATGATTACTATTTACCGGTAACTTCATTACTTGCCGCTCCCCAGATAGTATCCGATGTTACGGTTAAGGCACCTGAAGATCAGATAGATGTGGGATTCATCAGTTGTATAGGAAGAGAATACGAAATGGTGGATGACGGACAAGGCGGCCAGACGGTAAATCTGGAGAGTATAGTAAGCCGATCTTCGGTCAGTGATATCATACTTTATAATATAACGATAGATTGCACGGAATCACAACCCAATGCCATAAAAACGGCTTTGGATGCTATATGGGAATCAATACTCAGTGCCGTTCCCGGCCATATATTTGCCGATACCGAGGCGCAGACCGATAGAAGGCATATAGGATTGTTTGCAGGCCATATTGACGGTATGGCACACAATATAACGGTAGCAGGTGAGGGCGTTATAAAAATAGACGGTGCGGATATTAACACCTATTCGCGTTTTACCACCGTAGGCTATATCGATGACAGGGCAATAATAAACAATATACCTTTCTCCGAACTGACAATAAGCGGTACGGGTGCTGCATTATTGTCACAACCTTTCTTTGCCGACTCGATATATGAACTTGCACAAAAACAACCGAATGTTTATGAGTATCCTTTGAAAAATATAAACGGACAGTTGGGCATATGGAGCGGTATAACCACTACATCTCAGGGCGGACAGAATATAAATCATTTCTCACAAGGCATATTCAAATTCATACTTTCTCATGAGAATGACACTGTACGTGACATATGGCAGGGAAGAGGAAATATAAATCTTCTGAATGCAGAGGGATTTAATGTAACACAATCGGTTCTGTATTGTGCAAATGAATACAGATATAGCGAAAGCCAGCAGGGAGGCGGAAGTCTGGTATCTACCGGTGCATCTGCCAACGAGACAAGATATGCCGGAGTAAGTACTTTAACGGCATCGGGCAACATACTTGACAGAGGACAATACATTATTGTTGCCAAGATATATGATGAAGCGGTGTCGGATTACAAGTATTATGCGTTGAAGATTATTGCCGAAATAGGTCAGGACGGAACAATTGTATACAACTTTGACGACTCGGAAAAAGTGGATGTCACCACATATATAAACGGCGGTGCCGAGGACGGTATTTATTCAAGCTGTATATGGTACAACAATACCGATACGCAGGATCCTACTTTCAATAATACACGTTTCAGATCGCAATACTTATCGGTTTCACAGGATGGTTCATCACTGGATTTGACACTTACAAACGATCCGGAAGGTGCCGCAACATTCAGAGCCAGTGTAGCGGACAGTACATTTTCATACTCAATAATAGAGGCAGTGGGGAGCGGATATGTTACAACAAGATACTATCTCAACTTCAATACCGATACATCCAGTTTCTATTTTTCCACGGAAAATAATACAGTAATAGAAATATACCAGATATCCAACGGTTTCAATCTGGAATTGGTGGATGATATAGCGGATTTAACGCTTAATGATGACTATATAATTACGGCGCAGTATGGCGGAAATCATTACCTTTTAGGTGTAGGCACATCGGAGGGTGTAGGAGGAGCCCAGGTGGTAGACGGTACTTTCGCCACCGATCTTTCTTTGCAGCCTATGCCTACCAACTGGAATATAGGTAATTATCATGCTTTGAAAAGGTATGTATGGAATGCATCCTACGCATCATCGGGAGTAGTGGCATTTCATGAAAAACTGAGTTCCACATACTATTTGGGCTATTCCGGTTCTTCTTTAGCTCTGACGCAACAGCAGATTAATTGGACATATACACAGGGGGCGGCAAATGGGGGTACGCTCAGGACAGCCGGCAGTTACCTTACATATATCAACGGTATTGGAAATTGCAGCTTCACATTGGGTGTTAATGAATACACTATATATATATACAAACTGGTGCCGGACGATAAGGAACCGCTGTATCACACATACAGAGGTGCAAGGCTTCTGTCTGCAGAGAGTTCTGTCGTACAGAAAGGCCAGTATATGATTGCAGCCAATACCGGTAGCTCGTATCAGGCTTTGGTAATGACAAATACAAACACATTGGGTGTTGCAGACGTAACAGTTTATGCAAACGGAACAGCTACTAAGGCTCAACTTGATCTTCTTTTGGACAACGGGACAAATGAAGGGTACAAATGGGAGGTAGGCACTACATCACCGAAACCTTCATTGCAGAATATTAAATATGCCTCAGACGGTTCATATCTGTCCAACTCCGCCAATACACAGCCGGCTTTATCTACAATACCCGTTCAGTGGATGTACGATGCCGTATCGGGTAGGTTGTATTACAGGTCTTCGGACACATTATATTATATGGCATATAACAATAGCACAACAACCTTTGTGATTACATCCGATCCCGAAGCAGCGGGACTGATATATGAAATAAGGCTTTACAAGGTAATATATGAGTATGAATATGCCGGTGTTGCTCCGGTTCAGGATATGTCATATAACGATGCCACATACTCGTCATATCACACTTCAAATACAGGTCCGGTATATCAGACATATATAGGACCGAATAAGTATTACTTTCTACTTACAGCTCCTTTAACGAGCATGGCTACCAATCCCCCATATGCACTCGGGTCGTACAGTTATGATGATCAGGGTACGGTAGAATCGATAAATATTGCACCCACGTCAACCTATGATGCCGGAAACAGCATATTGACCACTACATGCGACCTTTCCTATTACAGATGGGTATTGGATGTGAGAACGACGGGGCAGACCAGTACTACCGTATATGATTGCGGTTATCAATTGGTAAATGATGCAACTCATATGTTTTTAGGCGCATCTAATGATCCGAATTCCCGTACATTGGTAGTGCTTGAACAATCTAATATTAATGTAGACAGGATGAGCGGTAATGCCAATTTTGTTCCTTTTGATGGCGGATCACCCACCGGAATAGGGCTTGGTGCCAGCAGTGTTTCCCTTGATCAAGGTCCTTTCTATCGTACCGACGCAAACGGTAACTACATAGGTAACTCCTTCTGCATAATGGGAAGAAGGAGTCCATATGAGTATTATGTTTGGAAAACTCCGTCACCCGGTGTATTTGCTCTCGCTTTAAACACCAATAATACCAACCCGCGCAGTCCCAAACCGGCTGAATATACATACCCGTATTTATATGAAGCTACAGGTTACGACATTAATGTCCTTATAGAAGAGGTTAATGAGATTGGCGATAATCTGGACGTGGATATGAACTATATGATTACCGCCAGAGTGGATAATCCCGATTCTCCTACCAGTTTCTATGCCTTAGGTGAAACTATAGACGAATTGAACAACAAAGTTATATGCGGAACAAACGTAACCTCTCAGGCTGCCGCTATAAATAACAGCAATATCCTGGATGAAAACAATAATATTATTGAACAGCACAGTACCGATATGCTCATAATGGTACCTGTGGAAGTGGACTGGCATCAGACAAGCAGTGATAAAGGATTGTATTTCTATCAGGATTACTACTCCACAAATGTCGTCAGAGACTGGTTAACCGCTTCCGGTTCGGATATAGGTATAACCAGTATAAATGTCAATATCAGCACTCATCCGGAAACCCAATGGTACTATGACGGTATATCGAAATACATGTTTTATATCAGCGGAGGAATTAAATATTACCTTACTTATGATATTACTACAAATACTTTCTCTCTTACTACCGACATGTTGGCAGCTACGCATACATACATATACAGGTTTAAGCCAACATATGTAGTAAGCAGGGTAACCGATGCGGCGAATGACAGTTTGAAGAGTGGAGATTTCATCATTGCAGGCAGGGATGCCGAGGGTTATACCTCTTTGGGTATAGCAGATGACGGATTGAATCTTGAAGCCAGAAATGTTGCCGAATATATTAAAGAAACTCTTACTGAGACCGAAAGAAACGAGATATTGAACCATATATGGAAACAACATTATTATGACTTTTACACAGCTACATATGACCCTGAATCAACCACGCAGTACATGCAGTTGTTCTCGTATATAACGGGGGGAGGATTCACTATTATACATGATACTTCTACCGGAGGTATGGATTTAAGTTCCGACCCTATGGTATGGCGGATAACGAATAATAACGGGTTGTGGGATTTTATCAATAACAGGGCAAACGGTACCGTATCTGCCAATACGCGAGCAATCAGATTTACAGGTGATACATCAAACCTTACAATAAGAGATTCGTATACAGGTCCGGACAGATACATAGCATCGGGAATTTCTTGTTCCTTCGCCGCCACGGGATATCCCATTGTATTATGTGATACAAGCGGTAATCCTGTTACTTCACCTGTTAACGGAACATCGTATTTGCTGTTGGCAAGAGATAACGGAGTTAATCTTTCTGCGGTTAAGAACAGTTCGGGAACCATCAGTCTTGTCAATTATACTTCCGATACGGGTCAGGATGCGGGATGTTTATGGACAGCCACGGAAAATGTCGGCGGGTGGGTATTGGCAAATGCAGGTCGATATATTTCCGCCAACTCAAGCGGGGTTATTACTTCCGCAACAACTGCAAACGGCACCTGGAGTGTGAGTGCATCCGGTCAGTTAAGTTATGCAACATACAATTTCCCGTATCGTCAATATACTTCCGGTTGGTTTGGAGGGGAAAGTCTTCGTATGACCACCGATACCGGGTCATATTCGGCAAGACTGTATGATTATAACAGCAGTACCGGTACTCTTACACCTACAACATCTACAGGAAGCAATAAAGTGTTGCTTGTGAAAACGGGAACAACATATTATGCAGTAGGTATGAGTTATTCTAATTGGTGGGGAACTTCGTTTTCATTTACCGAACTTAGTGGCGTATCGGTACAGCCGAACGGAACAATTACTACAACTACCGGCTTGTCGAACACCTATACCTTTAGTTCTGCTACATCCGGTTCGGGAATAACATTGAGAAACTCAAGCACCAATAGGTATCTTACTTATAGCGGCACTTCTTTTGGCAGTAACAGTAGTTCAGGAACTACATTTTATCTGGATTCAAATAAGTACTTCTATTATTCAAAAGGCACCGTTTATACGCCGTATGCTACGCAGGTATTTAATACATCTCCATCCGATGGTATCACCGTATATATGTATGAGCATAATTCGGGAGTATATACTCTTGCCGAAAACGGCTTACAGAACGGGAAAACCTATGTTATGGTTCTTTATGACCAATCTGAATATTATCTGATAGGACACGATTCTTTCATGCTTACCCGTACATCCTTAGGTACCACATTGCCGGTTGATTGGACGAGTAATATAACTTCTTCTGTGCACCATATATTTGCAATAGATGGACCTATCGGCAAATATCTCTATTTCAGCGGAGGCTCCAGTAATAATTATTTAACTGTCAGCAACAACTACTTTATGTTAACAGGTACTCAGACTACACAATGGGAGTATAACTATAGCGGTATATTGGGTTCCGATTCCAGGTTGTACAGTATTATCAGCACCAATCTTGCTGCGGCTCATCTCATGGTAGGTGAAACCAATAATATAGAGACAACATCTACTGTTATGCCTGTCACACTGTATCAGGCTACCGACAACGGTGACGAAACATACACTTTAACGAGTAAGACTTCGAGCGGTATGCCTGCATCGGGCACATATGTGATAACAATATATCAGGACGGTATATGTTATGCGGTAAGATATACATCAAACGGAATAATAGGATATAATTTAGGTTCGACAGTACTTGAAGGAAGCGTAATTCCCGATATAGTCTGGACAGCCGACGGAACGAGTTTTAAAAAGACGGTAGGCAGTCAGACATATTACATAAGAAGGAACCAGCAAGGACTTTATCTGGGTACTTCCCAAGGTGCAACGTGGACATATACATATAATAATGTTGCCGCATCATTTACCGCAACTGATACTACATCGACACCGTTGTATATATTCCGTGTGGATAAAAGTGCGGAACTGGATGATGTTACCGATACAATTTCCATGCTTTCCGGTAAAGCAAAGCTTACACAGTCGGTCAGCCTGTTTGAATCGGGTAATTATATGATAGTTGCCGAAGTGGACGAGAACGGTGACTCGGTTGTGGACAGATACTATTCTTTATCCATGAATGACATATACAATTCCAGAGCCATCGACGTTACGGCACTTATGAATCTGTCTTTAGGTTTCAGCAGCAGTTATGTGACTTTCTTTGATTCCAGCGTATGGATAAATCAGGGAACCGATTTGGAGGTTATACTGAAAAACCGCGGATATACCGACACATATTTACTGACAGGAGCACAGGGTAATTTAGAGGACATGACACCGCAGATTGAACTTGTGGACGATCAGTCTTCCGTTGACTTAACGGAATATAAATGGCGTGTTTACACACATACTTTGGGACTAAACAGTGTATATCTATTGGGATATGTTGACACTTCAACAGGTATAGACACGATATATTATATGTACTTTGATTCGGATAATCTTCAGTTTAAGCTTACTACCGATGTTTCAACCGCAGCAAGCATGTCGGGAAGAGTTCAGCTCTATCAGGTAGCCTCCATGACACCTGTGCAGCCTGCTTTCCATTCTTATGTTATTGAAGTTGCGGAAGATGGTCAGACAATATTATCGTTCCCTATCAAATTAGTGGAATCGCAGGCCGATATATATAAGTACACCGAAACGCAATCGGAAGGGCAGACTTTAAGAACAGGGGAATATCTCATAGCCGCTGTTGTGGGACATCAGTACTATACTATGACACTTTCCGAATTGCTGAATTTATCATATGTTGACGTCAATCCGTATTTCAGCGGCAATTTCAGTATTGATGTAGACGGTAATTACTGTATATCGGTAAACAGTGAGTATATTTGGAAGCAGATATCCGAACCTTCCATAGCGCTTAATTTTGAAAATACCAAATTTGAAGGTTACTACTTATCTTCACAGACTGCCGACTTTATATACGACATTGAAAACAGGCAACTCTATAACGGCTCACACTATTTGTCATTTGATCTTAATAACGGTTTTACTCTTTCTTCAACAGCTTCTACCGTACCTATCAATCTGTATCTATTGGGTCAGGTAGGTGTGGAGGTAGGTCTTCCGGGAGGAGAATTGCAATATAACTATTACACGCAACCTCTTACCACAATCGGAGGAGCGGTGGATTTCACCCATTTTGATTTTAAAAAGACCCATATGCCCGATTTGAAGAGATATGGAATAAACTATGACGGCGAAATAGGAAGCGTTCCCGGCTGGACTTTATATGACGGGGTAGAGATACTTTCCGTTGCCGAAGATTCGGTATTCTTCTGTGATGGAATTGATACCACAACCGATGTGACGGAGATGAAAAATGAATTCATCCCGATGACTCATTCTACCGAATATGACGGTAATCCCGTAAGTATTCCGTATTATGCACCTGCAGGTACGGCATCGTTTGTCATTGATCAGGCAAGTGAGAGTAATCCGGTCTTTGTGAATGTTATAGCCACTACCGAACTTGATAATATTTTGTGTGATCCCGAATATCTCAGATATCTTTGTTTGTGGAAAACCGCAAGTATTGACTTAGAGACGCAGCAAGCAACACCGGTTAAAACTTACGGAGACGGTTTGGATGAGGCAAGCAATTATGCGCATACTTTTATAACCAACAGAAACACACCGTATGCCGCAATTCCTCTTCCGAACATATACGGATCGGAAGCAAGCGGGGCATCGTATGCAAGAGTTGACGAATTTGACTACACATTAAGTGATGCCGCATACGGAGAAAACTACTTCATCGCTCATACCTTTGTTATTACCCAACCCGGAGTATATTATTTAGGACCGACATACGGTTCGGTAGCCTTTACATATCTGGCAGTGGACAACAGAGCGTTAAACGAAGAAGGTGAGACATCCGGTGTGGGATTCAATGACCAGTTTACGATAGATTTCTGTTACGGTGATATTGAAACTTCGGTAAGCGGATTGGTGCCTAATGAAGCAATAGGAGACCTTGTATATGTAGGACATGATTCATGGTTCCAGAGCAATATACATCCTCAATGGATAAGAGGAACCGCTGACAATCCTACCGATTATCTGTATGTAAATGTAAACCGTACCAAGTCGGATGTTGATGATACTTCCAGTGTAAACTTCACAGCTTACACGACCGCCCCGATAGCACCCGGTATATTGCATGTAAATAACAACAGTTCGTTGCAAAGACTGACCAGAAAGGCGGATTTCCAAGTTTACTGTAACGGTTTGGATGCAGCCGCATTTACAGGTAGTGATGACAGGTTATGGGTATGTAATCTTGACGGTGAATACAAGTTATTCTCCGCCACGGTTAATCATGAAAGTGAAATATACAAATATTATCTTGCCGTGTCCGAATCGGCAGTTGCCGATGTATTACCGGCGGATAAACCTGTGCTGTCCACTACGGTTAAGTATAATTGGAATGTAACGGACGGTTATCTTATGACACCTGAAGGGATGTACCTTGTCAAGCCTTCCGGCGGATACGGTTTATCCTCTACCTCAGCTAATGCGGTGGGTGTATACACTTATGACGGTAACCTTAATCTGATAACCGAGCCTGTAAACGGTATACCGTAC
>JGI24502J29692_10057180_pt1 | contig 12496 bp, 6 predicted proteins | sample BioPla3RNA1_FD_29692 | JGI IMG/M metagenome (IMG submission 29692)
GATGTGGTGACCGTGGAGGGACACGGCATTTATTTTTCCAACAGAGGCCAGGACGGACTGGGAGCGGGTTGGACTACAGCTAACTCAATGATGTGGAATTGTTCCGCTTCTATGTTGGCCTGCCCTCTGCCCCCGACGGCCTACAATTGGTCTTACGGAGCCTGGGGGCAACGCAGCGGTAATGCGGCCTGGAACAGCGCCGGTTCTTTTGTGAAACCTCATAGTCTTTATTACGCCCAACTGGCAGCACGTACGGGGAAAAAACATCCCGACGAAGATAAATTAATGCCTTTTGACACCAGCTCTGCTACCAATCCGCCCATAGTCAGAGCGCAGGAGTTTGTCGCCGAAGCCCGTAAGCCGGCATTGGAACTGAAAGACTGGATTGATAGCCTAACATTAAGTAATCCACTTACTCTTACATACGAAAAGTCCAAAAAGAATGATCCTTCCGTGGTCTGGCAGAAAAAATCGGCAGGTAAAACAAGTACCGTATCGCCCGATCACGCCGGTTTGATGAAGCTCGAAGGTGGTGTGCTGGTAAAAGAGGGAAAAATTCTTACAGGAGGCCGCCGGGGCGTAGTTTGGTGGAACGGCAATTTGCGACTGAGGTATCTTGCTACTGCACGTCCTCACATTACGCGTTATGCTCCGGGGCGTACGGGTACGGGCTTCACCGACGATCTGGACGAAATGACCGATAATATGCTCAGGCAAAACGTCCTGGTAACCGATCATAACTACGGATTATGGTACGACCGCCGCAGGGATGATCATGAAAGAATTATGCGCATGGACGGCTACGTTTGGCCGCCTTTCTATGAATTGCCTTTTTCCCGCAGCGGACAAGGAACAGCCTGGGACGGGTTGAGTAAATACGATTTGACCCAATGGAATGTATGGTATTGGAACCGCTTGAAAAAATACGCAGATTTGGCCGACGATAAAGGCCTGGTGTTGTTTCATCAGCATTATTTCCAGCATAATATTTTGGAGGCCGGCGCTCATTGGGCCGATTTCCCCTGGCGTTCGGCCAACAACGTAAACGAAACAGGTTTCCCTGAGCCGGTGCCTTACGCCGGAGACAAACGAATTTTTATGGCGGAATTGTTTTACGATGTACAGCATCCGGTACGCAGGGAACTGCACCGGAATTACATCCGAAAATGCCTGGATAATTTTGCCGGCAACGGCTCCGTGCTTCAATTTATCAGTGAGGAATTCACCGGTCCTCTGCACTTTGTGGAATTCTGGCTGGATGTAATTGCCGAATGGGAAGCAGAAACCCAGCAGGATGCCAAAGTCGTATTGTGTGTTACCAAAGACGTGCAAGACAAGATTCTCGATGACCCCCAAAGGGCAGCAACAGTCGACATTATAGATATTAAGTACTGGAGACCTTTGCCGGGGGGAGGCTACACAACGCTCCTGAGTGATTTGAATCTGGCCCCGCGTCAACAAACCCGGGCCGGTTCCACCCGCATACCCGGTGATGGAGCAGCAGACATGCCGGGCAGGGTCTATGAGACCATTTTATCGCTTAGGAAGTCTTTTCCCGACAAGGCTGTGCTTTATTCAGCGGGAGGTTCGCCTCAGGAAGAATGGGCTGCCTTCATGGCCGGAGCCTCTTTGTGTAATTTGCCTGCCCGCCTACCGGAACAGTTGCTCCGCGACGCTTCAAAAATGCAGGCAATCGATTCTCAAGACTGGATGAGGGGCCATTCAAAACTGGGATATATTGCTTATTCCAGGGCCGAAGAACTCATCCTTGATTTGCGGAATGCCCGCGGAAAATTTGAGGCGCAATGGTTGGATGTCCGCAGTGGAGAGCCTAAGGGTAAACCCTTTAAAATCAAGGCGGGCTCGGTGCATAAGTTTAAACCGGAAGGTATATTGTGGTTGCATAAATAAAATGGAGGGTGCTATGAAAAAAGTATTATTGTTCATCTCATTGATTCTCGCAGCTGCAAGCGCTTATACTCAAAGAGCAAGTATTCCTCTGCCTGTGCAGCAAACAGGGGGCTCGTTGGCTTACCATGCGGACGAAAACGGAAACCGGGTGCCGGATTATTCGTACAGCGGATACATGGCCTCGGAAACGGAGATTCCACTGGTTCCGGTCAAAGCAGTGGTGCCGGCTATGGAAGGCGATGCCACTGAGCACATTCAGGCAGCTTTGAATTACGTCTCTTCGCTGAAGCCCGACCAAAACGGTTTTAGAGGAGCCGTACTATTGGAGCCTGGCCGTTACGAAGTTGGTACTACACTTTGGATCAATGCTTCCGGTGTGGTTTTAAGGGGAAGCGGATACGGGCCGGGGGGGACCGAAATAATAGCAGACTACAGGGACAGGACGACTCTGATCCGTTTCAAAGGAGTGGACAACAGAAGCACCGGAACCTGTTATACCATTGCCGATGAATCGCTGCCGGTAGGAACGACGCAAATCGTTTTGCCCGGACATCGCCTTAAAGCCGGGGATCATATCCTTATCAGTTTGCCCGCTCGCAGGCCTCAACAGGCAACTTCCGTACAAAATGCCTCCGGACAAGAAGCAGCCCCTGCCCGTATGAGGAATACGCCCTCAATGCAATGGGAAAGAGAAATCTCCGTCTTCAATGGCGATATAATAAGCCTGGATGCTCCCCTGACCTACGAAATTTCGACAAGGAACGGATCGGCCGATGTTTGTTTGTTGGATTGGCCGGGCCGAATCCGGCAGGTCGGCCTCGAAAACCTGCGTTTAACTTCGGTTTATGACCAAAGCAATCCCAAAGACGAAAATCACGCCTGGATAGCTGTAGCCATGGAAAACGTCCGGGATGCCTGGGTACGAAGAGTGGAATTTAGGCATTTCGCGGGCTCGGCGGTCTATCTTACCGAAACGGCTTCCCGCATCACCGTAGAAGATTGTAAATCCCTGCAGCCTGTGTCCGAAATCGGGGCAGAAAGGCGTTACAGCTTTTATACCTTGGGTGGACAATGTCTGTTTCAGCGCCTGTGGGCCGAATATGGATACCATGATTTTGCCGTTGGAGCCGGAGCTCCCGGACCCAATGCTTTTGTACAATGCTGGTCGATCTCGCCGCATAGTTTTAGTGGTACTGTCGATGCTTTGTCGAGCGGGGTTTTGTTTGATATTTGCGCTGTGCATGCTAATGCCTTGCGCTTTTCGAGGCCCGATCCGGCCAACGAAGGTTACAGCTATACCACTGCCAATTCCATGTTTTGGAATTCAACGGCAGCCATTATGTCCTGCCCCAAACCAGGCTCAGCACAAAATTGGGCTTTTGGGGCCTGGGCTCAGTTCTCCGGCAAAGGCTACTGGCACGAGGCGAACAGCCATGTTTCTCCCTGGAGTTTATTTTACGCTCAACTTCGCGACAGAACAGGCAAAAGAAATCCCGGCGAAAATAAGTTGATTACTCTATCGCAGGGAGGAACAAGCTCCAGAGAAGATGCCCGGCGTGAAACCCTGGCCGCCCGTAAGCCTCTGATATTGCTTTCCGACTGGATCGACACCTTGTGTCTGCGTGAGCCCCTCAGTCTCACTTACGATAACAAAGACAAGCAATTGAGCAAAGTCTGGCAGCAGGAACCCTACATGATCAAAAAGGCAGAAAAATCTCCGGCTCCGGCTATGCAATTGAACGAAGGCGTGTTGATACGGGACGGAAAAATACTGACGGGAGGGCGCTTTAATCCCGCCTGGTGGAGAGGCAGTCTGCTGCCTAAAAACCAACAGGCTCCCCACCTGACGCGTTACGCTTTGGAGCCCGAAGGCTACCGGGTGGTCGACGATCTGGACGAAGTGTGCGCTAATATGCAAAAAAGCGGCATTTTGGTAATGGATCATAACTACGGATTATGGTACGACCGCCGCAGGGACGACCACGAACGAACCAGCCGGATAGACGGCGAAGTCAAAGCCCCCTTTTATGAATTACCTTTCGCCCGCAGCGGACAGGGCAGAGCCTGGGACGGACTGAGCAAATACGATCTGACCCAATGGAATGTATGGTATTGGAACCGTTTGAAAAAATATGCAGATTTGGCCGACGATAAAGGCCTGGTATTGTTCCATCAGCATTATTTCCAGCACAACATCATCGAAGCCGGTGCCCATTGGGCCGATTTCCCCTGGCGTTCGGCCAACAACGTAAACGAAACGGGTTTTCCCGAGCCGGTGCCTTACGCCGGAAACAAGAGGGTGTTTATGGCCGAACATTTTTACGATGTAACTCATCCGGTACGCAGAGAATTGCACCGAAACTACATCCGCAAATGCCTGGATAACTTTGCAGAGAATTCTTCGGTGCTGCATTTTATCAGCGCCGAGTTTACCGGTCCTTTGCATTTTGTGGAATTTTGGTTGGATGTTGTTTCCGAGTGGGAAAAAGAAACCGGTTGTAACGCGTTGATTGCCCTAAGTACCACCAAGGAAGTGCAGGACGCCATTTTGAAAGACCCCGTGCGTTCAAAAGTGGTAGAAGCGGTCGATATTCGCTATTGGTATGTGGATGAAAACGGCAAAGAGTTTGCCCCCAAAGGTGGATTGAATCTTGCTCCACGCCAATTTGAACGTATGGAAAAACCGGCCAAAACCTCGGCCTCGGAGGTTTATAATATGGTAAGCAGCTATCGCCGGCAATATCCTCAAAAGGCTGTGGTCTATTCGGCCGATTCTTACCCGGAATTTGCCTGGGCAGCTTTTATGGCCGGCGCCTCTTTCTGCGTATTACCCAAAGACCTGCCCGAAGATTTTCTGAAGGACGCAGCTTCGCTCAGCCCCCTTGCTGCTGCCTGTTGGCTAATGGCTAAGGCCGGACAGGCTTATATTGCCTATCCGTCGGACGATGCCCTTATAGAGGTAGATCTAACTAAGGAAACCAAGCCCTTCCGGGCGCAATGGATAGACCCGGTCAGTGGCCGGACGAAGGGTAAAGTCTTTCAGGTACGGGCCGGCACCGTATTTAAAACCACTGGCAAAGATGTTTTGTGGTTACGCCAAACAAACTAAAAGAATGTTTATTCTATAAAGCAAAATGTATTCTATTCAAATAACCCAAAAACAAGCTATTATGAAAAAGTTTCTTGTTCCTTTTTTGACCGTTCTGTTGTTTACGGCTTGTACTCCCAAAGAGGTTTACATGTTCAGCTCATTCAACGAACCGGCTACCGATGGCCTGAGGCTCTTGTACAGTGAAGATGCTTATCACTGGGAAGACCTGGGCGGTATTTTTTTAAAACCCGCAGTCGGGAATCAGCAGGTGATGCGCGATCCCTCTATTGTCAGGGCTCCCGACGGAACCTTTCATCTGGTATGGACCTCTTCCTGGAGGGGAGATTTGGGTTTCGGCTATGCTTCGTCCAAAGATTTGATTAACTGGTCGGAACAACGCTTCCTTCCGGTTATGGCTTTTGATACTACCACCGTGAACGTGTGGGCTCCCGAAATTCATTACGACGAAACTCAGGCTCAGTTCATCATTATTTGGGCTTCTTGTATTCCTTACCGTTTCGAAAAGGGGATTGAGGAAGAAACCGGTAACTACCGTATGTATTACGTCACTACCAAAGATTTTCAGGAGTTTTCCGAAACCAAGTTGTTTTACGATCCCGGCTTCAGTGTGATTGATGCTGTGATGGTTCCTAGAGCAAAAGACGATGTGGTGTTGGTACTCAAAGACAATACCCGTCCGGAACGGAACCTGAAAGTGGCCTTCGGTTCTTCCATGACCGGCCCCTTTGGCCCGGCTAGTGAGCCTTTTACCGAGATTTATACCGAAGGACCATCGGTGGTAAAAGTGGCGGATGGTTGGTTGATCTATTTTGACGCTTATCGCAAGAAAACCTACGAAGCTGTGTTTACAAAAGACTTTGTACATTTCGAAAACGCGAACGATCAAATAAGTATTCCCGAAGGACACAAACACGGCACTATTTTCAAAGCAGACCATAAAGTGCTGAAGGCTTTGAAAAAAGAAATGGAAAAACGCCAACAAGTTGAATCGAATAACCAATAATGTCCTCAACAATGAAATATTCTGCTATAAGCACTTTGTTGCTCTTGTTTGTTTTGACGGTATCCTGTTCGCAAACTGCTTCCAAATCCGGCCCTTTGGCAGACAGGGTGCATTATACCGGAACAAGCATGTCCAATGTGGACTATCACCACGGACAACTGCCTCCGGCCATAGGTGTGCACAATGTTCAGATAATGCGTGCCAACCGGGGCAAGCCCGAAAGTTCGGACGGTTACGGTTGGACGTACAACCACGCTCCCATGATGGCCTATTGGAGCAATACTTTTTTTGTGGAATACCTCAGCGATTCCGTCAGCGAGCATATTCCTCCCTGTCATACTTTGTTAGTCCGCTCTTCGGACGGTATAAACTGGTCAAAACCCGAAGTGATTTTTCCCAAGTATAAAATTCCCGACGGTTTTAAAAAGCCGGGCAGTGAGGTAGTGGCCAAAGACGCCCTGGCCGTGATGCATCAGCGGGTGGGCTTTTATGTTTCCTCACATAATAAACTCCTCGCGTTGGCTTATTACGGAATAGCTCTTTTCCCCAAGGACGATCCCAACGATGGTATGGGAGTAGGCCGGGTAGTACGCGAAATAAAAGCCGACGGCACCTACGGGCCCATTTATTTTTTGCGTTACAATCAATCTTTCAATGAAGAGAACAGCCTTTACCCTTTTTATAAAAGCTGTCCCGAAGCCGATTTTGTGGCGGCTTGCGATGAAATACTGGCCAATCCTCTGTATATGATGCAAATGGTGGAAGAAGCCGATCGCAACGACCCGCTTATTCCGCTCCAAAAACAATACAAAGCCTTCTCGTATTATCATCTGCCCGACGGCCGGGTGGTAGGTTTATGGAAACATGCGCTTACTTCCATTAGTGCAGACGGGGGAAAAACTTGGGCCGAACCGGTAGAACGAGCCGGGGGTTTTGTCAACAGCAATGCCAAGATATGGGGACAACGCACTTCGGACGGCAAATACGCCACCGTTTACAATCCCTCGGAATATCGTTGGCCTTTGGCCGTTTCCACCTCCAAAGACGGACTGGAATACACCGATCTGATGCTGGTGCACGGCGAAATAACGGCCATGCGCTACGGAGGACAGTATAAATCTTACGGCCCCCAGTATGTACGGGGCATTCAAGAGGGCAACGGCACTCCTCCCGACGGAAAAATGTGGCTGACCTACAGTATGAACAAAGAAGATATTTGGGTATCCTCGGTACCTGTACCGATTTGTAGTAAGGCCGCTAAACATACCAGAGAGGTCTTTGACGAAATGCCCGACGGTTGTGAAACAGCTTTGTGGAATACCTACGACCTGCAATGGGCAAGCACCCGCATTGAAAAAGATGAAGCAGGCCGTAAAAGCCTCACTCTACGCGATAAAGATCCTTTTGATTACGCTAAAGCCGAAAAGATATTTCCGGCTTCCGCACAATTTACGGTGACCGCCGAAATCCAAACCGTACAAAACGATCACGGAACTTTGCATATGGAGGTACAGGACGCCAAGGGGCAGCCCTCCATCCGCATCAGCTTCAACGACGACGGCAGAATGTACAGCAAATCCGGAGCTCGCTATTCCAGTCTGGGCAGCTACGAAGCCGGTAAGAGTTATACGATTAAATTGAATGTCGACACTAAGATGCGTTACTATACCGTGCAAATCAATTCAGGCCGCGAAGTAGGGCGTATTTTTTACGCACCTGCGGCCAGCCTCGAAAGGGTAGTGTTCAGAACAGGAGAACCACGTCTGCATCCTACACCAGAAACTCCGGCCGACCGTTACACTGATTTGCCGGCTGCAGATGCCGTCGATCCCGAGGCCTGTTTCCGTATTTACTCACTGGAAACGGCTCCCGCTACCGGTAATAATCAATAATGAATATATTTCTTATGAAAAAACAATTAGTCGCCTTGCTGTTAATCGGCTTTACGGTCCTTTCGTTTGCCTCCTGTCAGGCGAAAACCAAAACACCCAAATCGGCCAATATTCTCAAAGCCAAAGATTTTAAACATTACGTTGATTATTTTAACCGCATGGAAGATGAGCCCATCGTTCAGGCCATACCTAATGCGGAGTCCTGGGACTGGATGCAGGCCAATATTCCCTTGTTCAGTTGTCCTCAGGATAATTTCGAGGAAATGTGGTACTTCCGTTGGTGGTCGTTGCGCAAGGGTATTCGCGAAACTCCGCTTGGTTTTGTTATCAACGAATTTTTGGTGGAACGTTCTTATGCCGATAAGTACAATATGATTTCCTGTGCGTTGGGACATCATATTTATGAAACCCGCTGGCTGCACGATTCCAAATACCTTGATCAGTATTTGCATGTGTGGTTCAGGGGTAACGAAGGGGCTCCCATGAAAAGATTGCGCAGTTTCAGTTCATGGACTGCCTATGCCGTGTACAATAGGTATCTTGCCGACGGTAACAAAGAGTATATGCTCGATTTGTTGCCCGACCTGGAAAAGGAATACCGAGACTGGGAAGGCGATCACCGTTTGCCCGACGGCATGTACTGGCAGGGCGATGTGCAGGATGGCATGGAAGAGTCCGTCAGCGGGGGACGACGCATCAAGAATGCCCGTCCCACCATTAATAGTTATATGTATGGAAATGCCCTCGCTTTGTCAAAAATGTTCAGCCTAAGCGGAGAGACGGCCAAAGCTGCCCTGTATGCAGCCAAAGCCGATACCATAAAAAAAATGGTACAAGACAACTTATGGCATCCCGAAAGGAAATTTTTTGAAACACGTTGGGTAAACGGCCAACTGGCGCAAGCTCGCGAAGCCATCGGTTATATTCCTTGGTATTTTAATTTACCCGACCTAGGGAAAAATTACGAAGAAGCCTGGTTGCAGGTCAAAGATCCGGAGGGCTTTTTAGCTCCTTACGGTCTGACTACCGCCGAAAGACGGCANCCTGAATTCCGCACTCGCGGAGTGGGTCAATGCGAATGGGATGGNGCGGTTTGGCCTTTTGCCAGCTCGCAGACAATGACGGCTATGGCCAATGTGCTCAACAATTATGAGCAAAATTACGTGGACAAAGCCACCTACTATGAATTGATGAATCTGTATGTGGAATCTCAGTACCATAGAGGCCGGCCCTATATAGGCGAATACCTGGACGAAGTTACAGGCTATTGGTTGAAGGGCGATCAATTGCGCAGCCGCTATTACAATCATTCCACTTTTGCCGATCTGATCATTACGGGCTTGATGGGATTACGTCCGGGAGAAGACAATATATTGGTGGTTAATCCGCTGATTCCACAGGAACAATGGGATTGGTTTTGTTTGGATAATTTGATGTACCATGGGAAGAATATAGCCGTCGTGTGGGATAAATCCGGAAAGAAATTCAATAAAGGCCAAGGTTTACTTATCTTTTGCAATGGCAAAAAAGTAGCTCAAAAACCAACTATTGAAAAAATCACTGTTGATATTTCACCGTACTAAGCTAAACCACCCGGACAATTTTGTGTTAAAACGGTTTAGTATTACATTTGTCAGCCTAACACTTTGATTATGGCGTTTAAGAAAAAAGTATCTCTGAAAGACATCGCGCAAGCCGTTGGAGTGTCGTCCGCTTTGGTATCGATGGTGCTCAACGGCAAGGCAAAACAATATGGAATCGGTGAGGAGGCCACTCGTAAAGTGTTGGCCAAGGCCAAGGAGTTAAACTATCAACCCAATATCATGGCCAGAGGTCTCAGGAGCGGCAGAAGTCGTCTCCTTGGCTTGGTGGTGGCCGATATCTCCAATCCTTTTTTTGCCACTCTCGCCCGCGAAATAGAACGTGCTGCCTCTGAAAGAGGCTACACGGTCATTTACGGCAGTTCCGATGAAAAGCCCGAACATTTGTCGAAGCTTATGAATACTTTGGCCAATCAGGGAGTGGATGGAATTATTGTGGTTCCCTGTGAAAATTCAGAAGAACTCATTGCCGATTTATACCTCCAAAAGTATGCCATGGTTTTGGTCGACAGGTATTTCCCCAAAATAAACACTTTATCGGTGTCGCTCGATAATGCCGAAGCATGCAAAAAAGTTACCCGGCACCTCTTGTCGCAGAGTTACAAGAAAATCGGTTTTGTAAGTTATGAATCGGAACTCCTGCATATGACGGAACGCGTAAGAGGTTACTGCGAGGCTATGCAGGAAGCGGGCCTGAAGAATAGTATTAACGTACTCAAATTGCCTCAGGATAAGTATCAAGAAACAATGCTGCAGGTTTTTGAACAGCATCAAATCAAAAACCTTGAGGCCTTGATTTTCTCGAATAATTCGCTTACCATTCAGGGTTTGTATGTGCTCAAACAACTAAAGGTACGTATCCCCGAAGACCTAGCTGTGTTTGGTTTTGACGGAGGAGACGTGTTTGATCTTTATTGTCCGGCCATTAGTTACGTAAGACAACCGGTCGAAGAAATGGGCAGGAAAGCCGTAACTGTTTTAATCGATCAGCTCGAATCTGAGAAACCTGAGGAAATAAAAAGATACGTATTGAAATCCGACTTGGTCATTGCCGAATCTTCTTTAAAAAAGAAATAGATGAATCAAGAAGAATACAAGAGGTCCGTTAATCATCAGAAATATTGAACCCTAAACCATTAATAATCTAAAACGAATGACCAAGAATTTTTCCGGAGTGGTGGTACCTATGATCACTCCTTTGCTGAATGACCTAAGAGTGGATACTGCCGCAGTTAAGCGTATTATGAAGCTTTTTTCGGCCCATTCCATATCTCCGCTGGTATTGGGCACAACGGGTGAATCTTCTTCCGTTTCGAGGAAGGAAAGTTTGCGCTGCATACGCGCAGCCTGCAGAGCAAAAAGCGGAACCCAAAAAGTCTATGCCGGATTGGTAGGCAATGAAGTGGGCGAATTGTTGGATCGCGGCAAAATGTATGCCGATATGGGTGTTGATGCCGTTGTTTCTACCTTGCCGTCGTATTACCCGCTTTCGGCAGATCAAATGCGTTCTTTTTACCTGACCTTGGCCGATACTTTAGCCGTGCCGGTTCTCATGTACAATATCAAGGCAACAACCCAAATGTCGCTTCCACTGGACTTGGTAGCCGAATTGAGCCAACACCCCAATATTGCCGGATTGAAAGATTCCGAAAGGGATCCCGCACGTTTGAACGAATGCATACAGAAGTATAAAAATCGTTCCGATTTTTCCTTTTTCTGCGGCTGGGGTGCGCAAGGAGCGAATAGTTTGATACTCGGAGCCGACGGTATCGTCCCCAGCACAGGCAATGTGGTTCCGGAAATGTATTATAAATTATATAAAGCAGTGCTTGCCGGCGATACCGCTGCCGCTTTGCATTATCAGCAACAGACCGATCGTGTGGCGGAATTGTATCAAAAAGGCCGCAATCTGGGCAGTTCCCTGGCGGCATTAAAAGTGCTGATGAAAGCCAGGGGCTTGTGTGGCACTACTATGATGCCTCCCCTGACTGCTTTATCTGCTACAGAAGAAAAATCAATAACAGAACAATTCAATAAATTAGAGAGAAATGAATAGTATTCATTGGATAGATCTGGGCATTGTCCTGATAGGTGTGCTATTAACCGTTGTTGTCGGCATTTATTTTGCCAAATACCAAAGCAGTTCCGACAATTACTTTGCCGGCAGTAAAAGAATCCCCTCCTGGGCTATAGGCTTATCTATTTTTGCTACGCTGATAAGCAGTGTTACTTTTTTGGCTTATCCTGCCGCCGCCTACAAAGGCAACTGGATTTTGCTGGTACAAGGCCTGATGGTTCCGGTAGTGTTGGTATTTCTGATATGGCTGATTGTTCCTTTATTCCGCAAAATGATTCGTTTAAGTACCTACGAATATTTTGAACGGCGTTTTGGATTTTTGGCCCGGATTTACAGTTCATTAGCCTTCATCCTTACCCACTTTTCGAAAATGGGCACTGTGTTGTATCTTGTCAGTCTGGCACTTCACAGCATGATAGGTGTCAATGTAATCTGGGTTATTTGGTTTTTGGGTATAGCCATTGTGTTGCTTACTCTGTTAGGGGGTATGGAGGGTGTGATATGGATGGACGTTATTCAGGGAATTTTATTGATATGCGGAGGCCTGCTNTGTGCCGGGATATTGCTTTTCAGGCCCGAAGGAGGACCTGTGTCGGTCCTTACGGAAGCCATCACTACCAAGAAGATTGGTTTTGGTCCTTATGACTTCAATTTTGCCGAATTGACTTTTTGGGTTATGGCTATCAACGGGATTTTTTATGCCTTGCAAAAATACGGCACCGATCAGACTATAGTACAACGCTATCTGACTGCCAAAACCGACAGAGATGCCAAAAAAGCGGCTTACATCGGAGTAGGCCTCAGTGTGCCCATCTGGACCTTGTTTATGTTGATAGGTACCGCCTTGTATTTTTTCTATCATTCCGGAACAGCCGTCCTGCCCGAAGGTTTGAAAGCAGA
>JGI24502J29692_10041409_pt1 | contig 12493 bp, 8 predicted proteins | sample BioPla3RNA1_FD_29692 | JGI IMG/M metagenome (IMG submission 29692)
GTTGTTATCGGGTTGTTTGAATTTATTTGCTTAACTAGCAGGTAATTATTGTGTTAAGTTAATTCTTCCGATGGCCGTTTCAGACCGGATTATGAAAAAAGTTTGTATTCTTGCGATATTATTAGCAAATATTAGCTCCGCGTCTGCCCAATCACTGGCACTTAAGACCAATCTGTTGTATTTGGGCACGGCCTCTTTCAATATAGGTATGGAGGCCAAATTGGGACGACGTTACAGTTTGGCCTTGAACGGAGCTTACAATCCTTTTAGTTTTGCTGATAATGCCAAATGGAAGCATTTTTTGATTCAGCCGGAATTGCGCTATTGGTTCTGTGAAAGTTTCTACGGCTCTTTTTTGAGTATCGATGCAGCTGTTCTGCGGTTTAATGTTGGAGGGATTCCATTGCCTTATGCCCCAAGAACAGAGAAGTATCGTTACGACGGCATAGCCTATATGGGAGGTATGTCCTACGGATACAGCCGGGTGCTGGGGAAAAGGCTGAATTTGGAGTTGTTATTGGGTTTCAATCTGGGAAGGGCTTTTTATGACCGTTATCAATGCCCCATTTGCGGAGACATATTAGACGAAAATGCGCAGGCTGATTTTTTAAGCCCTAACATATCCTTGTCGCTGATTTATATGTTGAAATAAATAGACTTTTTGTTTTTTCACATACGGAAAATAAAAAAGATAAAGAAAAACATGGAATTTATAAACAGAATAATTGTAAGATTTTTGAGTTGCCTGCTGCTGCTGTTTTCGAACACGGCTTATGCTGCCGAAAGGAACTTCGGGCTATCCGAGCTGGTTGTAACCAAGCGCGACGTAAATCTGCATGTTTCTTTTTATCTGACGGTACCCGGAAATGCAGTTGCTTCAAGATACCAAAAACAGCTTTGTCCACATATCTATAACGAAAAAGGAGAAGCCTGGCTCGATCCAGTAACAATTAACGGTAATTTGAAGCAGAAACAAGAAGAACAAAAAGCTGCCTTGAGTAAAACGGTATACAATCCCGGTTTTTTAGTTAAACGTGGCACGATATTTGCTTATGTTAGGGAAATACCTTACGAAGATTGGATGGGAACAAATATTACTCTTGAACTCGGTGTAACACAGCACGGATGCTGTGATGTGGATACACTGGAATCAATCTACGGAGGCGAATTGACCTTCTTGCGTGTTCCTGCTACAATTAAAAGAACCCAACCTATCGTCAGCAATACGAAACGTCAGACCGAAAGAATTCCTTTTTTAAGACCGGTAGACGCCAAAGATTCCACTTTGACCGACAGAGGATCTCCTCTGCGTTTCCGCCAGGGCAGCGCTCAGTTGTACAGGACCTACATGTCTAACGATGAAACGCTAAAGACTATAGACGACGCTTTGAGTATTTTACAATCCGACAACAAAGCCCTGTTATCAAAGATTTCTATTATGGGTTTTGCCTCTCCCGAAGGAGATCCGGAGTTGAATTACATATTATCCGAAAAAAGGGCCAAAGCCCTGCGCGATGAAATTGTTCTAATGCATCCGGAAATTTCTGAAGATCAGTTTGAAATTATTGCCGGTGGTGAAGATTGGCAGGGTTTACGCAAACTGGTTGCACAAAGCGAGATGCGTTACCGTGACGAAATTCTGGATATCATTGACAATACCCCAGAAGGCTCCATAAGAGAATTGAGATTAAGGCGTTTAAGGGGAGGTGCTCCCTATCGCTCGCTAATAGATTTGATTTATCCCCAGCTCAGGGATGCCTGTTACATTCGTGTCTGGTTCGAAGAAAAGCCCGATATGGAATCAAGAATCATAAATGAGGCCATCGAAGATATTGAACGAAATCTGATAGACGATGCCCTGGAGCAATTATTAACGGTGGAATACGATCAGCGTTCCTGGAATGCTTTGGGAACCTGTTATTTAATAAAAGGAGAAATTGCCAAAGCCCGGCATTATTTTGTGCAGGCAGTAGATGCCGGAAACGACGATGCCAAATCTAATTTGTTGCTGATCAGTACTAAAGAGACTATCAATCTGGAAACGAATTGATGCAGCACAACAGTATATATTAACGCAATAGAATTTTTATCAACAAATTATACATAGTTAGGTCGGCACATAGAAAAATAGTAAGTAAAATCATTTATAACATTTAAATTATTAACCTTTCAAAACAAACAAACAAATTATGAAAAAGTTATCTATTTTTAGTATGCTTATTGCCGCATTTTTAGTGGCAAGTTGTGACCGGAATATTCCGGGTGGAGAAACTCCTGTAGGAGACGCCACTCTTTCCGTAAAAGTGGCTGGCACGCAGGCTACCAGGGCGCTGAGTGGAGGCGATGCAACGGCAAATGCTGTTACGATCAACGATCTAACCGTTTTTGTGTTTAACACAGATGGAAATTTAGTAGCTATGGATCAGGCAAGCTCTAAGGATGAGGTTGTTGATTTACCTTTGTTTTCGGGAATCACTTATAACATATTTGTTATAGGGAACAAAAAAGATCTTGATTTAAGTGGAATTGATTCTCAGAGCGATTTGCTCGCTTTGTATACTGAGGATCTTGATGATCAGGAGGATATTAATGGTGTCACTTTAAGTCCTACAGTTACAGGTTATTTTATGGGTGCTACTATGTCAACAGGTAAAAATTATTTGGGATATAATAGTGGAGTTACAGGCAACAAACTGGATGGTGATAATTTATTTTATGTCCATCGTTTGATTTCCCGAGTTTATTTATCCAGCATAGAAAACAATAATCCTGATCTTACGATTACGGCAATTAATATTTTGAATGCCAAATCAAAATCTATGCTTTTCCCTTCAACTCCGGCAGGTAACAATACTTCCACAACCGAAGATGATAAATATTATAATATTGCTTTTCCGGAAGCTGCTGAAACTACATTAGCGAACTTTACTCATGTAGATCCTGATGGCTACTATTGGAATTATACAAGTTTTGCCCACGGAACTTTGGCCAATACAGACGGAGGTACTCGTTTTCCCCGCTTATATAAAGATAATACGGGGAATGATATTACTGCTACAGCAGCTGCTGACAATTTAAAAACTCTCAGTGGTACTGGTGTTAGCGCAACAACTAATCCTTTAAGATATGAAGTCCCTGGTCCAACTGCAGGGAATGACATAAGTGAAGTTGCTTTCTATCTTTTTGCCAACGATAACGATCCAGGTGATCACGCCACGATATTACTTATCGAAGGCACTGTAGGAGCAAATACTGTATATTACCCGATCGTCATTAATGCGGCAGGTCATGGAACAATTGATGCCGGCGAAACTGGTGAAGAAAATACTTATATAAAGAGAAACCGTCAATACGAAATTGCAGCAACCATTGCTGACGGAAGTGATGGATATACGAATCCCTGGCTTGATGTTACTGCCTCTTTGGATGTTAAGGTTACCGTCAGCGACTGGGTAGCCACCATAACTCAAAAAGTTGCTTTCTAAAAATTACAAAAAACCCATGAAAAAAATTTTGTTATTAAGTAGCGTGCTTTTTGCCATACTCTTTGCGGGCTGCAACAGAGAGATTATTGATCCGGAGGATAATCTGAAGGGAGATGCCACCATCTCCGTACAAATATCGGGTTATGCTGCCACCAAAGCTTTGGATACGGTTACGGCCAACATCAAAGTGAAAAAGCTCAGAGTTATTCTGGTCAACGCTGTCGGCAATATCGCTGCCAACAAATATGTGGAGAATGCTGCCGGAGTAACTGCCATAGAAAATATTGTGGTTCCGGTGGGCACTTACACTTTTTTGGCTATAGCCAACGAAACACCGGCCGATACCGCAGCTTTAAAAAATGCCACTAAATTGTCTGATATAAAAAACATTGCTTCTTTCAATCTGGCCGGTGAATACATCGATGCCGAAGCTGTGATGCTAACCGGATACATGGAAGGCGTGTCTTTAGTTAAAGGAATCAATTACCTTGGTTACGGCCCGAATCCTGTTGGCGCTCCCGCCACTGCTACTATTCTGGATCAGGATTTTGTGTTGTACCGTTTGGTTTCCATGATTCATATGGGAAAAATCAGCAATAACACCGGTGGTAAACTGACGATAGACAGTGTTTTTGTGGTTAACGCCAAAAAAGCAACCAAGTTATTCCCCGGCGATTTATCCTTGGCTGGCAATCGTACCCAGGTTAAACACAATATTGCTCATTATGCAGCCTTAGGGCAGGTTAAACGCGATACGACATTTGCTCAGGGTTCGCTCTCCAATCTGTCCGGCGGTTTCCGTTATCCCCGTTTTTACGGTGGTGGCAATGCGGCAGATTCGATGAAGTTGCATGCAGACGATTTATTGGCAGTGGACAACAACCTTAGCCAGACCCTCAATTGGGCAGCCGGAGCCGGAGCCAACGTGAATAAATCTTTCTATGTATATTCCAACGATGGTTTTACTGCTGCCACCAACGATTCAACGGCCACTATGCTGGTAATTCGCGGGAGCTGGAAAGAAACTCCTTCCAGTGCTGCCGTGCCAACCTATTATCCAATAGTGATTAACAAAGCCAAAGAAAATTATACTCTGACCGGTAGCGGCACGAATCTCTATGTACAACGTAACAGTATGTATAGGATTACCGAAGTAAAGATTGCCAACAAAGGTTTGGATAATCTCTGGACAGGAGAAGTGTCTTCTCTGAACGTAAATATGACCGTAGGTGGCTGGGATGCCATTATCGGTCAGACGGTTAAATTCTGACAATTGTAAGAGTTTTCTTGTTCGAATTTGTTGAATCCTGCCTTTTATTTAATAGGCAGGATTCAACAAATGTTTGAATTATAGTATGGTATGCAATGAAGTTTCAAGGCAACATAAAAAGACCCGCAGCAATATTTTCAGTGTTGCCCGGACTGCTTTTTTTGTTTTTTACTTCTTGCATCAGCGATAGCTACGAGGGTTGTGATCAGGAGATTTACCGGACTTACACAGCAAGGTTTAGTATTTACATCAATGTGGAAGCTGCGGTAGATGTTGAAGTGGGAACCAAAAGCGATGATTTTCCGGTGCAAGAGGCGGTGGCCTATTTGTTTGACCGAAACGGGATATTTTTAGAAAGCATAGACAGTATTACTGCCGATGATATACGCGAAGGCAGGACTTTTCCGCTGAAACATCAGGACAGAGATTCTCTGACTCTGGTAGTGATCGGGAACGGAAAAGGCAATCAAATTGTCTCTGATTTTTACGAAGGAATGAGCCGTGAAGAGGGACTGATAAGTTTGCAAAAGGTACAGGAGAACATTGTATTTTCGCCATCCGATATTTTTTACGGAGAAAAAGATATTTATTTTTTCGGTATCTACGACGACGGAGCAGACACAATACAACAAATTGATATTACACGACGGGTTGGTAATGTGAAGATTACAGGAAAATCGCTTGAGAAAGTTTACCAGGAAGGCCTGTTTTCATTTGCCTTTAAGCACAAAAGCGAGAGTCTGGATTTCTACGGACACACTCGGGCAGACAATACCGGCACGAATTTTGTTCAATATATTCCGGGGGTCAGCAGCGGCCAGGACATTACCGGCCAATCGGTAGTTTCGACCAATTTTTTTAACACCTTGGAAAGTTGCGAAAACGATACACTCGTTTTGGATATTTACAAAGACAATCATTTGATAGATAGCCATGTGTTGGAAAATGACCGGATAGCCGCGAACAAATCCCTGAATGTAACTCTTATTGGAGTAGGGAATGGTGAAACCGCCAGTTTAAGAATGGAAGTTAGTGTGGGCGATTGGGATACCGGGGTGGATCAGGAAATGCAATGGTAAACTGAAATATAATTATGAGAATAAAAAACAATCATATTGCAATGTTTGGGCAAATGCAAAACAGAGTATTTGCCTGGCTATGCTTGTTTTTGTTGCTCACAGCCTGCCAACACGATCTGTTTTTTACAGCCGAAGAAGAAAAAACCGAAGATTTGTTTTCTGAAGTAGAAGAAGGCAGCTCCAGCCTCTGTTTTACCCGGGCAGCTGCAAATGACGGAGATGTATTGAACCGGGTCAAAACCCTGAGAATCCTGATTTTTGATGCTGTCACCGGTCAATTGGTGCGTTATTCCGGAGTAAACGGAATCACAGTGAATAACGAGCGTTTCCCGGCCAACGGCTATTTTGACGTAAATGAAGATATTTTGATTAATCTGATTACGGCCCCGGGTAATCGTCATATTTATTTTGTTGCCAACGAAGACAGCGATCCCCAGCTGGCCTCGGCCCTTGTTTCAAACACTTTAACGAGGACAGAATTGTTGGGTCTGGCCGCTTATCATAATCCGTCGGTAATAATTGACGGGCAAACACCTTTTTTAATGACTGGCAGCATTTTGGGTATGACTATCAACCCTTATTCTCATAATGATTTGCTGGTTGAACTCACTCGCAGCTATTCCAAAGTTGAAATAAATTTCAGAGTGGATGACGCCATAGCCGGCTTGCCGGTTGATGCGCTGCTTCCTTCGTCTGTTGTAGGCAGTCATCCCAGAAAACAGACTTATTATTATACCCTGGGCTTAGCTCCTGCTTTTGTGACTATTGATGAAATATCTATTCAGGCACCTCAGCGTTATAAGCTTTGGAGTAGTGATGCCTATCCCGTTCAGGGCTTTAGTATGAATTCTATGCAGCCGGCCGGAAACTCGATTTCGGGCGATTGGATTTTTGGAATCAGGCAATATTCTACCAGCAATAACAGTTGGCAACCTCTGGTTATTGAGAATTATAGTCTGTCCTATTCCTACGATACCGTACTGCAATGTACTGCCAGTTTTTATATTCCCGAATATATTGCTCAGGATCCGCTAAATGAGCAAGATGCACTTAAAATATCATTTAAGGTAAAGCGCATATCTTTCGAAGAACCCTCTTTTCCTCAGGGAGTTAATGTGCAGGGCAGCTATGCTTCCGGCAGTACTGCTTCTGCAATAGTTACTCCCGAATATTTGATCAGCCCCCGGACCTATACTACAGCATTGTATACGCAATACGCTGGTCAGGAAAATGTTACTTATAGTATTCCCCGTAATCACGAATACATTGTAAATGCCAGTCTGGAATCCTGGGAGGACGATGCCATCAAAGTAAAGGCAGGTGTACAGCAATGGAATCAGGAATACATTGATCTGGAAATGGCTCCGGTCAGCTACGATTGGGGTTACTGGCTGAACGCGTCCTCGATGACCCCTTTTGGTACTCCTCCCGGAGAGCAGCATAGCGGAACCGTTTCTTACAACAATCCCTTGTATTTTGGTTTGCGTTTATCAGGAGCTATAGGCAAGAGCTGGAGAGTTAGCTTATCGGAGGCTTATTCGTTTGGGTTTACCGAAGACTCTCAAACCAGTGGAATTATTAGCAGAGATGCTACAGGCACCTACATTAAATTCGGTGTAAAAGCGCTATATCCCTATAATCCCAATCAAGCCCTTCAAACTGAAATCCGTGTTCTTGTTGACAATGTTATTGTAAACCAGGGGAGATATAAGCTTGAACAGATTGAATAATCAGAGGCATGAAAACGATAAAAGCTTTAAAGCTGATTATATTGTTGTCGTTAGTGCAGATGTCTTGTAATCAAAATGAGTTTCCGCTTCCTCCCGACAAAGGGGACAACTATATTTATATAAATATTGCCAACGATGATTTAACACCCTCCACCAAAGGGGTAGCCATTGCCGGTGTTGACAGTCTTAAAGAAAACCAGCTGGAATCTCTCTACATTTTGATGTATAACAAGACTCGCGACGAGCGTTTGCTCATCAACGATGTTTACGTAGAAACCGGCGATCCTAACTGGGCCAACGGTATGGTTGGTATTGAATACAATGCTTTGAATGATTTTGACGAAAACGACTCCATTCAGGTATTTGTTATTGCTAATATTTCTGAGCTTTCACAACGAATAGCCTTGCAGGCTTGTAATACTGTTGAAGAAATTATAGGTATACTTGATCAATACGAATACAACCGGCATCTTAGTTTGTCGGGTTCGTATTTTGAGCCGGCTGACGCAGAAAATGCCCGGCCTTTTTTGATGGAAGCTCACGACGAAGTGCTGATGAATCCCAACAGATATCCCTTTGTGTCACTAACCTTAAAACGTTTGGCTGTCAAAATAAAAATTAAGGTAATACTCGACCAGCCTATGATATCGGAAGCTCAGAATGATCCCGGTTTTAATCGTTGGGCCGGTGAAGACATGCAGTACACTGTTGTCAGGACACCTTCTGTGTCGCGTCTGGTGAACACCGGTTTTTTGTGTGATCCTGAAGAGCGTAATTACGTTATTACCGGCTACAAAGCCTTTAATTACAATCTTGCAGATAGTATAGATGAATCGATATTTTATGCCCTGGAAAACGATTGGAACGATAATAGCGTGGATGAAACTTATTTGCGCCTGACCATTCCTTATTACAACGATCTAAACCAGCGGGTAGATACTAATTTCTATAAAATTCGTTTTAATGAATCAAGTCTTAAGAGAAACGATTTCTATTCTATAGAAGTAAGCATAAAACAGTTGGGTTCTTCGGAGGCTAATGATCCTGTAGAACTGGACGATGCCAGTATACTCCTGATCGAAGACTGGAGCCAGGCCGATGTTGATATTTATCAACAAACCGACTATATCTGGCTTTCGGCTACACAAATCAATATGTATGGGGCATCTTCGTATTTTAGGTTGAGTACCAGCCGGGATCCGGTATTTAGTGCTTATTTTTTTCCTTTAATTGGAATACCCGAAAACGACGAGGCTACAATTAGTACTTCCAATTACATACCTGCAGAAAAAAACAGAGTAGAGGTAGTTCTCACAGACACCCTGGAACGTTTCTCTCTAAACAAACAGCTTAATGTGGACATCCAATCGGGAATTTTGAAAAAAACAGTGGAATTTGATTGTTATCCTGCCTCTGTTTTTTTTCGCAATCAATACGGGATTGATCAGTTCGGAAAATTATTAACACTTGCAGCTGAACCTCCTTTTATGCAGATAGCTGAGGCTGTAGAAACCGATGGCAGGACATCAGAGACCGACGAAGCGAATGAATGTGTTGCTCCTTCGTTGCAAATTTCGAGTCATGTTGATGTGCTCAGTAATGAAAGTGGGAATTATGGAGCTGCCCAATATTGCGAAGATTATGCCGAAGGTGGATTCAACGATTGGCGAGTGCCTACACTGGCCGAGATGAAATTGATACGCATGGCTCGTGAGGAAGCTTTATCCAGAACAGATACGACCGGAGTCATGCAGGTTTCCTCCTTTTTTATGGCTGTCAGTTCCGCAAATAACTCGGTGCAGATGAGGTCGGGACTGGCCGAAGTAGAATTCGAACCTTATCAAGTGCCAGCTGGTGCTCAGGACATGAGTCAGTCGTATCTGACCTGGCAGGTGCCGGCCGGATCGTCTTATGTACTTCCCGAAGGAAGCAGCCTGACGACTAGCATAAATATGAGTACAAATACAAAATATTATATAGCCGGAGATCTTACCATTACCGGCATCTGGGGAACATCGGCTCTTTTTGTAGTAAGTCCCACCGGCTCGGTCACTTTTCAAACCAACCGCCTGCCTGCAGGTATGATTATGCATAATCACGGAGATCAGGTCTTGCCGAATTATTTTACCATAGGGGCCAATTCCAATCTGCAGGTAAAAGGCGATATGACCATTGCCAATCTCACTGTCGAAGGGAATCTATATGTCCAAGGGATAGTAGATGGCGGTATTAATCTTTCAGCTAACCAGGGAGCCTATATTCGTTTTGGGCATTGCGCCTATTTTTCGGGAGATATTTATTTGACCAACAATACCACACTGATCAGTGAAACTTGTTTGATAGCTAACGATATTTTTATGACCACCAATGCTTCTCTCTATTTGTCTTCAGGGTCTATACTGGAATGTAATGATTTGGAACTGGCCAATTCCACTTGTGAGGTAGAGGGTGGCGATGATTCATACGCTGTGTTGAACATTCTTGGCAGCATGACAGTACATCACGATAACGTGGACGAAATGTTCGGGGGTTTGTTGGATATTCATTGCGACGATATAGTAAATAGCAGTGGGAGTGAACTGGAATGGGAAGAAGAAGTTATTTTTAACGGTGATACTTATATTCCCGCTACCGATTGCCGGGAGGAATTTGGAACTCCTCCAAATCAGAATGAATTTTTCAATCCTGAACATTTTCCTGTGGGCAATTATTGGACTGCCAAGCCGGTAGGAACTGCCTGGGATTATTATGTATTACCTGTGCCCGAAGGCAACGAGATTTCCATCACATTGGGAGATTCAGCCTATGTGCGTTGTGTCAGGACTTTTTAATAACGAGAGCAAATGAGAAAGATAGTAATTTATATCCTATATTTGTTTGATCCGTGCTTTTTTTGCATGCCTGTCAGACAGAATTGTTTCCGGAGTCTAAGCATTCACAGGACGAAGGGAAAGTCTTGTTGTCGGGCAAGCTATCGTACACCGGTCAGAATACAAGGACTCGTGCAGTCTACGAATCAGATATTCAGAGGCTTGACATAATGTTGTTTGACGAAGACAGTACTTTTGTGGAGTGGCATCAGGCCAACATTGTTTCATCGGGGATGGGTGCTTGTGAATACAAAGCTGTATTAACCGCAACCAATCGAAAACGAGTTCTGCATTTTCTGCTGAATTTTCCTTTCGAAAACTATTCTTTTACTGCTTCGGATTTTGCGGGTATGCACATGAGTGAAGTGTTTTCATACATAGTAGACCAAAGGCAATACAACGAGGGTGGAGATCATTACATGAGCATGTGGGGAATTTGTAGCCTGCCCTCTATTCAGACTGATACAGAAATTCCGTCAGTTTCGGTGATACGCACTTCAGCCAGCCTGAGTTTTGAGATTCCACCGGAGCTCCGTAATCAACTGAAGTTGGATAGAGTATTTCTTTTCAATGTAATGTCGACAGGCTTGCTGGCTCCCGCCTCATTTTCTCCTAATCCTGCCGACTGGATCAGAGCCAGCGAACCAGGAATCAGGCTGCTCGACACCCTCAATGTTGAATCGCTCAATCATTATTCAACGCAATTATATACCTACGAACGCAGGGTAGAAAGCGGAGGTGCGGAAGATGATTTTTTTATTATTATAAAAGCTTGGTACGGAGAGGATTCCCTCGATAAATATTCTTATTACAAAATATTACCGGCCGAATACGATGAATCAGAGAGCGATCCTGAATCTAGATTCAAGCCTTTGGACATAATGCGTAATACCCATTATTTATTATCGTTCAAACAGATAGAAAGCAGGGGTTATGCAACACTTAGCCAGGCGCTGGCCAGCCCCCCTTCGAACAACATTGTTGTGGAAACGCTGAGCAGCACTACCGATATTCATGACGAAATTACTAACGGGCAATATAAACTGGGTCTTTCAGGTAATACTGTCAATTTGTACGAAGAACCCTCGTCCAACACCTTTACTAAAATCGCCGACATTTATCTGACCGAGGTCGGGCAAGGAACCGGAATCCAGATGCCTGCTATGGATGAAGTCTTTTGTGTAGTTGAACTCAACGAAAACAATTTATTGCTAAACAATAACAATATACCCTACAACCCAGGCGATACACTTCAGCCTTCGTCCGAGGGAGAACTTTGGGTATTGATCAATGCCTATCAACAATCTTTGAATCGCCGGGGCCGAATTCGAGTTCAGGCAGGTAATTTATGTCGCCAAATAGAACTCAATCAAAGCCGGTACAGTCTGTTTAATCTTCCTGAACAGCTAATCATAGGCTGGCAGGCCGGGAGTAGTGTCAGTCTGATTGTAGTGCCGGACACTATCAAGCATTATCCCCTGGAGATTTCCGCCAGCCTGGGAAAAGCGGCCTTAATATGGAACAATGAGAATTATCAGGAACCTCGAGCTGCTTTTTTGACCATTGATCAAAGCACAGCTACAATAGAAGATGTAGCCTCTGTGCAGGAATGCAGTTTTACGTTCAGTACTACTTCGGTGTTCAGTAACGCAGATACTGCTGCCTACCGAGTACAGGAAGTTATATTAAGTGCTGAAGGATTTTTGAACGATACTGTATTAATAAAACAAGCCAAATTCCCTTAAGTTTTTAATGGCCTATTCAGGCAGATAATATTCCAGCAACCTGCCGCTCAGCTGTAAGAGCGAAATTTCGCAAAGTTTAATGTTGTATTCGGCCGTGAGCAGGCGTTCTTCGGCTGTGAGCAGGCTGAGCTGGGCTTCGCGCAACTCTATGCCCGAGAGTTCCCTCAGCCGGTAGCGTTCCATGGCTATTTCAAAGTTACTCAGAGCTACTACCTGATTGTTCTTTTCGATTTCCCATAATTTGATATTGTTGGTGTAGGCAGTCCAGAGATTGGCCAGGTCGGCTTTGAGCGAGGTTTTGAATTGTTCCGTCA